>Ga0116142_10003584_pt1 | contig 15462 bp, 13 predicted proteins | sample AD_UKC033_MetaG_FD_89785 | JGI IMG/M metagenome (GOLD analysis project Ga0116142, IMG submission 89785) | Active sludge microbial communities of municipal wastewater-treating anaerobic digesters from USA - AD_UKC033_MetaG | ecosystem: Engineered > Bioreactor > Anaerobic > Digestate | place: USA... | reverse complement strand
GCGCCTCCCGAGGCGCTGAGCTACTTTCAAATTCAGCGCTGGGACGGCAAGCTGCCGATGTACAACCTGGGTGGAGCTACCCCGCTGCTGCAGCTTCCTCAGACATCCACCACCGGCCAGTAGCCAGATGCACCGAGGGGGCAGGTACTCGCCTGCCCCCTCTGGTCATTTTGGCCTGACGCTCAGCCGAGCAACCCCGGCAATTCTTCCAGATTCTCCAGCACCCACTCTGGCTTGACCGGCGACTGAGCCAGGTCCTCTCGCCGCGTTGCTCCGGTGAGCACCAGTGCGGTATGCATTCCTGCCTCGAGGCCCATGCGTATGTCCGTCTCCAGACGATCACCGACCATCAGGCATTCCCCTGCCCTGACTTGCAGCAGCTCCAGCGCAGTCTTCAGGATCAGCGGCGATGGCTTGCCCGCCAGCAGCTCCATCTGGCGACCGGTGCTGTGCTCCAGCGCAGCGATGGTAGCACCGGCATCGGGAATGGCCCCGCCGGGCATGGGGCAGGACCTGTCGGCGTTGGTAGCAAAGAACCGCGCCCCGTGCCGCAGAGCCTGATAGGCCGTGTTGAGCTTGCGGTAATCAAGCGTGCGGTCAAAGGCCACGATCACCGCATCAATGCCGACCGGATCAATCACTGTCAGCTCGCTCTGGTCGCGCAGCTCGTCCACCACCACCAGGCCAAAGCCGCGCAACTCCTCTTTCAGGTACGGCTCGCCAACAACATAGTAACGCAAGTCGGGAAAGCGCTGTGACAGGTGCCGGCCCAGCACCACCGCGGAGGTAATCACCTGCCCGGGAGGGGTAGGGATACCCAGGCCGGTGAGCTTGGCGGCATAGTCCGCCGCTCCGGCCAGGGGCTTGTTGGTCACAAAGGCCGTTCGGACTCGGTTGGCACGCAGCCAGGCGACGCTCTTCACTGCCCCTGGCAGTGCCCTATCGCCGAGGTAGATGGTACCGTCGAGGTCAAAGACTATGCCATTTAGACCCGCTCGCAAATTCGCGACCATCTCCCTGTCCTCTCTGCCGACTCGCGCGCCGACCCGGCGAGCCGAGTATACCGGTAACCGCCGCTTGCGGAAAACACGCCGTGTCGTGAGCACCAGGCTCCTGCGGCAAGAGCCGGACGTAGTACCGGCGTGCTGACAAGGGCTGTCAGCCCTTGTCGACCGAGTTTGGCCTTTCCCCACTACCGTGCTACGATGGTATCAGCCATCATCCGACGGCCGAGCTTGCCGCCGCTGACAGAGGCCAGTATCCGCATCGGCCGAGGAGCCAGCGCGGTGGCGGGAATGGCCAGACGCCAGCCAATGGAACTTGGCCCAGCCAGGGGCCATTTGCCGAGGAGGCTGCAGTGATGCTCCCCTATCGCTCTACTAGCCAGCTGCTCGCTGGAATCCCGGGCATGCTGGGCGTGCTCGTCAGGCGCATCTGGTATCGGGCGGCCCTGCAGGCTTGCGGGTCCCGGTTGTTTGTGGACTGGGGGGCAGTGCTACGCTCTCCCAGGTCAGTCATTGGCGACGATGTGTACGTCGGCATCCGTTCCTGGATCGGGGAGGTGAGCATCGGCTCCAAGGTGATGCTCTCTGGCCCGTGCATCGTGACTTCTGGCAGTCACACCCACGGCATTTCTCGCGACCGTCCGATGTCCGAACAGCCGGTGACGCTGACTACGGTACACATTGGGGATGACGTCTGGGTTGGGGCGGGGGCGATCATCATGGCGGACCTGGCGACGGGCACCGTGGTTGGTGCCGGGTCAGTAGTCACAAAGGCGACTGACCCATACTCCATCGTCGTTGGCAATCCGGCGAGGAAAATTCGCGATAGAGAGTGACCGGGGAGCTGCTGAGACCCAGCCTCCCGCGCCCTCGGCAGCTCGGCATTGGCCGACGGTGACCTGGACCACATCAGACGCCGGGGGCGTGCCGCCGTAATGGATGGAGCCCGCGGCGGGGGCTGTCACTTGGGCGCCGGCCTATCCCGGGGACGATGGCACCGGACTAGGAGAACGGGCCAGTCATCGCGGTCAAACCCACACCGGACCTGGCCCTGCTGCTACCTGCGGGAGCGACGGGGTTCGAACCCGCATGTGACATCTCACCCCTCTTACCAGAGGGTGGGGCCGAAAACCTCTGAAAATTCCCTTTCGTGGGCCGCGAACTTGTATAGAATCTGATACGTCAAGCCACCACTGGGGCTGCCCTACTTGAGTGGTCCCCTCTTCTTTCGCCGCACTGATCCGCACATCGTGGTGGCCCGAAGCTGCGCAGAGACGAGTCGGCTACGCCGGCGCCGGCAACTCGCCGCCGTACCACTCTGTGCAGGCCGGCGTACGTCAACCTCGTCCGTCGAGGAGTAACCCGACCAACACTGCCCCAAAACTAACCAACGCCATCTGCAACCGAGTCGAGGGTGTGGAATAAGGGGGAAGCCACGAGGTAGTGACTACCGCATGGCTGGCAGATTAACAAGTTATGCAGTTTGACAGCCGTAGGAAGGGTTTGGCCTCCTTCTTTGCCTGCTCAGCAGGCCGCCGCGACACCGTTTGCAGAGCCAAGTGGCCGCGCTTGGCGCACCACCTCGCTCCGCAGGCGCACTACGCCCACGATGTCGCCGCCAGAACCGGCTTCACACCCTCCGCACGACGGCCTTTGGCCTGCGGACGAAAAGTGACGCCCACCAGCAGTTTCACCAGACGCTTGGCGTTGACCACCATGAAGGTCAGGAACGACTGGATACGGTAGCGGGCCAAGCCGAGGTAACGGCAGCGTTCGAAGCCGTGCTGATGTTTGGCAATGCCAAAGGGCTGTTCGACCCGGAAGCGCTGTTTTATCCGCTTTTGGTAGGTGGGATCGGCCACCAGCTCCAACCAACGTTCCTTGTTGGCATCCTTCTTCGTGGTGCGTTGACGCTTGAGGGTGATGGCGGTATCGAGCCTCTCGTGGGCCAGACGTTCGTGGATATCCGTGTCATCGTAGGCCTTGTCGCCACCATAGGCCCGAGTGGGCAAGGCGAGGAGCGGTCATGGGCGCGTAGGTCAGCGAAAGCCTCGTTATCGGCGGTGTTGCCCTGGGCAGGCAGGATGGTGGCCACGATGCCCGTAGCGGCGTTCACCGAGACGTGGGTCTTGTAGCCGCGATAACGGATGTCTTGCGTTGTCTTTTGCCCGTTGGCCTCTACGACCTGGCGCTTGCCCTTGTGTACGACCCTAGCTTCTGGATCGCGGGACTTGCCCCCTTTGTCCTGGCGGTCGCGATCCTTGGTGTTGTTCACGTTGGCCTGGGTATGCACGCTGTCCAACACCTGCAATTCGCCCATCTGCAGGCCGTGCGCCTGGGCCTGGCGGATCATATCATCGAAAAGATCCTGCAATACCTGCCAGCGATCACCAGTGAGAAAGCGCCGCTTGAAGGCCGTGAGCGTGGAGTGATCCGGAGCCGGCTCGTCGACGGCCAGGCCCAGGAACCATTTGACGAGCAGGTTGAGATCCGCCAGTTCCTCCACAGCCCGCTCGGACACGTTGTACAGGTAGGACAGGAACAGCATCTTGAGGATGAGCACAGGCGCATAGGGGGGACGGCCAACCATGCCCTGGCCTTTGTACAGACGGATCAGTGCTTCCGACTGGGCATCCCAATCGAACAGGCGCTGCAAAGCGACCAAGAAGTGCCCGGAATGGCGTTGCAGCAAGCGTTGATAGGCAAAGTCGCCGAAGAAGGAGCACTTGCCGGTATCGTGGAAGCGGCGAGCTGGAGCCATGCACATCACCTCATGCGGGAACGCAACGTACGGCCTGCCGATGGGCTCAGCATAGCAGAAAATGCTTCCTTGCGCCAGTCTCATGGCACTTTTTCGACACCCTCACCGAGTCCATATTTGACAATCTCTTCCTGTTGTGCTATAAGAGCTCAACAATCGCATAGTGCCAAAGCAGAGGCGCGCCCAGCTCGGATGCGAGGGGCATCAGGGGGAATCCGGTTCGAGTCCGGTGCTGTCCCGCAACTGTAACTCCGACCACCTCGTCGGAGAAGCCAGGACACCCTGCCTCTGTTGATAGAGTACGGCCTTCGCGGAAGGGCAACGATATTCTCGTTCGGTTGGAGTTCTGGCCTTATAGCGCAGTCTTGAGCAAGTTGATCGCTCTGCTGCAGGTAGCCCTTTCTCGATAGCGTAGAAAGGGCTTTTTTCTTTTGTGGGCCGGTACCTCTGCCAAAAAGATGAAGGAAACAAGAAAACACTGGCGCACAGTCCCGTTGCACCGGTCAATGACCGTATACCATCTCAAGGGAGGAGCTTCTAGAAACATGCGTTTCAAAACACTTGCCCGGAAGAATCGACTGTATCTGACCATCGCTGTGGTCACAGCACTGCTTCTCGTCGCGGTGCTGTTCAACGGTGTGTCGGCGCAAAAGTCGCTGGCGGAGAGTGCTGCCCCCGGCTCCGCCGTGGTCGTCGTGCAGTTTGCGGACGGCCACACAGCCGTACGCCAAGTTACCTGGACGGGCACGATCTCCCGCCCTCTTGCCCTTCAGGCCGCGGGATTCGTGATTGAAAGCAGTGGCGACGTCGTATGCAGCATTGAAGGAGAAGGATGTCCGGCTTCGGACTGCTTCTGTGCCAGCAACCTGTGGGCTCAAGGACAGTGGGCCGGGACGGCGTGGGATTCGGAGGCGTGGCCACCGCCCAATGTGGTGGACGGCGACGTCATCGCGTTCCGCAATGGCACCAAGCCCGACTATAGCGATTGGGGACTGACTGGCTTCCTGCCTGCCGCCCCCACCTACGTGGCTGCATCCAAGGCACTAGAATGGATGCGCGGCCAACAGCAGAGCAATGGCGGCTATCATGACGGCTTCGACCCCATTGGCGCGTCAGTACGCGGCCTGCTCGCCGTAGGATCTGCTGGCTATGACCCTGCCAAGTGGGGAAACCCGAGCCTGTTTGACTTTCTGACCGTGGTCTCGCGGACGGCTACGATTCAGTACGCGGCCCAATCGGCATCTGGTGTCGGCAAGCTGACCATTGGAGCAGCGTGGGCGCACCAAACCGTGACCGATTTTGCAGGCATTAACCTGCCGATCAGCATCACCAGCTTCTACAACCCCACCACTGGTGCCTATGGCAATGGCAGTGGCGATACGGCGTGGGCCATGCTGGGCCTGCATGCAGCAGGTGAGGCAATCCCGGCCCAGGCCGTCGCTTTCCTCAAGAGCGTACAAAATGCCGATGGCGGGTGGGCGTGGAACGAATGGGGCAAAACGAGCGAAACGCAGCACACGGCGACTGTTGTTCAAGCTTTGCTTGCCGCCAGCGAGCCTGTTGGCTCCGCCGAAGTAAGCAAGGCGTTGGCGTTCATCAGGAGCAATAGAAATAGCGATGGTGGTTACGGCTATCAGTCTGGCGATGCAAGTGACGTCGATACAACCGCTTTCGCGGTCCAGGCTCTCCTGTCAGCCGCCGCAAGCCCTGGCGGGAATTGGTGCGCGACCGTACAATGCGACTATCTGCTATCTCAGCAGGCGTCGGATGGAAGCTATCTCTTCTACGGCGCGCCGTCGCTCTATACAACCCAGGAAGTCATCCCGGCGTTGATGCACCGACCCTATGGTCCGCTCGCAGACTGGCAGTACAACTGCCATTTCGTCTACTTCCCTGTGATGGCCCTGCATTCCGGCAAGTGATCATAGCCTGAGTCAAATGTAGTTTACGAGCTGTGACTCGGAGGGTCTGGCGTGGCTTCTTGCTGAGCCGGGCCCTCCCTGCACAGGTGCGACCGTTTTGGCAAAGAGGTCAACCTGTGAAATCCTATACAACGATCAGGAGCGTATGGTGAGACACAAAAGGGCGCTGCGGGTCCTTGCGGTGACCTGTCTTGCGTGCTGGTTGGCGTCGGGTTTTCTTGTCAACGCCCACGCCCAGGCCCCCAACCAGGTCGGATTGGTGGTGCAGTTTGGCGACGGCAGCGTAGTCACCCGCTGCGTCTCCTTTGCCGAGTCGGAGATCAGCGGCCTGGATGTCCTTCTGCGTTCGGGTCTCGATGTTGTAGCTGCCTACTCATCCACTGGCGCAGCAATTTGCTCGATTAACGGCGAGGGATGCCCTCCTGAAAATTGCTTCTGCCAGTGTCAGGGGAGTACGTGCGTCTATTGGACATACTGGCACCTCGGCGGAGGCTCGTGGAACTATTCGCAGCTCGGCGCCGGGAGCTATCGTGTCCACGGCGGCGAAGTGGAGGGTTACCGATGGTGGCCCGCGGAGGCACCACCTTTCATCACCTTTGACCAGATTTGCGCGCCACCCCCGACACAGACGCCAATCCCCATAGCCACGCCCCGGCCGCCCACCGTTACGCCCATTCCACAACCCAAAGGCTGGTTTCGCCTCGATCAGAACCCGGTCGATGCCGGCACCTGTACCACTATACGCTGGGACACGTGGGACACCGAGACCGTCTATCTGAACGGTGAGTCGGTCGCACTCAATGGTTTCCGCCAGGTTTGTCCCACGGTTCAGCAAACGTATCGGCTGCGCGTAGTGGGTAACGGGTCCGAGGCTACCTATGAGCTCATTCTGGGTGTCACCACCGTCGCATCTCCTACCCCGACGAGGCCCAAACCCACCATCACTTCTGCGTCGCCTGCCCTCGGTACGCCTAGCCCTAGCCCATTTCCGTCGCCAACCATGTCCCCTTCGCCAGCGCTCCAGACGCAAACTCCGTACCCAATTGCATCGATCACGCCAACGTCTGGTCCGACGAGCAGTGCGAGGATGACAACTCCGGCGGAGGGGGGCCCTTCGCCTACTCCCACCAGTACGGCTCAGACACTGGCGCCCGTGCCCAGTGCCACGGCACTGCCGCTGGCATCGGGCGGCCAGCCCTCCGCATCACTCCTGGGGCGGGCCGGCTATGCCTTCTTCCTGGTTGTTGCTGCCTCGCTATTGGGTTGGCTCATCTTCCTGGCGCGTCGTCGGGGGTAGGCACGTGCGGCGAGTCCTGAGTGGGACAATCTATCTGCTGAGCGGACTCCTAGGCCTAATGGCCTTCCTGTATCCCTTCTTTATGCCGATCACGGCCAAGGTCGCCCATGGGGCCGGCTTAGCCCACAGCGAGGACGCGCCGTTGGTGACCGGGGCGCTGGTTGGCCTGTGCGTGGTCGCGCTGATCGTAGAGCTGCAGGGGCAGGCCATCAGCGCCAAAACCGTTGCCTTGTTGGGTGTGTTGGTGGCCATCACCAGCATACTGCGCTTCCTCGAGGTCGCCATTCCCTTGCCCGGCGGCTTCTCGCCGGTCTTTGCTCCCATTATCTTGACCGGGTATGTCTTTGGCAGCCGCTTTGGCTTCCTCATGGGCGCATTCTCACTGCTGGTCAGCGGTCTGGTGACTGGCGGGGTAGGACCTTGGCTTCCCTACCAGATGTTCACCGCAGGATGGGCTGGTCTGACGGCGGGATGGGTGGGTAGCCTCCTCAGGCGTGGCCCCCTTCCTCGAGAAACCTTCCAGGTTCTGATTCTCAGTGCCTTCGGCTTCTTGTGGGGGCTGGTCTACGGCGTGATCTCGAATATGTGGTTCTGGCCGTTTGCGACGGGGCCAGCCGAGCAAACCTGGTCTCCGGGAATCGGCCTGGCGCAGACGCTGACGCACTATGCGACTTTCTACGTGGTGACCTCTCTGGGGTGGGATATGGCGCGGGGGGTCGGCAACGTTCTTCTCATCGTTTTCCTGGGGGCACCGGTCATTAGGGCGCTGACTCGTTTTCGGCGGCGCTTTCAGTTTCTGGTTAAATCCACCGATGCTTGACGCACGTGTGTGGCTGGTCTGGGTAGTAACAGCACTGGTGGCCAGTTCGGTGGCCCGCAACCCCCTCTACGCGGTTCTGTTGTTGCTGATCACTGTCATAGTCGGAGCGGCTTGCCGCGCCGAAGGTGACCGCACTGGAGGACGACCATCTGTCCTCTCACCGCTACGGTTTGCAGCGCTCGCCATTCCTCTGTCGGGGCTGTTCAACGCACTCAGCGTTCACTTCGGAGACACTGTGCTCTTTCGATTGCCAGGCAATTGGCCATTCATCGGCGGGCCAGTGACCTTGGAGGCATTCACGTATGGCGCGCAGAATGGAATTGCTCTGAGCGCCATTTTTGCTGCGTTCATGGCCTTTAACCTGGTCACTCCAGTCCGCGACCTGGTGGGGATCGCACCGCGCGCTTTCCATGAAACCGGCGTGGTAATCTCCATTGCCCTCACCTTTATCCCTCAGACGGTAGAGAGCCTGACCCGCATCCGCCACGCGCAGGCGGTGCGCGGCCACCGCCTGCAGGGGCTCCGCGATTGGCCGCCGATCGTTCTGCCGCTTCTGATCAGCGGGCTGGAGCAGTCAATGGGCCTGGCCGAAGCGATGGTCGCCCGGGGCTATGGCGCCGTCTCCGATCAGCGGCAATCCGCGCGCATGTCCGCAGGAATCGCACTCAGCCTGCTGGTAGTGCTGACGGGCTGGCTGACCCTCCTGTTCTCCACACGCTGGCGAGTCGCAGGCTTGGTCCTCATGGGTGTGGGGGCGGGGCTGATGCTCGCCTTGTTGTGGTCCGCTGGACGGTCGGTGCCGCACACAAGCTACCGGCCTCGCCGCTGGACCGTACGTGATACCCTAGGTGTCGCAGGATGTGGTCTGGCGTTGGCGGCAGCCTCTCTCAGAGCGTATCCTGGACACAGTACGCTGTACTACATGCCTTACCCGCGCCTAACGCTGCCGCCTTTTGCTCCGCTGGTCGGGTTGGGCCTGCTGGGGCTCCTGGCGCCAGCCATCCTCGCCGGGCGGCGCGCACCATTTGCCCCGCCTCTCGACGGCGAACACGCCGAGGTCTGACGTACCATGATCGAATTCGAGCATGTAACCTACACTTATCCGGGTGCGTCTGGCCCCGCCCTGTCTGACGTCACCCTCAGCATCGCTGAGGGGGAATTTGTCCTCGTTGCCGGCCCTTCAGGCGCAGGCAAGTCAACCTTGCTGCGCTGCATCAACGGTCTGGTGCCGCACTTTAGCGGCGGCGTGGTGAGCGGGCGGATTCGCGTTGCCGGGAATGATCCGTTAGCGCTGGGGCCTCAGTCGCTCAGCCGCGTCGTAGGCTTTGTATTCCAGGACCCTGAGGCACAGTTTGTTCTGGACCGGGTCGAAGATGAGATCGCCTTTGCGTTGGAGAATGCCGCCTTGTCGCCATCTGAGATGCGGGTGCGCGTCGAGGAGGTGCTGAATCTGCTCGACCTGGCCCCGCTGCGCAACCGTACCTTGCAAACGCTTTCGGGTGGCGAGAAGCAACGCGTGGCGATCGCTGCCGCCCTGGCATTCCGCCCGCGCGTGCTGGTGCTCGACGAGCCCACCTCGCAACTCGATCCGCAGTCCGCGGAGGACGTACTGAACGCGCTGACGCGGCTCAATGTGGACCAGGGACTCACCGTCGTGCTGGCCGAGCACCGGTTGGAGAGGGTATTACCGCACGTCGACCGGTTGGTCTACCTCTCTCGAGAGCCACTGAGAGGGGAAGGGATGCGCGTGCTAAGCGGTACGCCGCGCGAGGTGCTGCGCCAGGTCGATCTCGCGCCGCAGCTAGTCGTGTTGGGCAAAGCGCTGGGCTGGGAACCGCTGCCACTGACGGTCAAGGAGGGCCGCGCGTTTGCCAACGGGATGGCCTCTACCGCGCCGGACACGTCGGTACGGCCCAGCCGTTCACGTGTCCCAGGCGAGGCCCTGCTCAGCATTGACCGGCTCTCATTTGCCTACAACGGCTCGTCGGCGCTCGCCGGCGTCTCGCTGACGGTGCACAAGGGCGAGCTGGTCGTGCTGATGGGGCGCAACGGCTCGGGGAAGACGACGTTGCTCAAATGCATCGTCGGAATTTTGCGGCCGGACCGAGGTGAGGTCAAACTGGCCGGAGAATCTCTGCTCGGCAAAGAGACGGCGGAGATCGGCCAACAAGTCGGTTACTTGCCTCAGGATCCGGATGACCTTCTGTTTGCGGACAGTGTCAACGAAGAACTGGGAGTCACGCTGCGCTATCACAACCTCCTGGCTAACCCTCCCATCCCACCCGGCGAGCTCTTGCAGCGGTTGGGATTGAGCGATGTGGCCACTGCCTATCCCAGAGACCTCAGCGTTGGCCAGCGACAGAGAGTCGGACTGGGAGCAGTCACCGTCACACGGCCGCGACTCCTCATGCTGGATGAGCCTACGCGGGGTCTGGACTATTCGGCCAAGCAGGCGCTGGTGCGCCTATTGCGGGAATGGCAGGCTGAGGGGGTGGGCGTGCTGCTGGTCACCCATGACGTCGAGCTGGCGGCCCAGGCTGCCGACCGTGTCGTGATTCTAAGCCAGGGCGAAATCGTCGCCGATGACACACCCGAGGTGTTGACCGTTTCGCCGCTGTTCGCACCTCAGGTCGCGCGGCTTTTCCCTGGCCGGGGTTGGCTCGTCGTCGAGGATGCGTTGCGCGGACTAGGCAAAGCATAAGCGCATCTGCTGGAGTGGGTCTGGAGCAGATGCCAGAGAACCTATGAAAAGTGGGGTGTAGTTGACCAATGGTTAAGCCAGAGCGTCTCGGATTGGTGCAGGTATACACGGGGGATGGAAAAGGCAAGACGACTGCTGCCCTGGGTCTGGCCTTGCGGGCGGCCGGGGCCGGGATGCGCGTCTACATCGGCCAGTTTCTGAAGGGCATGCACTATGGCGAGTTGGAAAGCATCCAGAGACTGGCTCCCCACATCACTTTGGAGCAGTACGGCCTCAACGAATTCGTGCATGTGAACGGCGCCTCACCCGCACAACTATCAGCAGCTGAGCATGGACTGCAACGAATCCGCCAGGCACTTACCAGCGGGGAGTACGATATCGTCGTGGCCGATGAGATCAACATCGCCATCTTCTTTCACCTCTTGACCGAGGATCAGGTTCTCCAACTGATCGATGCCAAACTGCCGGAGGTTGAACTGGTGCTGACTGGACGTCGGGCGCCAGCTTCGATTATCGAACGGGCCGATCTCGTGACCGAGATGCGGGAGGTGCGCCATCCCTACCAGAAGGGCGTACTGGCGCGTGCCGGTATAGAGTTCTGAGCCATACCACCACCGTTTGCGGAGCATCAGGTGGGTGAAGCAATAGCAGAGGCAACCGACTCCGCCAGCACACCGCCGGCGGGCACCCCATTCGCCTGCTCGTGGAGCGGTGGGAAGGACTCCTGCCTCGCGCTCTACCGGGCCATTAGCGCCGGGGCCAAGCCGTTTGCTCTGCTCACGATGCTGGAGGAGAGCGGCGAGCGGTCTCGAGCACACGGCCTGGGTCTGCAAGTCCTGCGCGCTCAGGCGGCTTCCTTGGGGCTCACACTGGTTACGCGAGCTGCGTCCTGGGAGACCTACGAGCCTACCTTTGTTTCGGCCCTGCGTGACTTGCGGGAAGCAGGGGTTGAGGCGTGCGTGTTCGGCGATATTGATCTCAATGAACACCGGCAATGGGAGCGAAAAGTCTGTGCCGCGGCCGCGATGAACGCTCATCTCCCTCTGTGGCAGATGGAGAGGAAGGCGTTGCTGGAGGAATTGCTCTCGCTGGGCTTCCAGGCAATGGTTGTCGCCACCAAAGACGAGTCGCTGGGGCAGCGGTTTCTCGGCCGCATGCTGGATGCCGAACTAATCCGTGAGTTTGAACGTATGGGCATTGATCCATGTGGCGAGGCCGGAGAATATCACACGGTCGTCGTCAATGGGCCTATCTTTGCTCATCGGCTACGGCTCGTTCAGGACCGGAGAACGCTGCACTCGGGCTACTGGTTCCTCGACGTACAGATGGCTGAGCCCGCCCGCTAGCTCCCTTCTCCTCGAGGGTCATATGTCTCCGCTGACACGGACCATCCAAGCTATTGGTCCGCTGGACACTGCCGCCATGTCTGCAGCTCGCGCTCGACAAGACTAGCTGACCAAGCCGCCCGGAAGCCTGGGCCGCCTGCAGGCGCTCTCTACCCAGGTGGCCGGCATTACCGGCCGGGAGCGCCCGGTGCTCGAGCAAAGTAGTCACTACCTGCACCGCAGACCATGGCGTTGCGGTGCAAGGCGCCAGTGCGTTCTCACAAGAGGTCACCGCTGGGAGGCCTGAGCATCGTCGCCACCGGGGAAATGGGCATCGGCAACTCGACTTCTGCCAGCACTATCGCCGCAGCCATAACGGGTCGCCCCGCGTGCGAGGTGACGGGGCGCGGCACCTGACTAGGGGAACGGGCCAGTCATCGCGGTCAAACCCAGACCGGACCGCCCCCCACGGTGTGGGGCCCAATACGGTTCCAGATCCTCTGCCCAGTACCTGTCTCCGCCATGCACCGCCCTCTGGGGCCACGTGAACCCCATTACCGCCTCATGACGACCGGTAGGTACACCCGCAGTACAGGCTGCCCTGCCACCCTCACGCCCACATCATACGTGAATGCGCATCCCCCGATGTTCGGGTTGAGTTGTGCCACTTTGAGGAAGTATGTGCCCGTCTCAGGACATATCCACTGGAGCCGTGAGGCAGGCGGCGCGTATGGGTCATCGTCGTTTGTGGCCAACACACTTGTGCCGTCCGAATCGTAGAGCGTGAGCACCGTATCGTTCAGCGTTCCTCCCCCAAGGTTGGCTGTCCACGCCTCGTACCAGTTGTCCTTCATCGCTACGAACTTGAGGAAATCGACATCCCCCGCTGTGTGAAAGGTGTGACTCTGCACAATCCCGTCCGTCGTGATTAGCTTCGCGGCATACCAGACATCGTCGGGCTCATATGCGTCCGCACACGATGTCGCCGTTGGGGTTGCCGCTGGGATGAACGTCTCCGTGGAAGTGGGCGTAGCAGAAGGTGTTCTCGTCAGTGCTCGAGTCCCGGTTGACGTGGGTGTTGGCGTTGCAGTGCGCGTCGCAGTATGGGTTGCCGTGGGGGTTACGGTTGGTGTGCTCGTCGCGGTGTTGGTCGCGGTGGGGGTTGCGGTGTTGAGAGCGTCATTCACCCAACGCTGACCGTAGATGTCCCAGCTCTGACTGCGAAAGTCCTGCCATACGACCAGAAAGTCGCCGTCCCAAGAGTGTTGCACCAGGGCTGGGTTTGTCTGTATGTCCGGCGCTGCCGAAATCGCGTACCGCCCGCCCACTGGCGCGCCTGTAGCGGAGATCCGGTGGCGATACAGGTCCGCTGTGTCATAGTGCATCCAGATGCCCAGGAACTCGCCGCTATGGCGGTCATAGTCTAGAGCAACGCGGTCATACTGCCCACCGCTGGCGAGAGTTCTGCGGCTGCCCACCGGGTTTACCAACTCATCTAACAACTGGGCATAGACCGCGCTTGTGGGTGAATCCTGTGACCAAATCACCAGATAGTGGTTGGTGGCCTGGTTGTACGCCAAATCGTAGTAGAGACTGCCCGTGGTGGCGCCTGACACGGCCCGGCTCCCGCTGATAGGGACGCCTTCGTAGTTGAGTCGTTGGGCAAACACCAAACCGTCATAGTGATCATGCCATACCACCAGGAAATCTCCCTGATCCCAACCATAGGCCATTCGTGGCCAGGTGCAGTCATGGCCGGTCATACCGCTGACCAGTATATTGTTTCCTACCCAGACGCCGGCACCCGACAGGCGCTGCGCCCAGATGTTCCAGGAACCATCGGTGAAAGCGTACCAGACCACCAGATACTCGCTTGTATGTCCTTTGTAGACTACCCGTGCGCCTCCTTCGCTCGCCGCGTTTGTGTTGCGCGAGATCAGGATCGCTGTCCCCACCAATTGCCCGGCGCCGCTCACTCGCTGTGCGTAGATTTCGTAACCCTCTTCAGTGGGAGGGATGCTGTGCCAAACGACAAAGTACTCGTCGCGGGCGGGGCTGTAGACGACATCTGGATGCGACTTTAGCCTGCCCTCGGTCGCTATCACGATCTCCTGCCCCAGAAGTTGGCCGGTGGCCGAGATGCGGCGGGCATAGATGTCATACTCAACGCCGCTGCGAAAGTCTTGCCATACGGCCAGATACTCGCTGCGCTGGGTGTTGAATGCAACCGATGGGTTCTCCTGCCCCTTAGCCCCCGGGCCTATGACCAACATGCCGCCCGCGAGCGTGCGGTCGCTGCGCAGCCGCTGTCCGTAGATATCTCTCTGGGGGAAGAAATACTGGTCGGTCCATACGGCCAGGTACTCATCGGTTCCGGCGCGATGAGCGATGGCGGGCGACCATCGTTCGTTGGTGTGCCTGCGTACTTGGAAGGTCGAGCCGATGGCCCCTGTGCCTGAAAGTGAGCGGGCAGTGATCGCAGGGGGCGTGCCGGGAGTTACAACGCGATTGAGAACGACCATGAACTCGCTGGCGTTGTCTTGCGAGGCAATGTCTGGCTCGGTGTCGTCATAGATGCCGCGGTACACACCCAGGTTGCCGCCCACAAGGCTGCCATCGGCGGCGATCAGTTGGCCGTACACGTCCCAATCGGTGAGGTCGCGGCCGTCCTGCCACACGACTCCATAGCGGCCGGCGTCGGCGTTGAAGGCAACACGGGGCAATTGCTGCGGACCGGTCTGTGCCGAAATCGTGATCTCCGCGCCGAGCAGCCCCAGTGCGCTGGATATGCGTCGCGCCTTGATGTCGAAATGAGTTGTGTCGCTCCATTGCTGCCAGACCACCAGATACTGGTCAGCGCTGGTGTTGCGAGCAATGTCGGGCATAAGGGCTGGAGCGCCTGCCGCGCTTAGGCGGACGGCCGCACCCAGCGGGTTTCCGTCCTGGTCATAACTCCGGGCATAGACCTCAGACACGTTTGCATAATCCGTCTCTGTCCAGACGATAACGCTACGGTTGCCGCTGCTGACCACGCGTGGGTCGACGGCGTAGCGCGTGCTCGCCTGCACCACAATCTCGTCCCCAAGAACCCGCCCGTGGGGGAGAGTCGTCGCGCCCGTATATGCGATTCCTCCGACGAGCGCATGTCGCGCCAAACGACCCAATACTGGCCCTTTGTGTGATTGTAACTCACGTGGGCTTCAAACTGGTGCCCTTCGGCTCCACAGATGACGAAAGCATCGCCCAGGGAAACCCCATCGGCAGAAACACGCCGGCCGTAGATGTCGGCGCCCGTGAGATGCCTGGCGCCTTCCCATACGACCAGATACTCGCTTCGCGAGTTGTGATAGGCCAGCGATGGGTTGTCGAGACTATAGGCATCAGTTACCGGATCTAAGGGGTTGGCGATGGGAAAGTTGCTGCCGAGGAGTGCCTGAGCGCTGATCTGGTCCTCATCTGTGGCCTGCGCGCCGCTCAGAGCGCCCAATCGGTGCTCTGCCCGAAGCGCATCTAGTGCGGTTTGAAGATCGAGTTGTTGTGGCTTCAGGGTTGCTAGTCCAGACTTTTGGACTGCTTGGGTTCCTGGGTTGGACAAGAAGTCAGGGTTGGTTTCGGTGGGCGGCGGCCGTTCG
>Ga0116142_10003582_pt1 | contig 15472 bp, 13 predicted proteins | sample AD_UKC033_MetaG_FD_89785 | JGI IMG/M metagenome (GOLD analysis project Ga0116142, IMG submission 89785) | Active sludge microbial communities of municipal wastewater-treating anaerobic digesters from USA - AD_UKC033_MetaG | ecosystem: Engineered > Bioreactor > Anaerobic > Digestate | place: USA... | reverse complement strand
TAGAACATTATCAGTAACGATAAAACAATAACAACTTTCTTCATAAGATTAATTTTTAAACATTTAAAAACAAATTTAAACAAATTTTATTATTTGACACTTGATAAGGAAGATTTTTATTCGAAACATTTTTTTTAAAATAGATGCCTTAATGGTACAAGCAGTGCTTCAATTATTTTTTGAAAATAAGGTCTATTCCTCCATTTCTCAAAATTAAACTCCGTACAATCCAACATCGTCTGATGCAAATGTTTTTTTAGCAAATTTGCCAAATCGGGATTATCTCCATAAATGTTTATTTCGTGCATAAATCTTAAACTTCTGTAATCGAAGTTACTTGAACCTGTAAAAAATAATTTACTATCTACCAGCATCACCTTTGCATGTAAATTTGAGGGCAAATACTGTAATATTTTAATCTGTTTCTTATAATACAAGCCGAAATATTTATCTCTTAAAATATCAAATAGTGTCAAATCTGAATGCAAAGGTGTTATAATCACAACTTCAACTCCTCTATTAGCAGCTTTTATAATAGCTTTTCGTAGCGATGAACCAGGCAGAAAATAAGGTGTCTCGATGATAATTTTTTCTTTTGCTGCATTAATTAACTTTTTAAACTTTCCTCTCACAGGTTGCCTTATATTACCCGGAACATCTCTGATGATTTCAATATCATTATGTCGGATAAGTCTAGTGCTCAATTTCTTATTCTGATAAAATTTATTCGAGATTTCGAAGTCGTTTAGAAATATCTTCTCGAATTTGTGTGCAATATCATTTTTAATCCTTATAACACACTCCCTCCAATTTATGCAATATCCGGTAATGTTTGCCGAACCTATATAAGTAATATCAGAGTCAATAATCAATAATTTTCTATGATTTCGCCTATGATTTCGTGAAAAAATATCAAAACTAAATTTGATTTTCTCAAAAAATTTTAGTTTACCGCCATAATTTATAAATTCTGCGAAAAAACTTTCAGATACACCGGCTCCCCAAGAATCAATTAAAACATACACATCAAGACCTTGTTTAGCCTTTTGTGTAAGTTCATCACGAAATTTTTGTCCAATTGAATCATTTGTGAATTTATAAGTCTGTAAAAAAATCCTTATTTCTGCCCTTTTGATATCATCAATCATCGCTGAAAATATCTTTAATGGATCGTCAAACAGAAGGTAATCATTATTTGTATAACTTTTTACAGTCATAAAAACATTTTTTAACAAAAATAGCATTTTTAATAAATTAATTATAACTTTGTCGTATAAGAATCTTATAATATATATAATATGAAAAGAAATGAGGACTTTATTTATATACCTGTTATAAAAGCAAATGATATCTTAAATACAGGCAATAACATCACCGGGAAGATGATTATGACAAAAAAGTATTTTGCAATTTTACCAGATGTTGTACAAGATTCTAATGGTACAGCAAAAAGAGATTTATATGACAAAAGTTATTTTGAAGATTTTTTAAATAATTATGAAAATATTGATTTAGTGAATTTCGAAACGGAGTTGATTTCAAAAATTCCTGACAGATTTGTTATGTCGTTTTTAAATCTTGAAAAATTTGAAGTAAATGTTGGTTTTTTGTTTTTTGGGGGAATAAGATATAAGCTAAAAGGAGAAAAAATTCAGTCTGCTTTTGTCGGGAACAAAACAAACCGTTTAATGATAAAAGATTTTTACGAAAAGGTGGTTAAATACTAGCTCTCTGTTTTTTAAAATATAGTAAATATTTCCATCGCCAGGGCAAGAACACAATGCAAAATTATTCCAATTCCGATATTCTTTTGTGTATAAGCAATTATCCCTAAAAAGTATGCACCAAAAAATGAACTAATTGTTTCGGGCAGGGGTTTACCAAAATGAATTACAGCATACAAACTTGCAACCGGTAAAATCGCATTCTTGCCCAGTAACTTAACAAATCCAAAAATCATCAATCCTCTGAAAAACAGTTCTATCATTACAAAATCGAAAAGATAGGCAGATTCAAAAAATACTGCACTGATAACAGGTTTTATTCCTACTACAGACGAAAATGACTTGTAGGCCGTTCTGTTTAAAATCGGATAATACTCTGAAACAGAGCCTATTTTACTACCGGCAAAGGAAATTATTATTGAAATCAAGCTGAGAATCAATGCCAGTCGAAAGTCAAAATTTTTAAAACTCAAGCCATAAAACGGGACATCTTTGTTCTTGTCGAAAATCCTGTAAATCAAATAAACTGGAATAAGCAATGTAATTATTCCACTCAGGTTTTCGGCAGTGTGATAGTAGTAATAAATTTCGGGATATGACAATTTTACATTTACACCATAATGTCCGTAATACGAAATATATGTTGACAATATCAGTAGTCCGGCAAAGCTTTTTAACCAAAATTCCAAATTTAGCTTTACTTCGTTTTTGCTATACACCTTAAGTATCAGACTAACAATATAATATGCAAGCGAAAACATGATAAAATTTATCAGATAAATCATATTGTCAAAACCATATTTGATTGACATACGGTCGTAAATCTGCCAGTAATACTCAACAAATATCAATAATCCGGTTACTAACATCACCGACAAGTACAACTTCAGACTGAAGTTCTCTTTTATGAAAGAAATTATATCTTTTAACAGCTTTTTCAATGTCTATTCAGTAATACCTGCAATTTCGATAAACAGATCTTCGAAAATTTTCCTTACTCTGTAATTTGGACAAATGTAATTATTTGCAATAAAACAAAACACAATTTCTTCGCCTTTTGCATTAAGAATATAACCGGCATAAGCTCTGACTCTTGCCATACTTCCGCTTTTGGCATGCACTCTGTTTTGTGCTTTTGTTCCCACGCAATACCTCGACAAAGTGCCACTGGTACCTGCAACCGGTAAGGTGTTAAAGAATTTTTCACCATAAGCAGAAACATTCCTCATATACTTTAGCATTTCTACCATCTGAAAGGCTGTAAGTCCGTTAAAACGGCTTAATCCACAAGCATCTTCCACAATCAGACCATCTGTATTTACTGATTTGGATTTCCAGAAATCAGCCACAGCATCAGCATATTTCTTATTAGTTTTTTTAGCTATGTGATATGAAAACATCTCAGCATAAAGATTAAAACTCTTAAGATTGGTTACTTCAGCAATTTTTATCAATTCGGGCGAATAAGTTGTGTGAAAAACTTTTCTGGGTAACTTGTCATCATAGCTTATTATCTTTTCCTCTTTACCTGTTACCAGAATTCCATTTGATTTTAGTTTGCCGTTAAAACATTTTACCAGATACATTTCGGGTTCAGGCATAGAGCCTTTTATAGTGAAATCGCTTTTGTTCCAGGGCAATGTTCCCCTTACTTCACATTCAGTTTTGGAATTTGTATAATAAATGAACGATTCGTCCCCTGTAGTTGATGATGATTTAACTTTATTATTAAAAGTAATTCCAATATCCTCAGGTTCGACCTTTATTATGCTGGTAGAACTTCCGTCTGTACTACCTGTTTTAAAATGGAGATAATACAAATTGTCCATATAATTAAGTGCCGATCCGGGATTGCCGTAATAATTAGCAATGTCTTCCCAAATCCAGGTGTCAGGTATAGAAATTTCACCAAAATATGAGATATCACTGATTATATCTCCATTTACTTTTTTAATGCCTAGTTTTTTAACTTCATTTACCCATTTCTGCAACAATTCTCCGTTACTGTTATAATGTGAGGCAAAATTTTGTGAGCCCAGACAGGGATCGCCGTAACCGATAATATAAATATTTCCGTTCAGAACGCCCTCAGATGATATAGAACCACTATAAGCCAATTCGGTTTTAAATTTATAATCAGGTCCCAGCAATTCGATAGCCAAAGCAGTGGGAATGATTTTAAAAACTGAAGCAGGGGCCAGACTAGTCTGCGAGTTATAGTCAAAAACTTTGTCGCCTGTACTTAGATTAACGGCATAAATTCCCAGACTTGCATTTTTAAATTCGGGAAGTTTTGTAAGTTCATTTTGCAGGTCGGAATATGATTTTGATTGAGTAAAACCCATCAGACTTGTTACGACCAGACAATAAGCTAAAAGTACTTTTCTCATTTTTTTAAATTTCGGTACAATCAAAAGTATTAAAAAGAGCTTTTTGAAAATTACATACAAGACATTTTTGTTAACAGTTTTTGTTTAATAATGGAAATCCACGTTACAGAAAAAGTTTATAAAATATAAAGTCACCTTTTGATGATTTGTAAATAATTTCTACCTTTGAAGAAAAAAAATCCAAATGGTACGGTTATACATACAAAAATGGAGGAATTGGTGTACCTTTGGTTGGGTTATAAACGAGTTACCGCCAAGTGTAGAAAAAAAACAGAGACACCGATAAATTGAAAAGTAAACCATTGTGAAAGGACAGAAAAAAGGAATATTGACAAGAAAAGATAGCCGACACACAAGCCGACCCGATGTTTTTTATTTTTTTGCCAACGCACATTTTTTAAAACAATTTTTAATGCCTGCCCACATTTGGCACATTGCCTTTTGCCCGACACACGTGCCAAAACTTCGCAAAAGTCAAAGAGCCAAATTTTTACAACGCACGTTTTACATGTAAATAGATCATTAAAGAATTTAAATAAATGCCATTTTACATCACACATAAAAGAATCAAATTTTGCCTATTCGAAAATTTTTCAAAAATTATTATCTTAATTCATTGATTTAAAATTTCAAGTTGTAAAAATCTTCCTTTGGTTCTAATAACAAGCAATATCCTTTTGCACTATTCCCTTTCCATGATTTACTAAAGATTTCTTCGTTAAAAGTTAAACGACCTCTGGCAGGATCTGAAATATAATAAATCTTACTTCTTTTCCAAAATGATTTTTTTTGTTTGTAAAGTACTACAAAATGCTTCTTCTGCCAGTGTATAATGCAAGGTCCAATTTCTAAGACTTTATCAAGTTTCTTTGTGTCAATTTTTACACATAATGTTTTAAATCCAATAAGTTCTGCCGCTTTGACAATATCTAGCAAATTGACACCATCATTGTTAATATTGCAGTTTTTTTTGAGAAAATCTATGTCATAATTTTTCCCATGCCAATAGGCAACAATTCTTAGACATGTCGGTCCACAGTCATTATGGTCATTTTGTTTAATGTGTTTGAATCTTTTCAATTAGAATAATTATAAGTACAAAAAAATACCAAATAAAAAATAATTTTTGCAAATATCGCAAATAATTCTTATATTTGTGTTTTCTATTATTAATTTAAAATTTTATCGTTATGAAAAAGAAAGACTTACAAAGTTTAAACGAAGAATTATTTAATTCTGAAGAAATTTTATCAAATGAATTGCGTGAACTTGTAGAAGTAGTTGGTGGAGCTGCAACTCCAGCTACATCAAAAAATGAAGACTGCTCAAGTTGTACTTATGATTGCACTGGTGCCTCTAATGATACATCAAAGTATAGGACAGATTCATCTGCAGGACCTGAGGGGGGAACTGATACAATAAGAAAAGATGATGGATGTAATGAACAAGCAGCTCAAGCTGTTTTAAAAGCAATTGACGACTATAATAAAAACTCCAATGGAGTTGTCTCTGGAGACTTGATGGAATATGAAGGACCTTGCTGTAAAGAATATTATTAGTAATAATTTTCTTTACAATGGGAATGATATTTTTGTTATTATTTCTTACTCAAACTACTTTTAAAGGTGGTATGATGCGTTTTTTTGCTATACAAGGTATGTAATTATGCGATTAGTGATTTTTTTGTTGATCCTTTCAGCTATATCGTTATGTTCTTTTGGACAAAATTATATATACTATCATCAAACTTTTAACCGAGTAGATGAAGATGTTTTGTCAGAAAATTATAATTTAGCCCTGCTACGTTTGGATAGTATTTATACAAATTATGATTTTATTTATGCACAACACTGTTTTAAGTCTTTACAAATTTGTTGTTATGTTGATGATAGCATCAGGGCTAATAAGTGGCTTAATAAGTGTTTTACGCAAGGAATTTCGATATGGTTTATAAGATCAAGCGAGTTAACAAAAAAATCACTCGCATACTCTACTACTATGGAAACTATCCAAGATTTTGATAGTCTTTATTCTATTTATAAAGCATCAATAAATTTAAATCTTGCAAATCAAATAGACAGTTTATTTGAAATAGATCAAAAATATACACAAAAGGTAAATGATGGATTTATCCTGTTCAGGCATACTATATTTGGTTTGAAATGGATAATAAATAACAAAAAGCAATTTACAATAATTAATAATATCATCAAAGAATATGGGTTTCCCGGAGAAAAACTTATAGGATTGCCCAAAACTTACGAAGATTCTGTATCAACAGTAAGATATATTAGTTTTTGGGAACCTTATATTAGAGAATGGCAAGCCTATTTTATGTTGCTTCATTACTTTTCAACAAAGCGTAACGTATCAGTTGATTTTAAAAATACATTATTTCAAAATGTGATAAATGGAAACATGACTCCATTTCAATACGCAAATATATGTCGCTATATTTATAGACATAGTAAAAATACCGATTATGAAAGTTATTATGGTAATGATACCATTACAAATAGAAAAAGACTAGAAGTGGGACTAAACACAGTGGAGCAAGAAAAAAGAAATGAACTAATACAAAGAGAAAGAAGAAAAAATAAAAAAGCCAATGATGAAATAATGCTTGAATAAATTTTTTATAAGTTTTTAACAATGATATTAATAATTTCAGAACCTGATGATGCAACAACTGATAGTGTAATAAATTGGTTAAAATATTATAATGTTGAATACTTACGTATCAACAATACTAATGTTTTTGATTTTTTTAAACTTACTATAAATGCCGATGGTAACATTGATTTTGTTTGTCAACATGATGATACAGTAATTCAATTAAGTAAAATTACAGGTTATTGGTACCGTAGAGGGAAACTTTCTTTAAATGTAAATGCAGTTGGAAAACAAAAATATTTAAACCTTTCTGAAGTAACTAATAGATTTTTACTAAATGAGTTTGATGCAATTACTGAATTTATTTATAATGAATTACATAATATTAAAAAGAGTGTCGGAAATATATATGAAAATAATACCAATAAACTTATTAATCTTAAAATTGCAAATAAATGTGGTATGAATATTCCACGGACTTGGATATTGACAAATAAACAAGAAGTTCAAGACATTATTAAAGAATATAAAATATTACTTACAAAACCCATAACTCAAAGTGGCTTATATTATGAAAATGATGAGATATGTTTTTCTGGACAATCTTATTTATTTACTGAAGAGATAATAAATAATTTTCCCGATACTTTTGCTCCAACCTTATTTCAAGAGTACATTGACAAAGCCTATGAGCTTAGAGTTTTTTACTTTAAAGAGGAAATATACATTTCCGCAATTTTTTCTCAATTGGACGAAATGACAAAAATTGATTTTCGCAATTATAATTTTCAGAAACCAAACCGTACACCTCCTTACAAAGCACCAGATAGTTTAAAATTAGCAATTATAAAATTTATGGACAAAACAAATATGAAATCTGGCTCAATAGACATTTTAGTCGGCAAGGACAAAAGATATTATTTTTTGGAAGTCAATCCAATAGGACAGTTTTATCAAGTTTCTTACCCTTGCAATTTCTATTTAGAAAAAAGAATCGCTAAATATTTTAAAAATGGAAAGTAAGAGTATTAAAGATTTATACGATAAAGATTTTGACAAGCTACCAACAAATGTTCAATTTCTTAAAATAGAAGAAAAGTTGAAAGATGATCATTTGAAAATAATCAAAGCTTCAAATAATACAAGTGATTATTATCCGCAAAACTTTTATAAAATCATTTCACCTATCATAAATCTTAAAAATGAATTCTGAAAGTAAGTATTTTAAATTGTTTGCTGAATGCAAATTAGTCAAAGGCAATAAACGAAGTGCTATTTACGATTTGCCTCGTAACTCGTACAAACTAATTCCTAATGGTTTATATGATATTTTATCAACATACAAAACCAATACAATCGATGATGTTAAAAGAGACTTTGAAAAAACTCAACATTCAATTATTGATGAATATTTTAAGATGCTTATTGAAAATGAATTTATCTTTTTTTGTGATGAAGATGAACTTGAATTATTTGTTGATTTAGAACCAGCATGGGACTACCCTGGTCAAGTCTCTAATGCAATTTTAGAACTTCCTATGCAAAATGACACATTAACTTTATCTCTATTGAGCTTAGAAAAATTAGGATGTAGATTTATTCAGTTTAGAGCTTTTAATACCTTAAATTTAAATTATATAGAAGCAATACTTACGTTTCTTAATAATAAAGACTTTGATTATATTGAAATAATATCAAAGTGGGGAAATTACGATATTGATAAGTTAATTAGTATATTAAAAAATCATCAAAGACTAAGACTTTTATACTTTTATGGAGCAGAAAAAAACAAAGTTTTAAAAGACAATAAGATAGAAAGACAAAAGATTGTATTTTCAAGTGAAATGAAAGAAAAACATTCAGATTTTCATGTTAATAACAAATATTATTTTAAAGTCAATATTACTCTTTTTTGTGAAAGTTTATTTTTCAATAATTATTATAACAGAAAAGTTTGCATTACAAAAGAAGGAGAAATAAAAAATTGTTTATCTCTAAATAAGACTTTTGGTTATGTAAAAAATTTAGACAGTATTGATAGGATTGTTCAGACTAATGATTTTCAGTTACTTTGGAATATTAACAATGATAAAATAAAAATCTGCCAAGACTGTGAATTTAGATATATGTGTGTTGATAATATTCCTTTAAAATATGAAAATGGAGAATGGATAAAAACAAGCCCATGCTTTTACAATCCTTATAATCCTGATGACTTATAATGCATAATGAATACGAAATAAATGAATTTGTCAATCCGAAAGGATTTGGTTATTGTTTTAATGCCACAGATAAATGTAAATATACATTATTGTTTAACAACTTAGGTGGTGATAAATTTATTTTTGAATTTGATAAAACAGAAAGTTTGGATAAAAATTCGATAAACAATAAACTAATTAGAGATTCAATTTGTAAGGTTATATATAATTTCATAACAGCTAACCCTGAAAGAGTAATCTTCATTGTTTATGATAATGCAGATTATCTTGATAAAGCTCGTTATCGCTTATTTAACATTTGGTTTAAACATTATAACAAGTCGAATTATTTTAAAAAAATGAATATCTTAACATCAAAACAAGAAATTGTATCAATAATTTTTATGTCTAATAATGTTAAGTTTATTAAAGAAATACTTTATAAAGATAGTTAATTAAGTTTAGTCTTATTGTTTTCTCCATAATAAAGTCATACATGTTATTGAATTCTTCACAATGCTATTATTTTTAAGCCTAAAAGACTATAAATCAAGTTGCATTCACAAAATTACTTTACATGGCCTGACAATTCATTACCTGGTTTAAATTTCACCACTTTTTTTGCTTTAATTTGAATTTTTTCACCAGTTTGTGGGTTTCTTCCAGTACGTTCAGCAATATCGACAATCTTAAAAGTACCGAAACCGATAAGAGTAATACTTTCACCTGATTTTAGAGCTTCGCTTATTGCTCCTAAAGTTAATTCTAAAGCGTTTTTTGCTTCTGCATTTTTGATATTGCCCTTTTTTGCAATTGCATCAATTAATTGTGCTTTGTTCATGCTCATAATTGTTATTTTTTAAAAGTAAATAAATTCAGTTCGTTTTCAATCTGTTCTGTAACAAATAGAAAGTAAATATACGAACATTTTTAAGAAAAAGATTTTGATAAAGAAAATATAACTAACTTTGCAATTAGCCAACGCATTTTGCAAGCACATTGCCAAAGCCACACGAGCCAAAAATCTAACCAAAACTTTGTCAAAGAGCTAGCAAAGCCAACGCACCGAGAGAAATTGTTTTAAAAAATTTGCCGACACTTAAAAAAAATAAAAAACGCCGACACACCAGCCGACAGAAAAGAAAAAGTAAAATGACAATGACAAAGAAACTGAATATTGACAATGGTTTACAAGACTGGTAGACAGAACACCAGGCGGTAACATGCGGTATATTTTATTGCCGAGAAAGTGCTAATTTGAAAGGTTGTAGCTCGCTTCAAACTTCATCGTGGCTTGACAGTGACGTGCACCGAAATCGGCAACAAAAACATACCGCTGTCCGTTATGCACAAGCGGAGAAAAGACAACGACACAGCAAATTGACAATGAAAATAGAATATTAAACTTGGTATGAAAAACGAAACTGACAGACAAATAACCCGACACTCATTGCCGACCCGAATGTGTTTTAATTTTTTTTACCCACCGCACAAAAATTTTGAAATTCTGCCGACCCACATTGCACACATTGCCAAAGCCCCACAAGCCAACGCTACAACCAAAGCTTTGTCAAAGAGTGCAATCTTTCCGACCCGCTTGAGGACAGTTCCAAGCAAATTGACTATTTTTAGCATTTAATGAATCAAATATGAGTATAAATCTTTCTTCAATTAGAGATAATAAAAACAGAGGTTCTGTAGGACAGTTCCTAAGAGAAAATATAAAATTAGATTCAGATTTATCAATCGTTTCAGCATACTTCACAATTTATGCTTACAGTCATTTAAAAAACGAACTGGATTCAATAAGTAAATTGAAATTTCTTTTTGGTGAGCCGACTTTTATCAAAGCACTTGACCCGACTAAAGTAAATAAGAGAGACTTTAAAATTGAAGACGATAAAATTGTAATTCCTATTGAAAGCCGTTTAACCCAAAAAGCCATTGCAAAGGAATGTTCAGAATGGATTCAACAAAAAGTTGAAATCAAATCAATGGTAAAACCAAATTTCCTGCATGGGAAAATGTACCATGTTACACAGCAAAGCGGCGTTGAGAAAGCAATTGTAGGAAGTTCAAATTTTACGGTTAATGGACTTGGACTAGGTGGAAGCCCAAATATTGAATTAAATTTGGTGGTTGACAATGACCGTGACAGAGCAGATTTAAAAGCTTGGTTTCAGGAATTATGGGAAGACAATACAGGATTGGTGGAAGATGTAAAAGAACAAGTTCTTAAATATCTTGAACAACTTTACATTGAGAACGAACCTGAATTTATTTATTTCAAAACCCTTTTTCACATTTTCGAAAACTATCTTGACGAGCAACAAAAAGGCGGATTGCTCACAGGACAGACAGGGTTTTTTGAAAGCGAAGTATGGGCAATGCTTTATGAATTTCAGAAAGATGGTGTTAAAGGTGCAATAAATAAAATCCTCAGACATAATGGCTGTATTATTGCTGACAGTGTCGGACTTGGTAAAACATTTGAGGCGTTGGCGGTAATTAGATATTTTGAATTGCTCAATTATCGTGTTTTGGTTTTGTGCCCAAAGAAACTTTCAAGTAACTGGACAATCTATCAAGCAAGTCAAAACAACTCTTTAAATCCATTCTCAAAAGATAAATTCAGTTACAATGTGCTTTATCATACCGACCTTGGAAGAATAACAGGAAAGTCGGATGCAAACGGAATTGATTTAGAAAATTTCAATTGGAGTGCTTATGATTTGGTGGTTATTGACGAAAGCCACAATTTCAGGGGCAATCCAATGGAAAAAATCAAAGATGATGGAACAACACGAATGAACCGTGCTAAATGGTTAATGGAAAAAATCATCAAAAGTGGCGTAAAAACAAAGGTTTTAATGCTTTCGGCAACACCAGTAAACAATAACTTAAAAGACCTTAGAAACCAAATATCATTAATTACAGAAGGCAGAAACGATGCAATGTTTGAAAGCACAGGAGTGAAAAATATTGCGTTGACGATGAAAAATGCCCAGACACAATTTACCAATTGGGCCGACAAGAAAAAAAATCCAAACAAGAAACAAAATGAGTTAATCCAAAAATTAGGTTCGGATTTTATCAAATTGCTGGATGAATTAACCATTGCCCGAAGCAGAAAGCATATCAAGAGTTTTTACAAAGCAGAGGCAGAAATTGGCAAGTTTCCTGAAAGGATTAAACCAATTGCAATCTATCCTAACATTGACACAAAAGACAGGTTTTATACTTATGACGAACTAAACAGAATAATTTTACAGTACAAATTAGCCCTGTTTAATCCATCGGCATATATTGAACCTGATAAAACCAGCAAATACGAAGAACTTGCAGCAACAAAGGGTGTTTTGGGATTTAAGCAAAGCGACCGTGAGCATTTCTTGATTGGAATGATGAAAGTAAATTTTCTGAAACGTCTTGAAAGTTCAATTGAATCTTTTGAGATTTCGATGGATAGAACTATTCAGAAAATTGAAAAACTGGAAACTAAAATAAGGGATTTTCAAAAGTCCAAAGTTAAATCACAGGAAGAAGAACTGGAAACTTACCAGCCCGATGAAGATGAAATAGAAGAAAATGAAGAAGAACTGGAACAATGGCAAGTTGGTAAAAAACTAAAATTTGATTTAGCTGATTTGGATTTAGATAAGTGGCTTGCAGATTTGGAAAGAGACCGCGAAGCATTAAACAAACTTTACAATTTTGCAGTTGCTGTAACGCCTGACAGAGATGCAAAACTGAAAGACCTGAAAAAGCTTATTAATGATAAAATTCAAAAAAATCTAAATAGTGGAAACAATAAAGTTGTTGTTTTTACTGCCTTTGCCGACACAGCCAATTATTTATACGATTGTTTGCACGATTGGGTAAAGAATGAATTAAAACTAAATATTGCTTTGGTTGCTGGCTCACAAACGAAAACCACTTTCGGTAAAAACGAATACAACAATATCCTGACAAATTTTTCTCCGATTTCAAAGAACAGAGACAAAATGAAGTCAATGCCAAAAGAAGGAACTATTGACATTCTAATTGCAACCGACTGTATCAGTGAAGGTCAAAACCTGCAAGACTGCGATTTCCTGATAAATTACGACATTCATTGGAATCCTGTTCGCATCATTCAGCGTTTTGGGCGTATTGACCGTTTGGGCAGTAAAAATGATAAAATTCAATTGGTAAATTTCTGGCCGACCAAAGACCTTGATAATTACATAAACCTAAAAGAGCGGGTTGAAGCCCGAATGGCTTTGGTTGATGTTACTGCAACTGCCGATGATAATGTTCTTGCCACCGACCAGATTGAAGAATTAATTGAAGACGATTTGAAGTATCGTAATCAGCAATTAAAAAAATTGCGTGATGAAGTGCTTGACCTTGAAGATATGAACGAAAGCATCTCACTTACTGACTTTACACTCGATGACTTTAGAATTGAATTGCTCAATTTTATTGAAAATAACAGGAAAAAACTCGAAGATGCCCCATTTGGTTTATATGCAGTTGTTCCTTCGCCATCGGGCAATTATTCAAATTTCCTTGATACTGAAAAACTTTCAACGGCTGAAAAAGAAATTATTAAACCCGGAGTTGTTTATTGTTTAAAGCAAAAAGGCGATACCGATGGCAACGAAGAAGTAAATCCTTTACAACCCTATTTTCTTGTTTACATAAGAGATGACGGACAAGTAAGATTTAATTACACAAACGCAAAACAAATTCTTGAAATATATCGCTTGATGTGTTCGGGCAAATCACAGGCATTTGAAGAATTATGCGAAATATTTAATTACGAAACCAATCAAGGTGAAGACATGCAGAAGTATTCAGAACTTTTGGCAAAGGCAATTGATGAAATAAGCAGAATTTTCAATAAGCGAAGCAATCAAAAAATTACTGGAAACGACAGAGGGGCATTGTTAATTCCGAAATCAAAAAGAATTAGCGAAACAAACAATTTTGAACTGGTTACATGGCTAATAATAAAATAGGTTTTATGACTACCGAAGAATTTAAAACAAACATACAAGAGGCAATACAAGTATTTGCAAAAGGCAACCTGACAAAAAACAGTCTGGAATTATTCGGGAAACTCGGTTATGTTACCGAACGCCGTGCGCCGCTTGATAAGCCTACCTTTGAAGAATTTCAGGATACATATATTTCCGACCAACGCTTTGATGAAGCTAAAGCACGAGTTAAGGAATGGAAATATGTTGATTTGCTTTTCCAATTATCAAGAGAAGAAGTATCACAGCAAGCAAGTTTGTTTGACACAAAACAAGTTGACAAAACCATCATTGAAACCTATTTGTTTTTTGCTCTTGAATTAGCCGGCGAAGAATACAACCGTACTGATTTATCCAACGTAACAAGAGAGATTAACCGCTTGTTTCCAATGCCTGTAATGGTTCTTTTTAAGTATGGAAACAAACTTACCTTATCCGTTATTAATCGCCGTTTACATAAACGTGACGAAAGCAAGGATGTACTTGAAAAAGTAACACTGATTAAAGATATTTCCATCGAAAGTCCTTTGCGAGCTCATATCGAAATTCTTTTTGATTTATCGTTTCAGGAATTATTGAACAAACATCAGTTTACCAATTTTGTTGAACTGCACAATGCCTGGCAAAAAACGCTCGACACCAAAGAACTGAACAAGCGATTTTACAGCGAATTGTTTAATTGGTATTTGTGGGCTGTTCAATCGGTTCGTTTCCCGAATGATATAAACAATGATAAAGATGACAATGTGTACAATGCCGAGAGTGTAATTCGTTTGCTTACACGCTTGATTTTTGTATGGTTTATCAAAGAAAAGAATCTGGTTCCTGAAACATTGTTCAATGTAAAAAAACTAAAAACCATTCTTAAAGATTTAAAACCTGAATCGGAAAAAACTTCGGTGTATTATCGTGCTATTTTGCAAAACCTGTTTTTTGCAACGCTCAATACACCAATGGATAAAGATATTACAGACGAAAACAAAGACGAGAAACGCCGTTTTATTAATACTTTGCCCAAAACAGGAAACGACCAGTATCTTGACCAAACCAAGTATCGTTATCATGAATATTTTGTTAATCCTGACAAAGCCCTTGAACTATTTGCAACCATACCTTTTTTGAATGGCGGTTTATTTGAGTGTCTCGATTTTAAGGAAGGAAACAAGGAAATCCGTTTTGATGGATTTAGCAGTACCGAAAAACGACAAGCTTTTGTTCCTGATAAATTGTTTTTTGCAAATGAATTTGTTTTAGACCTGAATACCGAATATGGTACCAAAGGCAAAAAGTACAAAGTGGAAGGATTGATAAATATTCTAGACAGTTACAAATTTACCATTGCAGAAAATACACCGCTTGAAGAAGAAATTGCCCTTGACCCTGAATTGCTGGGTAAAGTGTTTGAAAACCTTTTGGCAAGTTACAATCCAGAAACACAAACTACAGCTCGTAAGCAAACTGGTTCGTTTTACACACCCCGAGAGATTGTAAACTACATGGTGGATGAAAGTCTGATTGCTTAC
>Ga0116142_10003580_pt1 | contig 15477 bp, 9 predicted proteins | sample AD_UKC033_MetaG_FD_89785 | JGI IMG/M metagenome (GOLD analysis project Ga0116142, IMG submission 89785) | Active sludge microbial communities of municipal wastewater-treating anaerobic digesters from USA - AD_UKC033_MetaG | ecosystem: Engineered > Bioreactor > Anaerobic > Digestate | place: USA... | reverse complement strand
CGTTGAACAGTTTTGGAAATCCCCGCGACGTAGCCAACGCCGTGGTTTTTCTGGCCTCAGACAAGGCATCGTATATCACAGGGCAGGTACTCACCGTCGATGGCGGCATGGTAATGTCCTGACCCGTTCCCAAATTCTCAGGAGGAATTATTAAATGAGTAACTATTTTGAAGAAATCAAAAGAATCGTAGTTGACAAGCTTCAGGTCGATGAGAAGCAAGTAACCCTCGAAGCCAGCTTTATCGATGATCTCGGCGCCGACAGCCTTGATACCGTTGAACTGGTAATGGACCTTGAAGAACATTTCGAAATCGAAATTCCTGACGAAGACGCTGAAAAGCTGAAAACCGTCAAAGACGCCGTCGACTATATCACAAACAAAAAAGGCTAAGAACAGCTCAAGCTCCCGGCCGGTTTGTTTTTTAAACCGGCCGGAGTTTATCATCGGAGATCTCAGGTGAAAATACTGCCTCGACTCACAATTGGAAAACTGCAGCCGAAATACCCCCTTATTCAAGGCGGGATGGCTATTCGTGTATCCACCGGTAAACTTGCCGGTGCGGTTGCCCGTGAAGGCGGCATTGGTTTGATTGCCGGTTCCGGTATGGAACACGATGAGTTGCGCAATGAAATCAAGATTGCCAGGAGCATCGCCAATGGCGGTATCGTTGGTATAAATACCATGGTTGCTGCTTCAGGTTTCATGGGCGTAATGAAAACGGCCGCTGAAGCTGGAATTGACGCATTGATAGCAGGCGCCGGTTTTTCCCGTGATATTTTTGATCTGGGCCGTGATTATGGAATCCCGGTAATTCCCATAGTTTCCGGAGATCGTGTCGCTGCGCTTGCCGAAAAACTCGGCGCGTCTGCCGTGGTTGTTGAAGGCAGCGAAGCTGGCGGTCACCTCGGTACTGAACGCCCGGCACGGGATATCTTCCCGGAAGTGAAAGCTGCCGTGGACATACCGGTTTTACTGGCTGGCGGGATCATCGACCACCAGGATATAATCGACGCTTTTAAGTTTGGAGCTGACGGAGTGCAGGTTGGCACTCGTTTCGCCGCCAGTTTTGAGGCGAATGTGGCCAAATCTTTTCATGACACTTATCTCAAAGCCCAAAAGGGCGATGTTTTTCGCATCATGAGTCCTGTGGGGCTATGGGGTAATGCTTTGCCTACACCCTTTACCGACAGGGTGACAGCCGGCGATGTCAAGCCGCCTGCCTGTATTGGCTGTCTGAAGAAGTGTTCCCGGAGGTTCTGCATCATTCAGTCTCTGATAGATGCCCGCGCCGGCAACCTCGATGAAGGCCTGGTTTTTGCTGGCGAACATGTTTATCGCATTGATAAAATCATGTCGGTTGCCGAAATTTTCGAGATGTTTTTCAAAGATCTCGAGTTTCGCGACTAGTTCTCTTTTTGGCCGGCAATTAAGTATTGACTGAATGACCTAAACTTTGCTACAAAGCTTTTGTAACTTTTTGAGACAGACCCAGGAGGCGATAAATCATGAAGCGCGTTTTTGTCACAGGTATTGGGGCAGTAACTCCGATAGGCATCGGCACCGATAATTTTGCCGCAGGCCTTGAACAGGGAAAAAGTGGCATCAGCTCCATTACCGGTTTTGACGCTTCAAATCACAGCGTGCAGATTGCCGGAGAAATCAGAGATTTCAACCCGGAACAATACATGCAGAAAAAGGAAATCCGCCGCCATGACCGCTATTCGCAGTTTGCCATGTCGGCAGCTGCCATGGCTGTAGATATGGCCGGTCTCAAAGAGAAAAATTTCGATCCTTTCAGAGTTGGTGTGACTGTTTCTACCGGTATTGGCGGTATTCACACCTTTGAAGAAGAATTCGACACCTGCAGAGCCAGCGGGCCGAGCCGGGTAAGCCCGTTTCTCGTGCCAATGATGATCTGCAACATTTCTGCGGGCTGTATCGCCATGGAATACGGGTTTAACGGCCCCAACTATTGTGTCGTATCTGCCTGTGCTTCTGGTCTGCATGGTATCGGTGAAGCTTTTTTGAAGATCATTCACGATGAGTGCGATATTATGGTTTGCGGTGGCGCTGAATCGGCGATTACACCTCTTACCGTTGCCGGTTTTGCCAAGATGAAGGCTCTGTCTACCCGCAATGCTGAACCAGAACGCGCTTCGCGCCCATTCGATAAAGACCGCGACGGTTTTGTTATGGGCGAAGGCGCCGGTGTACTCGTTATTGAAAGCGAAGAGAGTGCCCGTCGCCGTGGCGCCACAATTCTTGCCGAGATCAAGGGTTATGGCGCAACTGCCGATGCCCACCATCTGACTGCACCGCACCCTGAAGGCGAAGGCGGTTACCGTGCCATGATGAAAGCCATCAATTTCATGAATTTCCCTGTTGAACGGGTGAACTATGTAAATGCCCATGGTACAAGCACGCCTATTGGCGATCTTGCCGAAATGAAGGCTGTTCGCCGTGTATTCGGCGACGGAATCGGCAATGTGACAATCAATTCAACAAAGTCAATGATTGGTCATCTTCTCGGCGCGGCCGGTGCCGTTGGTTCGGTAGCCACCATTCTGCAGATTCAGCGCGGTTTCATTCACCCCACAGTGAACCTTGAAAACGTTGACCCGGAGCTGCAGGATCTCGATCTTGCCCCGCTCACCGCCAGAAGGAAGCAGATAGACGGCGGTATCGTCAACTCGTTTGGCTTTGGCGGACAGAATGCCAGCGTTCTGTTTGTAAGAGCCGAGTAATTCAGAAAATTAAAAGAGCTGTCGAGACGGCAGCTCTTTTAATTTGCCTGTTTGGCTGTGTACTGCCCCTGTTTTTTGAGTCTGTTTTGAAGCATTGTAAATAAAGCGTTTGCATGTTATCGTTTTTTTTGTTTATAATTTTTAGTGAAGAGGTTGTTGGGTTAGTTACATAGAAAAGGAGAGGCTCAAATGGAAATACTTAGAGTCGCATCATCATCGAATCCGAAATCTGTCGCTGGAGCCATTGCCGCAGTACTCGAGCAGGATAAACAGGTGGAACTACTGGCGGTTGGTGCCGGGGCCGTAAACCAGGCGGTTAAGTCTATTGCGGTAACCAGAGGTTACGTCGCTCCCAAAGGCATAGAGCTTTATACAATGATAGCCTTTGCCAAAATCGAAATTGATGGAAACGAAAAGACAGCAATCAAATTTCTTATCGAAGCTCGCTGAGACTGATTTTACCCTGTTGTTGTACAGGCTGGCAAACACCGGCAGCTGTTTTATTCTTGCAGTCTGTTTTTGCCTGATTCTGCAAACCTCAAAAATTGAAGCTTCAATAAATGCCGGGCGCATTTATCAGCTGCAGCAGCGTTTGATAGATAACCCGCGCGATATCGAAGCCCATCTCAACCTTGCCATGGAATACAGTCTGGCAAACAATTTTGTCAAGGCGGTAGAAGCTTATTTTGTGCTACTGCGTATCGACCCTGACAATTTTCACGCCTACAACAACCTGGGTATTCTCTATAAAAAAAGTGGGCAATACCGTGACAGCCTGCATTGCTACCGACAAGCCGAGCGTATCAACCCTGATTCATACTGGGTTCCTTACAATATGGGTTTGTGCTATGAATCTATGGGCCGTATGCAAGAAGCTCGCGAAAGCTACGGCAGGGCTCTTTCCCTGAACCCTTCTTTTGCCCAGGCTTTGCAGCGATTGCGTGCTCTTTCAGAGGGTGGGGCTCCGGTGCCGGCACTGCCCGGCCTTGAAGAATCGCAGATTTATCTTGTTGATTCTGCTACCGGGCAACCAAAAGCTTATGGTTCAGCGCCCGATCAGACTGTTGTTGCGAAGGCTCCGGCGAAGCCTCAGTCCGAGCCTGCAGCAAAACCTGCCCAGGCTTTTGAAAAGATCTCTGAACGTCTTCAAAAAGAAAAGTCGAGAAGCAAAGAGTCGACAAAGGTCAGAACTTCTCGAAAAGGCCCGGCTGCAAGCATTTTCAATCAGGCCATGGAAGCCCTGGAAGCGGACAACGTTGAGAGGGCTATCGAATTGTATGTCAGCTGCATCATTGCTGAGCGCGATTTTCTGGCTGAGCCAGAGAACGGCCTGATCCGCAAAGGTCTTGAATTTCTCAAGGAACGCCCGAACCGCATGCCGAACGGGTTGTTTTACCGCGGTCTGCTGATTTATATTTCAGGCAACCTCGAGCTTGCGGTGCCCGATCTTAAAAGTTATCTTGCCGTCGCCAAAAAAGGCGAAAATACCGAATTCGTAAAAGAAGCCGGGCGGGTTGTCGCCAGATTCGAAGCCGAGATTGCCGAAAGGGCGGCTCGTGCCAAAGAAAAAGCCGACGCTCTCGTTGCAGCCAAAGCCGCAGCTGATGCTGCTGCCGTTGCAGGTGCCCAACCTGAAACAGATAAGCCTCGTCCCAGTGATTTCCTTCTGAAACGGATGAGCGCAGATCAGATCATCGAGGAAGCTGACCGACTCAGCCGTGAAAGCAGGCTGACCGACGCCATTGCTGTTCTTGAAACCGGCCTGGACTCGGACCCTGATAACATAACAATTCTGATGAAAAGCGCCAATGCCTACACCGATATGTTACTGCTGAAAGGTGACCAGGAAGCAGGTAAAATGGCTTTGACCAGATTCGAAAAGGTTTTTGCAAAAGCCCCCGAAAACTCGCGCGAATGGGCAGTTGCCCAGGAGATGATCGCCGAGCTTAAAAAACGGGTGCGCTGATTACCGCTGATTACCAGCGCAAAGTATAGCCAGCCTGCAGCTGGTCGTCCCAGCCGTAGAGGCGATAGGTGCGCAGATTTCTGTACCAGGCGAATTCCAGACTGAAGGTGCTGTTCGGCGCCAGTCTCAGACCGATTACCATGTCGAGGCTGTCTTTGTCGTCGCCCCCCTGAATCTCGCCGGCAATTTCGCCGATTACCGAAACATGTTCGGTAGCTTCATAGCTTAGCCCAAAACGATAAATAAAGCGGTCATCTTCGCCTTCTGAATCTATTACAGTGCCAAGCTCGAGGTTGCCGGTCGCCCGATCGGTTTCACGAGTCGTCACGCAACCGAAAAGCTTCAGTTCGTCGCTGTTTTTTGAGCCGGCTGGCAGCATTTTATCAGGATTGCCGGTGGTAATTGTGGTAACTGCTCCATAGGCGAATCGGTAATAACTTCGGTCTGGCAGATAGGTCGCTTTCCAGCCGAGTTTCATATTACCCAGTCCTGTGTTGTTATCGGCGTAGCCACCGAAAGTTCGCGGTGCGCTCAGGTTCCAGTCATGAATCGGCACCGTTGCCGACCATTCTGCCCATTTGCCGACCCAGTTCACTGATGACTCGAAGGTCGAGACCGAACCCTTTTCTGTCGAATGAAAGCTCGTGCCGAGACTCGAACTCAGCTTGTGGTATTTGTATCTGGAGCTGAGAATAATCTGGTTGGCAGCAAATTTATCGGCGGTGGTGCCGACAAAAAAGCCGCCCAGCCCGTCTGAATTCAAGGCATTTCTCGCTGAAGGCTCGAGAATACTTTCTTTTTTGGCTGGTTTGGGTGTGTAATCGCCGAGAGAATAAATTTCGTAGTCCTGAAAAGCGGTCTGTCTGTAAGATTGCGCGTTTGCGGCGGACATAACTGTTGTCATCAGAGAAATACAGAGCAGCAGGATCGGCCAAAACCTGCTTCGCCGGTTTTGCTGTTTGTTCGTTCTGGTATTAAAGGTTGGCAACAAAGTTTTTAAGCCTTTCTGAATGCGGGAAGGATTCCGGGCCTCTGGCCAGGGCTTCGAGCAGTTTTTCAGCTTCTTTGCGGTTATTGTTGTTGTTTTTCTGCAAATACATCAACACATTGATCTGAGCCTGATAAAATTCGTGCTCACGCCGGTTGGGCTCAATTTTTGTCACGGCCTGAAATTCGGCAAGAGCTTTGCGGTGCTCGCCGGCAAACATGTAGACCAGACCAAGGTTCGAGTGGGCATCAGCATCCATGGGGTCGACTTCCAGCATGCGCTGCCAGATTTTTTCACTGCGTTTAAGAATATTGTATTGCGGGTCAGGCTTGTATGAACCTTTGATCAGACGCCACTGCTCAACGGCCTTATCAGCCTGCCCGCCGAGCCAGTAGAGGTTACCGAGAGCGAGTCGGGCAAGCGGCTCCTTCGGGTGACTCACAGTGGCGTTGGCATAGGCTTCAAATGCATCTTTAAAGTTGCCCTGCACCGTATGCAGGAAGCCAAGATTCAGCATGACCTCGAGATTGTCGGGGGAACTCTGTCGGGCGCTGACCAGAGCGCTGACTGCATCGTTGATAAAGCCACGTTCAGCTGCTTCAAGGGCTCTGGCTATCTGCTCGTCAGCCGGATCTGCTTTGCGCTCAGGGGCTTTTTCGGTTATTTTCAGCGAGTATTTATCGGCTTTGAGTTCAGCCGGCAGAGCATACTTGCCGCTGCGATCGCCAAGACCCTGCAGCTTTCTGACCACCCATTGTTTTTCTTTGTTGGCCATAGTTTCGGTGGTGACCTGTCTGCGGATTGGCGCGATCGGAGTGGGGGTCGAAACAGAACCGAATCTTTCGAGCTGTTTGAGAACCCACATTTTGTCTTCAATGGTCATGGTATTTTTGCCATACTCGGCGATGGCTTTCTCTTCGGCTGAGCCGGCAGGTTTTACATCCAGCTTGCGGTCAGCGTCGGTGACTTTTCTCACCATCTGATTTTTGACTTCAAGAGCATCTTCAACTGACGGATACTGTGCCGGTGCCATCATTCTGGTGATTTCCCAGATTTTTTTGCGGGCGTGGCGACGAATAGAGGAATCTGCCGGAGCTTTGGCGTAAAGCGTTTCGTAGATGTCGCGAGCTGGCTTCAGTCTGTTGAGCCTGATTCTGGCCATTCCCAGCAGAGCCATACTTTTGTAAAAGTCAGGTTTGAGACGCAGGGCTGCCAGAGAGTAGCTTTCGGCAGATTCGAAGCGTTTTTCCTCGTAAGCGATAAGACCGAGATAGTAACGAGGCTCGGAGTCTTTTTCGCTGAGGGCCTGGGCGCGATTGAAATATTCGCGTGCTTTTTCGGGTCGGCCCAGCTTGTGGTGCATTTTGCCAAGATTCATCTGCAGCTGGAAATGTTCGGCATTCAGCTTTTCAGCTCTTTCCCACGATGCCAGCGCCGGAGTATTCAGGCCGGCTTCGGCATACATTTCGCCAAGAGCAAAATGGGGTTCAAAGCGTTCTGGCGCGAGCCGCTGGCACTCGAGATATTTTTCTTTCGCTCTGTTGACAAGGCCTTTACTTCTAAATTCTGCAGCTTCTGCCATCAGTCTTTCGATCGGTGCCGGTGATTTAATTTCTGGAACAGGCAATTCATCATGGCGTTCATGCGCCAGTTTGAGTTTGGCGTGCAAATCGACCACCACTCTTTTCAGCGTCGATTTTTCGCCCAGCATGCCGCGCAGATTGTCGAGGGTCGCTATAGCTTCTTCGGCATTGCCGGTTTTGGCCATACTGATGGCTTTGAAAAGAAGAGCCTTGTGATGCGAGGGGTTGAGAGCCAGAACTGCGTTAAAAGCAGTGATGGCAGCCTGATAGTTCTGATCGATGTAGCTTGCCAGGCCGATGTTGTAGCGGGCCAGCAGATAGTTGGGCTTGATTTCGATAGCCTGCGCAAAAGCGGCGATCGATTTTTTAACTTCTCCGGTTTTAAAAAGAATCCAGCCGAGCGTATGGTGAAATTCAGCACGCATGCCATCGACGCTCAGAGCTTTTCTGATGTGAGCCAGTGCTATGTCGAGATTTTCCACTTTAGTGGCCATGATGTAGGCCAGGCCGTTCAAAGCTTCGGCATGGGCTGGTTGCAGGTTGATGGCATCTTTGAAGCAGAGGGCCGCGTCATCGATTCTTCCCATTTCCATGTAACAGTGCCCGAGAATGGCGTGTATATCAGCTATATCCGGGTGCTGGGTGCGCAGATAGAGCAGACGGCGCACGGCTTCAGCATGGTTGCGCATACTGACGAGCTGTTTGATCTCACGCAATTTCGGAAACACTTCTTCAAGCCTGGTCTCAGCGTTTTTGCCGCCGATACCCTGCATATCCTTGACATATTGATCAACTTCAAGGGGGGGCTGCTGCACTTTTTCCACCGCAGCTATTTCAACCGGATTATCGCGCCGGGCGATCTGATCCATCAGAAAAGTGATGGTTTTTATGGCTTTTTTGGCCTGCTCACTCTTGGGCGGGCAGTCTTTCAATACCTGGCGCATCTGCTCGAGAGCCTCTTCGAGATGGTTTCTCTGAGCCAGAATTATGGCGCGGGTGTAACGCCCCTGAATGAAGTCTGGCTTGAGTTCAAGGGCGCGGTCTATATTCTGCAATGCCGCCCCGGCTTCTTTTTTGCGACCGTTGACGATAGCGAGAACATAAAGGGAATTGGCGATCTCTTCTTTGAGTTTGCGCGTTTTGAGCTCAGCTTCGACGGCTGCGTCACTTTTGCCCGAGTCGAGAAGCTTGCCGGCATTGGTCGAAAACTCACGCAACTGTGTTTCTCTGATGAGTATTGACTGCTCAAGAGCAACCGATGCCTGATGATAAACTTTAAGCTGCAGAAAACAGCTGCCAAGTCGAAACCAGTTCTCGGCAGAAGAAGGATTTAAGCGGGCTGCCTTTTCAAAAGAGGCCGCCGCCGTTTTAAAATCTTTTCGCTTCTGAGTCAAAACACCGTGCATGAAAGCCGCCTGGCTGAGGTTGTTGCGCAGGGCCGCCATTTTGCGGGCGGTAGCCATTGCTTTGTCGTTGAGTTCCTGAGATCGCTGCGCCTGAAAAACATCGCGATACTCTGTCAGCTTTTTCTCGATGGCTTCAATAAGTCGCGCAGCGTAATTTTCTGCTTCGGTGCTGTGGTTGAATTCGTAGCTGAGCCCGGCAATGTGAAAAAGAGCGCGTTCATGCGCAGGGTTCAGTTTAAGGCATTGTTTGAGGGAATTGTAGGCATCTTTGCGCTTACCGGCCTTGAGCTGTGAGTAACCCAGCAGAAAAAAAGTCTGTGAGTCGCCTGAATGCAGTCTGACTGCTCTGGCGAGTTTTTCGGCCGCCGCAGTGTAATCTTTTGCCGTCAGCAGAGAGTTGCCCTCAACTACAAGCTGTTGTGCCGACTCTGCCTGCTTTTTGATTTTTTCACGATTCTGGTTTGCCAGAATCTCGCGATTTCGGGCATCGAGAGATAAAACGATGAGATCTTGAGCCCGTCGGGCCGCCGGGTGATCTTTGGGCGCATCTTTGATTATGCCGCGCCCGATCTGCATGGCATCATCCCATTTGCCGCCGGAATAGAGAGTTTCCATGCGGTTGAGAGACTGCGAAATACTTTCTTCGAAAATAAAGCCCATATTCGCCGGCAGCCTGGCCGGCAGAAGCATGAGAAGCAGGATTGTTGCCTTTATTATTCTCTTTTTCATAATTCAGGAATAATATCGGCAGATACAGAGACTGATGTGAATAAAAAATCAGGGGTTTGTGTGCAGCAACTGGTCTCTTAGTTTTTCCATGTTGTGAAAGCCTTTGTAAACGTTATGAAAGCCAGGTGAGTAGGCAAGCCCGATCTGCAGCTGGGCGAGAGCTTCCGATTTTCTTGCCTGTCTGAGCAGGAAAGCGGCAAATTCGAGTCGGAAGTTTTCTGCCGCCGGGTCGAGCAGCAATGCCTGCTGGAAATATTGTTCGGCTGTCGAGGGGTCTTTTTTTTCGCTAAGCCGTGCCAGATGAACGAAAAAAAGTGCTTCGCCGCCGTTGAGGGCAGCGGCTTTTTCCCAGGCATGCCGAGCTTCTTCAAGTCTGGCTGTCATGGCAAATGCCGTTGCCAGGGCAGCGTAGATGTGAGAGTTGCACGGTTCTTTCTTCAGCAGCGTTTCGAGCAGTTCTGTCGCCTCTTCTGGGTGGCCGGTTCGCAGGGCTTGTTGTGCCTTCATAAGATTGGTTTGTGTAAAGAATGTCTGAAACCCGTTCCAGAACGAAACAGCGGTCAAAAAGGTCAGCAGAACCGCCAGAAAACGCGACCTGTTTTTCGCGTGAGAAGGCTGCTCTGCGATGATGACCGAGAAAGCTGCTATGCCACCGGCGCAGATTGCCAGCAATACCGCAGTCGGCAGAATTCTCGACGAAAATCCGCTGAGATTCTGGATGACGAGTGTTGCAAAGCCTGCCACAAAAACTGGTCGTTCACAGGCAAAAATCTTGTCTTTTCTGGTGCCGAGCCATAAAAGCCTCAGACAAAGAGCCATTAGAATAATGGCAGAAAGAAAACCTGTTTCCATAAGACTGTGAATGAATTCATTGTGGGCATTCATCGGGTAGTCGCCGCCAACAATGCGGTAGCGGGGGTAAACCTGGTTAAAAGTGTGCAACCCGTGCCCGACAACCGGAAACCGGCTCAGAGACCTGAAAATACCTTTGTTTATCAGGGTTCGCTGGGCAAAGGTCATGTCAGCAGGGTTGCCGATACTGAAAAATCTCATTTTAAAAGGCCCGAGCAGAAAAATTGCCAGCAGAACTATTGTTGCACCCAGCATGATCTGTCTGACCGATCGGCTGACACTGATTCGATTCCTGTTACACAGTATTGCCAGCAGCAGCAGCCCTACTGAAAGCCCTATCCAGCCGCCCCGGCTCAGAGTAGTCAGAATTGCGGTGCCGCACAAGATCAGCGACAGGCCCGCAGACAAACGTTCAAAACGGTTGCTGCTCTTCAGCAGTGCCCCAAGCGTAAAAATGAAAAGAACTGCCAGAAATGCGGCAAAAATGTTCGGATCCGTAAAGATGCCGGCGCAGCGCGTGCGAAAAAAACTTCTGGAAGCCGGATCAAGCCAGGTGGCCGGAATCGGCGGAGCTTCGATGAATTCTTGAATTGCCAACAGCCCGTGAAGACCGCCAACCCAGGTCGCAACTCTGAAAAACGCCGTGAAGTCACGTGTTGCGGCGAGGGTGGCTGTGATTACCGCGAACAGCATTGCCAGAGCAGCCGCTTTTATGAATGCCGGCAGCGAAGAAGACGGGTCTACCGAGATCAGAACGCTTCTTCCCGCCAGAAAAAGCCAGACGCTCAGCAGGGTGACAATGCCGGCACCTGCTGGCGTCAGCTTTATCCGGCCGCGATAAAAAAACACGCAGCAGGCCGAAAAGCCCGCTGCCGCAAATATCTCAAGAAGCAGTACCGCATGCTGCTCGCCTGCAAAATAAACGAAAGGCAACACCAGCAGAGTCAGCCAGGCCGTTATAGAAGCAGCAAGCTGCGGTGACGCGCTCAGGTCAGTTTTCAATCCTGGCTCTCTTCAAGCTTTTCGGAGGGAGAAGCCGTCTGGCTGACCGGAAGCTCAGGCTCTTTCTCTTTTTGTGGCGGTTCGATTTTTTCGAGAATAATCCACTGGTTTGCCAGTTCGCTCATGGTCAGAATGCAGCTGCGGTAATTCTGATAGGCGGCATCGCTGAGAAACTCGTCGGCCCGGGCGATGAAGCGGTCAGAATAAATCAACTGCCTGCCGTTCTGGTTGATGTTCGACATAAAGACCAGGTCGGGAGAAGTGTGCTGATACTGTTTGCTCCAGGTAACCCAGTTGAAGTTTTCTGGCAGTTCAAAGACGATCGTCTGCTGGTTTTCTTCGGTGGCCCAGTACTGCATCGGGTAAGTTCTGGTTGCCAGACTTGCCGAACCCGAATTGTAATTGACCCAGAAGTTGGTGAAAGTCATGATTTTGTCAGAAGCCATCTGAGCCGCTTCAGGTATGCTGTAACTGAGAGTCAGCACTGCTGGCCCGTTGAGATCATTCATGTCTGAAAAACCGAAGTTTTGCAATACAGCACGGGGATGCACTCTTTTGACGCGGCGCTCAGCGTAATTCTGTTTTTCTTTTTCTTTGATCGACTTCAGTTCACGAATGCCGGCCTCGTAAGGGCCTCTGTAAGAGAGCGATTCCTGAACGTTCATCGAGCCGTTTTCGAGAATCTTTACGATGACGGTGCGGTCGAATCTGTTCCATTCAAACGTCTGTCTGGGCATGGTATCAAAGAAAAAACCGCCCTTGCCGGTGTCATGAAAGATGCCAACGGCACCCTGCAGATAAGTCGGAATATAAGAAAAAGGCAGATAAATCGAGCCGCCATCGGTAAAGAAGGCCTGATTGTCGATAACTATTCTGAGAATGCTGTAATCAGCGAGTCCGAGATTGTTATGGTCTTTTACGGTGATCAGCTCGCGTTTGCTGGAACTGAAGCCGGGTTGGGATTCGATACCGATTTTTTGCAGAGCAAAATGCAGCAGAGCAAGGTTGGCCTGGCTGTTGCCGTATTTTTTCTGGAGACTGATATTGGTAGAGACTGGCTTGAAGCTGCCCATCTCGTGAACGCCCATGCCAACGTCGCGAATATCACGGTTTATCGCTTCGTAAATACGGCTTACCTTATGAAATGGGGTCATGTCGTCGGTTAATTTTAGTCTGGCAATGAATTCGTCGAGCAGCACCTCGGAAGGCTTTGCTTCTTCATAGGCGGCAGCAAGCTTTTGCGCAGTTTTTTCCCAGTCGTGGGGCTGGTAAAGAACGACGCGGGGAAAGATGCGGCTGCGTGCCAGCATGTTCTGTTCGGGAATATAGCCCTTCGGGTCTGAGAAAATCCACTTCCAGGAAGTTTTGCCACCCTGGGTCTTTTCGTGAAATCTGGGGGCGTTTTCGCTGGGCCACTGCATCTGCACTTTGTTCAACTTCATTTTTTCGGGAAAAATGACCGAAAGTTCTTCGTGCAACACCGGTTCGCGCTCACCGAAAGTGTTTGAGAGCGTGAAGGGGTGAATTTCGTCGATTCCAGAGAGTTCGCGCACGAAGCAGAAGTCGATGATGCTGCCGATATCGACCTTTTTCAGGGCCATTTTGAATTTTTTGAGGCGGGCGTATTCGGGGGTTCCTGAGAGCAGCGATTCATCTGAAATTGCATCGTCGGTGATATGGTAGACCCGACCTTCGGGCGAGTAAGTATGGGCATACTCGAGGTTGCAGTTCTCGCGTTCGGTGTAATAGTAGAACGACTGGTTCGCTACGTCGAGGCCCGGTTCTTTGAGAATCTGAACTATTTCTCTGTTTCTGACGACGATTTTGTTCTCTGAGAGGTATTCGACTTCGTTGAGGCGATATAGAGTCACATAATTGGCGTTGGTAAACAGGGTCGGGTCAGGCAAATTTTTAAGAATGCCGGCCGCGATCGGTTCGGTTATGCTGGCGACGTTGTCGATTTCATCGCCTTTCCGAATTTTTGAAAGCAGAATGTGCGCTACTTCATCGTGTTTGAATTCGCGCACGCCGCGGTTCAGTTCTTCGAATGCGATCTGTTCGTTGTCGATGGCTTTGAGGCGGCCGACTATCTCTTCACCTTCGTTGAGATATATTACGTCAGCATTGGCGGCAAATAGTGTGATCAGGCTCAGAATGAGAGTTGTCAGCAGCTTTTTCATTTATTGTCTCCTTCTGGGGCGAGAGCTTCGGTCTGAGATGCCGTTTCGATCGATGGTGTCGCCGAAGCTGTGATGCTTGTGTCTTCTTCGGGGCTGGCGGTCGTTTCTTCAAGAAAGATTTTTTGCTTCGAAGAATGGGCAATTTTTTCGAGATCGGTTTTAAACGTCTGGTAGTCTGCAGCCGGCACGACCCGGCGCGGGAATGCCAGTTTTCTGGTGATTTTGATAGTGTCGCCCTGCAGATCGTAGATAATTTCGAATTCGACATAAGGGCTTTGCACGCGCAGAGCCGGCGGCAAAAATTTGACGTTGAAGCTGGCCGGCAGTTTGATTTCGACATTGTCGGTGCGCAGTCTGGAGGTGCCGTATTGAATGTCGTAGCGGCGTTTTTCGAGGCTGACTTCGCCGAATGACAATTCGAAATAAGGCACGGAAAAAATCATGTAACGGCCTGATTTAGTGGCAAAGCGGTTCAGGGTGTAGGCCGAGCGCGATTTGAACTGTGAGCTGAAATCGAGCGGGTCGCTGTGAGTGGCTATTTCGAGAGCATAGTCAGCGGTCAGAGCAGAGACCGACTGCCTGATCTGCCGTTCGTATTCTTCGGGCTTGAGGTTGCGGGCGGATTCTCTGAAACTGGCTTCGGATGGCCCATTTTGAGTGCTTTCAAAGTCGATTCTGGTGGTTCCGTCGGCTGCAAGCTGAATCTTACGGGTTACATGAATGGCATTGTCTTCGGGCGGGGGGAGCGGCACCTGATTGCGCGTGCCGAGCATGGTATTGTCTGCTATGGTGTCGTGGTCATCAGAACGAAAGTAGGGGTAGCGGAAGTCGGTAGCGGTTGAATCAAGATAAAAAATGCGCCCGTCGAGGTGTACTTCGGTGATGCAGTGGTTGTCGTCAAAAATTGCTATATCGCGAACCGCTTTTCCGGAGTCATTGGTGCGGACTCCGACCGGGTATGCCTCTACGCCGATGTGTTTCAGCATTGTGGCGAGCAGCATGCCCTTGTCTGTGCAATCGCCGTAACGATTTTTGAGCGTGTCTTCTGCCGGGTGTCCGACCTGATTGCTGGCGAGATTACCCTTGATCGAGACGTATCTGATCTCTTTCTGGCAGAATAGGTAAAGTCTGGCAATTTTCTCGTTGAGGTCGCGGGCACCTTCGATCAGCTCGTCAACCTTTTGCTTGACTGAATCGGTGAGTTGAAAGCGCTTTTCGAACATGGGTCTGAGTTTGTTGTGAACATAGGTGAAGTCTTTGTGCAGGCTGAAGTGAACTGCCGGCACCACATCACGGTAGGGCGGCATATAAGGCTCTGAAATAACTGGTGCCAGATCGGTCATTTTCCAGGTGTAGATGACCGAGCCGACTGCGTCTATTTTTTCCGGGGTTCCGAGTTCCGGGGGGCAGTTGTAGGCCACGTAATGCAGCTCTTTCTCGTGTGGTATGCTGACGCGAAGTATTGATTCACCAACCGGGGCGCTCCATTGAAAAAAGTTGCGACCCTGAAACAGGTTGCGGTCGAAGGGGTTGTACTCTTCGGTTTCGTAGCAGTAGTCGACGAGGCAGCCGACAGCTACTTCGGGGATGTTAAAACTGAGTTCTTGATGCTGGTCGAAAAAAACGCTGCCGGAAGTACCTTTGGAAATCTTTATCTGTTCGGGCTGCAAATTGTGCACTGTGCCGTCGGGCAGATAAGATCTGGCGTGCAGCACTCTGATGCGTTCTCGGTTCGGGTCGAAGCTCATCGACACATGGGCTTCCCAGAGGGCTTCTTCTTTGGCGATGAACGAGATGCAGCGGTATCTTGACAGATTGGTACCGTCAAGCCGATGCTGGTAGTTGCTTTCTTCACTGACGAGTATGGATTGCGCATCCGGGTATTTTTTCAGCAGTTCCATGGCCCTGTGCATATGGGCTGCCAGGTCGGCGCTGTCGGTGGCCATCGCTTCTTTTTTTTGCTGTCTGGCGCTGAAACTGATGTTTTTGATCTCTCCACGCTGCAGTTCGAGCGTTTCTGTGCCCG
>Ga0116142_10003567_pt1 | contig 15509 bp, 10 predicted proteins | sample AD_UKC033_MetaG_FD_89785 | JGI IMG/M metagenome (GOLD analysis project Ga0116142, IMG submission 89785) | Active sludge microbial communities of municipal wastewater-treating anaerobic digesters from USA - AD_UKC033_MetaG | ecosystem: Engineered > Bioreactor > Anaerobic > Digestate | place: USA... | reverse complement strand
TGATCTACGACCTTGTACCGGGGGGAGTGGGATTCAGCGAGGAGCTTTACGCGCGTCACGAGGCGATACTCGCTGCCTGTTTGGACCGGGTCCGTGAGTGCCAGTGTGAGGAGGGATGCCCTGCTTGCGTGGGAGCGCCCCCTGAACGGGGTTTGGGGGCCAAGCGTCGCGTTCTCGACCTGCTGGGCAGGCTGGTCAACCCGCGTGCGGACGCCGCCGGCCAGGCGTAGTTATCTGCTCGGCGCCAGAGTGAGCACACCCTCAGCCTGAGCCAGCACCTCCGAGCGCTCGTACAGCATCTGCTGCGGCTGAACCGCCTGCCAGGCACCAATCATATCGTCGTAATGCCGACTGAGGGGCTGACCCGATTGACCGGTAGTGTGCTGGTAGAGCGACTCGTCCCAGTGCCCCACGTCCACTATCTGACGGTACGACGGAAGAGACTCGACGTCGAAAGATCCTGGATAGTAGGCGTTGGCGTTGACCGTGCACCAGGTGCCAGGTGCCGCCACGGGCCCGCGGTTCAGGAGCAAACCCAGGGCCGGCACGGATCCCAGGACGTGCTTGAAAGTAGCGGTATGCACCTTACCCCAGGCCCACTGGCTGTCCAGGTTGCCCACCAGGTCCCCGTAGTGACGCCTCCAGAACTCCATTGCCTCTTCGACGCTCTTCCGCAGTATCTGGTCGCGACTCTCGACCTCCGGAGTCGTCACATCGTCGAACCACGGGTTGTCAGCCTGGTCAATGATTCCGAACAGGACCTGGGCCATTCTGCCCCAGGAGCCCGGCTCGATCTGCACGCCCTGTAGCTCATCCCCGAACGTATTCATCAGCGCCCGCCACAGCACCACATCAGCGATGCCCGCAGCGCCGCTTTCGGGTCGCATCTGATAGTCCCACTGCTCGAAGAAGCGAAAGGCCCGCTCTTGCAGCCACCCCTGCGGGCCCAGTGCCAGAACGTACGGCATCACCCGCGCGGCAGCCAGCGAGTAGGCGTCGGCCTGGATGTTCCGCATGTCGGCCACAGTCAGGTGCTTCTTCCCCTGTAGTAGCTGCGTGATCCGTTGAGCCCGAGAGGGCTCCGCCCAGTTCGCCGAGAGGAAGTATGGGTAGTCATCCGCGACGATCTTGTTGTTGGCCGTGACCAGGTAGTGCTGCGGCGGGTTGTAGGCTGAAGGCAGCTCCTCAAACGGGATAGAGCCGTTCCATTCGTACTCGCCTGTCCAGCCGGGGACAGGCACCAGGCCCTGGCCCCGGCTGCGAATTGGGATTACTCCGGGAAGCTGGTAGCCAATGTTCCCCTGCGCATCCGCATAGAGCAAGTTCTGTGCGGGCGAATTCCAGTGTCTGAGGGCCGAACGGAACTGATCCCAGTTTTCAGCGCGATTGAGGAGGTGCAGGCTGGTAAAGATGCTGCCACTTTCCAATGCGGTCCACCGCAAGGCCAGGAATGAACCCTGAACCTTGTCGTCGAAGGGCAGCAATGGCCCGTGGCGGGTCGTGCGAACGGTCAGCCAGACTGGCCCGCTTCGACCCTTCACCCAGATTTGCTCAGTCAGTTCACCGAGATCGTACCACTCGCCCCTGTATTCGTACTGACCAGCATCGTTCACGTGCTCGACATACAGGTCCTGAACGTCGACCCTCGAGTTGGTCATTCCCCAGGCAATTGACCTGTTGTGACCGATGACCACGCCGGGGCAACCCGGAAAGGAGGCTCCGATTACGTCAAGCTCTCCAGCAACAAGGTGAACCTCGTACCAGAGCGAAGGCATCTGGATGCCAAGATGCGGGTCATTGGCCAGCATGGGTCTGCCAGTTGCCGTCATAGACCCATCGACTGCCCAGTTATTGCTGCCAGACCCCGAATCCGGATAGCCGCTCAGTTGTCTGAATTGGCGCCATCCCGTCAGCAATGACTCGTCAGCCAGCCTCAGGCCCGCCGTCTCCTCAGGGACAACCACCGGAGCACCTTCAGGATAGGCAGGGAACAGTTCGCTCGCCTTCTGCTCACCGAGTTTGGCGGTGAGCCTCTGCCTTTCGAGCTCATCCTCCCAGTTGCCGTCGAGCCCCATAGCCATCACTTTGGTCCAGCCCAGCGAGTCGGTCACCGTCCACGGCTCGGGGGCAAACCCCAGCAGCTGAAACTCGAGCGGCAAGTGGTTGCGGTGGGTGCCAATGAAGGCATTCACGCCTTCTGCATAGGCGGTCAGTTCGGCGAGCACCTCCGGGGGCAGGGTTTCCACATCGCGTTGCGCGGCGCGATACAGTCCCAGCGTCCGCACAAGACGGTCGGTGTCAAGCGTCGACTCGCCCAGCACCTCCGACAACCGGCCAGCCGCCAGCCTTCGATTGAACTCCATCTGCCACAGCCGGTCCTGAGCGTGAACATAGCCCTGAGCAAAGTAGGCATCGCGCTCGAACTCGGCATAGATGTGCGGTACCCCCCACTGGTCCCGGATGATCTCGACCTGGCCCTGGAGCCCGTCGAGTTCAGCCCGTCCGTCAGTGCGGGGAAACGTGGCGCGGAACATCACCTGGTAGACTCCGCCCACGAACAAGAGTGCGGCGATGAGCAGTACCAGAACCGCTGTCGAGAACGCTCGTTTGAGGATCTTGATCAAACTGGCCTCACTTGTCCTTCACTCGCCGCGTCGCGCGCCGGCTGACCACTGGGCAAGTACAAGAGATGCACTGTCAGCTCAGGCACTCAGCAGCCAGCGTCGCACACCACCGCTACGGCCTCAATCTCGACCTTGGCACCCAGAGGCAGCGCCACGACCTGTACCGCTGAGCGGGAAGGTGGCTGGGACGGGAAGAACTCGCCGTAGACCTCGTTCATTGCCGGCCAATCCTTCATGTCGGCCAGAAAGACCGTCGTCTTGATCGCATGGGCGAGGTCTGAGCCAGCAGCCTCCAGAATGGCCTGCAGGTTCAGCAGCACTTGCCGTGTCTGAGCGACGATATCCGGTCCTGCCAGCTCACGAGTGCCCGGAATGAGGCCAATCTGGCCCGCTGTGAACACGAGATCCCCAACTCGAACCGCCTGCGAATAGGGCCCGACCGCCGCTGGTGCGTTCGGGGTAGAGCAGATCTGCCTGGACATGCGCCCCCCTTGTGACGATTGCTGCCAGAGATTCTACTCACTGCGACCCTTCCGGCCAAGTCTGCGCCAACGGACAGGATCCCGCCGGGCTCTTTGACACATCCGGGCGCGGCCGCTATACTGGTTGAACCATGTTTCTGAAACGCCTCGAGCTCCGCGGATTCAAGACTTTTGCTTCCTACACCGACCTCGTCTTTGACGCCGGCATCACGGCCATCGTCGGTCCCAATGGCAGCGGCAAGTCCAACATCGCCGACGCGGTGCGCTGGGTGCTCGGCGAACAGAGCTATGCCGCTCTGCGTGGCAAACGCACCGAGGACATGATCTTTGCCGGCACCAGCCGCCGTCCGCAGATGGGCATGGCCGAGGCTATCCTCACCTTTGACAATTCCAGCCGCTGGCTGCCCATCGACTTTGCCGAGGTCACAGTCTGTCGCCGGGCCTACCGTTCGGGCGAGAACCAGTACCTGGTCAATGGCAGTCGAGTGCGTCTCCGAGATGTGCTGGACATGCTGGGCAAGGCATCACTGGGACGTCAGGGTTTTGTGGTCATCGGCCAGGGACTGGTCGATGCGGCTCTTACCCTGCGCCCTGAGGAGCGTCGCGTCCTCTTTGAGGTGGCGGCGGGCATTCACATCTACCAGGACAAGCGCACCGACTCGCTGAACAAACTCGCTGAGACGAAGCAGAATACCCTGCGCCTCAACGACATCACGGCCGAGCTTGCGCCTCGTGTCCGGGACCTGGAGCACCAGGCCAGGCGAGCGCAGGAGCACGAGGCGGTTAGCCGAGACCTGGAGAAGCTACTACGGGTCTGGTACGGCTACCAGTGGCACCGTCTGCAGTTGCGAGTCAACGAAGCTGAGAATGCTTTGCATAGTCAGCAGGAAGAACTCGACCTGTGGCGTGGCAAGCAGCACGAAGTTGAGGCTCTGGTTGGCGGAACGCTTGAACGCCAGGCCGAGCTGCGACGGCAGCTCAGTCTGTGGCACAAGGAGAGTGGAGAGCTGCACAGCCGAGCCGAACTAACCGGGCGAGAGCTGGCAGTAAGCCGCGAGCGGTTGAACCTGTTGCAGGTTCGCCAGTCGGAGCTGAGCCTCGAGGCAGGGCAACTCGAAAGCCGGCGCGCACGGCTGCAGGCCATTCTGGCCACCGCCCAGACCGACCTCGAATCAACCCAGACGCAGTTGGCTGCTGAGACGGCCCGGGTGGACGGGCTCAAAGTCGCGTTCAAGCAGACCGAGGCAGCGCGCATCCAACGCTCGCAGGCAGTCGATCAGGCCCGGGATGGAGCCTACGCCCTTGCCTCGTCCCTGGCCGAGGCAAAGAACAAGCTCGCCTCGCTCCAAGAACGACGAATGCAGGTCGTCGCCGAGCACGACAAGGCGCAGCAGGATGTGGCCACTGTTGAAGCGCAACTCGCTGAGCTCAGGTCGAGTCTCGCTCAGGCCCACGAACAGAGCGAAGCAACCAGGGCCGCTGCTACAGAGATCGAGCAGCGCCGGGCCAGGCTGCAGAAGGAGCTCGCGGATGGCGAGCGCGACGTGGAGTCACGTCGGCAGGCGGTCGAGGCGGCAGCGCGCAGTCGGCAGAGGGCAGAGGACCGTCAGGAGCTGCTGTCTGGCCTGCGTTCGAGCATGGCCGGCCTGGCGCCCGGCGTCAAGGCGGTGCTCGAGGCACGCCAGCGGCTCTCTGGCATCATTGGCCCGGTGACTGAGCTATTGCAGGTTCCGCCGGAACTGGAGCGGGCTATCGAATCGGCGCTGGGTACCTACGGGCAGGCGCTCGTCGTAGAGCGCTGGGAGGATGCCTCTGGCGCAATAGCCGAGCTTCGCCGCCAGGACTCGGGATGGGCCACCTTCCTTCCCCTCGACTCTCTCAGCCCGTCACCAACCAAGCTGCCTCCGGGCGATTCCGAGGTCATCGGTCTGGCTCAGCAGCTAGTTACTTACGAAACACGTTTTGAACGAGTTGCCCAGCTCCTGCTCGGTCAGGTCGTCGTGGTAAAAGACCTGGAGGCAGCCAGACGCATTCGCACCAGATTACAGCCTGGCCAGCGCATAGTCACTCTCACTGGTGAAACGGTGCAGAGCACGGGCGTGCTGAGCGGCGGCTCGGCCCGCCGCGACGGCGGGCGCCTAGCCCAGGAACGCGAGTTGCGCGAGCTGCCAGTCCAGGTAGCCGCGCTGCGTGCTGAAGAGGAGCGCCTGGCCGGGGCTCTCGGCGAGGCGGAGCGAGAACTCGCCGCCTGCCGCGAGGGGCTGAACGCCGCCGCGGAGGAGCTCAGGCAAATCGCGCAGCGACGCGATGCGGCCACCAAGGCCGCTGCCACGACAGAGGGTAGGATCGAACGTCTTCTTTCGGAAAGCGAGTGGAGGCGCAAGCTCAGCCACGACCAGCACCAGGAGTTGCAGGCTCTGGAGACGCGCGCAACCGAGCTGAACGCCCAGATTCGCAGTCTGTCCGAACAGCATACGGTCCAGAGACAGCAGCTCGACAGAGCGCAGGCCGCTCAGCAAGAAGAGCAGCACCGGGACCAAGAGTCGCGTCAGGCCATCGCAGAAGCAGAGACGTCGCTGGCCGTCTTGCGGCGGCAGTCTCAGGCGCTGGAGCAGTCTCTGCTCGCCCAGCGAGCTGAACTGGAACGGTTCGAGAAAGACGCGGCCAGCAGTGCGCAGCGCATGGCCCAGGCGGGGTACGAGGCCGAACAGATCAGTCAGCGGGTCGCGACGCTCCAGATTGAATCGACCGAACTCTCCACTCAGGTGGCTGCCTTGTCCGCCTTGATCGATCCGGCGGAGGCGGAGCTCAACGGCCTGGAAAACCAGGTTCAGGGCCTGGAGAACGAACTCGCTGGCATTCGTCGTCGCGCTTCAGAGCTCGACACCCTGTTTGGCCAACAGCTACTGGAGAAAGAGCGGCGCGTAGACGCGTTCGCCTCACTTGAGCGCCGCATCGAGGAGGACCTGGGCGACATTGAGTACCCCACGGAGCGGGTGAAGCAGTTACGGCTCGAGTTCCTCGGTCAGCAGGTGCCCCTGACCGAGTCCGAAGTCGTGCAGGAGGACCTGAGCAGCGAGATCAAGGACCTCAAGGCCCGGCTGCGACGAATGGGCACGGTCAACCCGAATGCGCCTCAGGAGTTCGCAGAGGTCTCTCAGCGCTATCAGTACCTCAAGTCGCAGATCGCCGACCTGGAGCAGTCTGCTGCCTCGCTTGAGCAGGTCATCAAGGAGCTCGACGAAGTAATGAAGACCGAGTTCCTCAAGGTCTTTCACGCCGTGGCAGCCGAGTTCTCTCGCTATTTCCAGGTTCTTTTCCAGGGCGGGCAGGCCCGCATCGCACTCACTGATCCGGACAATCCGTCGACCACAGGAGTGGAGATCTTTGCCCGACCGCCCGGCAAACGTCAGCAGTCTCTGGCCCTCTTGTCAGGTGGTGAGCGGGCGCTCACTGCGGCAGCTCTGGTGTTTGCGGTGCTCAAGACGCGCCCCTTGCCCTTCTGCTTCCTAGACGAGGTCGATGCAATGCTGGACGAAGCAAACGTGGGGCGTTTTCGTAGTCAACTGCTCGAGTTCTCCGAGCTCACCCAGTTCATTGTCATCACCCACAACCGCCAGACAGTGGAGGCGGCCAACACCATCTATGGTATCTCGATGGGCGAAGACGGCGCCTCCAAGACCATCTCGCTCCGATTGCAGGAGAGCCTGCCGATGCCCCCTCCTGCTGCCCAGGCAGAACCAACGCCACCCGCCGCTTGAGGGTCACTCAGCGCTCATGGCAGCTCAGTACACCCGACCACGAGTCCACCTCATCGCCACCGGTGGAACTATCGCTATGCGTGAGGACAATGGCGCAGGCGGGGCAGTTCTCGCACTGACCGCCGCAGACCTGGCGGGCAGTCTGCGTTTCGCCACCGTCTCCCTGCCCGAGATTACCACCGAGGAGTATGGTCCTCTTCCCAGTTGCCAGTTCACTATCGATCATCTGTGGGGCTTGCGCCAGCGGGTGATGCAACTCCTGCAAGACGGAACGGACGATCGCGGCTCGGCGCCGGCCATCGTAATCACCCACGGCACTGACACGCTCGAGGAGACGGCCTATCTGCTGGACCTGACCGTGCCTTCTTCTGTGCCGGTCGTCATCACCGGCGCGATGCGAGTGGCATCAGATCCGGGTTACGACGGCATGGCCAATCTGCTCGCCGCCATCAGGGTGGCCTCCTCTCCGCAGTCATGCGGATTGGGGACGTTGGTAGTGATGAATGACGAGATCCATACTGCGCGCGATGTGACCAAGACCGACAGTCAGAGCCTCGACACCTTCCAGTCCCCCGTCTGGGGGCCCATCGGGCGCGTTGATGTTGGCCAGGTGCGCATAGCCAGGCGCATCGAGCGCAGCATCATCGCCCCGCCGCGGCTGGAGCAGGACGTCGTTCTGCTCAAGTTGGCTGTGGGAATGGATGCCGACCTGGTGACCTTTGCGGTTGACCGCGGGGCAAAGGGGCTGGTCATTGAGACCTTTGGCGGCGGCCGCGTGCCCCCGTGGTGGCTGGAGCCAATCCGCCACGCGGCGGCGGCCGGTGTGGCGGTTGCCGTGACCACGCGCTGCCTGTCGGGGAACTTGGGTGACCCGTACCGCTACGAAGGCGCTTTTTCCGACCTCGTGGAGGCGGGTTGCCTGGTAGCCCCTGGCCTGAATGGCCCAAAGGCGCGCCTTCGGCTGATGGCCGCCCTCGCCGCGGGCAGCAACGCCGATGATGTCCGCCATCTGTACGAATCGGACCAGAGCCATGCGCCATTCCTCAAGTAGCCAGACGAGCAGCCGCGCAACCTGCCCAGCCAATCCCTGGGTTCGCGCCCGCCCTGTGCCTCGCCCAGATGCCGGCGCCTCCCTGAACCATCTCACCCTGGCTCGGGTGATGTCATGACAACTGTCCACGAACTCGTCGTGCAAACAGGCGGCCAGCGCATCGATAGCTGGGTAGCGGAAGCGTTGCCTCATCTATCGCGCTCCTACGTTCGCAAGCTCATCGACCTCGGCCTGGTCACTGTACGCGCCCAGGCGGTGAAACCCAGCCTCAAGGTTCAGGTCGGCGACGTTGTTCGCATCGACGAGCCGGAACCAGAGCCTCTTACCCTCACTGCGGAAGCCATACCCCTGCCGGTCGTGTTTGAGAACGCGGACCTGCTGGTGGTGGACAAACCAGCCGGCATGGTCGTTCACCCTGCTCACGGTCACGCCAGCGGCACGCTGGTGAATGCGGTTCTCGCCCACTGCGATGACCTCGGCACCATCAACGGCGTGATTCGACCCGGGATTGTGCACCGCCTGGATAAGGACACTTCCGGGCTGTTGATCGTGGCCAAGAATGACCAGGCGCTGAGGGACCTCCAGTCACAGTTCAAGGCGCGCACCGTGCACAAGACATACATTGCGCTTGTCGAGGGCGTTCTCGAGGCAGCAAGCGGCATCATTGACGCGCCAATCGGCCGCGACTCAAGGCATCGGCAGAGAATGGCCGTGATCCCCGGTGGTGAGCGTACTGCCCAGACGAACTACCGGGTCCGAGAGTACTTTCCGCGACACACACTGGTCGAGGCCGAGCCGGTTACGGGCAGGACCCACCAGATCCGAGTTCACTTGGCCTTCATCGGCCATCCCGTAGTGGGTGATCCTGTCTATGGCCATCGTCACAAGTCGCTGCCGCTGGATCGACAGTTCCTGCACGCAGCAAAGGTCCGCTTCGCGCTCCCCGGCTCCGGTGAACAGGTCGAGTTCGAGTCTCCCCTTCCCGACGACCTCCAGGCCATCCTCCAGCAATTGCGCTCGTGATCCTGGCTGGCTGCTGACCCGCCCCGAGAGTGTGGAAAAACCGCCTGAGGAGCACGAACACAGTCAGGGCGTGCTGTTCGAGCGGGATTAGGTTCGTAGTTGCGCTTCAGCGCTCCCCATCCGGACAGGCTGAAGCCTGAACTACGAACCTTTCCACGTTCGTACCTGGCGATCTCCCGTCCGCTGTTGCACGTCGCCCACATATTCCACACTCTCCCGCCCCGGTATTTGCCTGCGCAGTTCGCGACGGGGTACAATTGCCGTCTGTTCGTGGCTGGTTCGGCCTGGACAGCAGCTCGAAGGAAGACACCGTGATTCACACCGAGAATCTAACACGCAAGTTCCGTGACTTAGTTGCCGTTGATAGCCTGACACTGGATGTCGCTGAGGGCGAGGTCTTTGGCTTCCTGGGTCCGAATGGCGCGGGCAAGACCACCACCGTGCGCATGCTAACAGCGCTGATTGCGCCAACCAGCGGCACCGCCACGGTCGCCGGGTACCGACTGGGAGCCGAGGATGGCAGGATCCGTCGAGCGGTGGGCATACTCACCGAGGTGCCAGGGCTGTACGACAACCTCAGCGCCGAGGAGAACCTCCGCATCTACGCCAGCTTGTATGAAGTGCCTGACCCGGCGACCCAGGTACAGAAGTATCTGCGCTTGCTTGGCCTGTGGGAGCGTCGTTCGGACCCCGCCGCCACCTTCTCGAAGGGTATGAAGCAGAAGCTGGCCATCGCCCGCGCGGTTCTACACGAACCCAGGGTCCTCTTCCTCGACGAGCCAACTGCCTCACTCGACCCCGAGGCCGCGCAGGTGGTGCACCAGTTCATCAGCGGCCTGCGGCGAGCTGGACGCACCATTCTCCTGTGCACCCACAATCTGGATGAAGCCGACCGGCTGTGCGACCGGGTCGCGGTGTTCAAGACGAGGCTCCTGGCTATGGACACGCCGGCTCGATTGCGCACCGAGTTCTTCGGCCGGCGGGTGGTTTTTCACCTGCGAGAGGCGCCGACATCGCTTGCCCTTGAGGTGAGCAAGCTGCCATTCGTGCGCGATGCTCAGGCAATCGAGAACAAGCTGGTGGTGGCACTGGACAATCCCGAAGAAGCGAACCCGCAACTGGTGCGCTTCCTTGTCGCCCGCGGTGTCGACGTCCTGTTCGTGGGTGAACTGCGCCGGTCACTGCAGGAAGTGTATCTGCAACTGGTCAAGGCGGCATAGACATGAACAAGATCAGAACGATCATTGCCAAGGAATGGGCCGAGGTCTTTCAGAACCGAATGGTTGTGTTTTCGGTCATCTTCATGCCCCTGATGTTTGCCGGTCTCCCTTTGCTGATGCTGTATACGATGCGCGGGTCTACAGGCATGGCCGACTCGGCCGGCATACCATCGTCGCTGCTGAGAGGCTGCGCCGAAGGGCTCACCGTCGCCGAGTGTATGCAGGTCTACTTTGTCACCCAGTTCATGATGCTGTTCATGCTCACGCCGCTCATCGTGCCAGTCAATATCGCCGCCTACTCCATCGCCGGCGAAAAGACGACCCGCAGCCTCGAACCGCTGCTGGCTACGCCAATCACCACTGCTGAGCTGCTGGCTGGCAAGAACCTGGCCGCGGTCATTCCCGCGGTACTGGCTACCTGGCTCAGCTTTGCCCTTTTTGGGCTTGGCGCCAGGCTGCTGGTTGGCAACGCGAAGGTACTGACCGCGCTGCTCGACCCCATGTGGTGGCTGGCGATTCTCGTCGTCGGGCCGCTGCTGTCGGTTCTCTCAACCAACTTTGCGCTAATGGTATCCTCGCGGGTAAACGACCCGCGGGTGGCCGAGCAGCTCTCAGCGCTCATCATGCTTCCTCTGCTGGTGTTGTTCTTCGGGCAAATCGCTGGGTTTATCTACCTGAACACGCGCCTGATGCTTGTCCTCGCTGTGGCCATGGTCGCCGTGGACGCCCTGATGGTCTTGCTCGCCACCCAGGTATTCCAGCGCGAAGCAATTCTGACGAGATGGAAGTAGGCGGCGGGAGGCGCTCATATCCATGCAGCGACTGAAACTGGTCTTCGTAACGACGCTATCCGTGCTGCTGGCGCTGGCCTTCGCCACGTCGGCGCATGCCCAGTCTGGTGGGCCAGCTCTCACCCTCAGCATGCGCCGTGACTTTGGCTATGGTGGATTCGGCGAGGTGCAGGGAGCGATGAGCCTGAGGGTTGCCGGGCCAGAGGAACTCACAAGCGTCGTTTTCCTTATCGACGGCCAGGAGATGGGCGAGGCGACCTCCCCTCCCTGGCAATTGGCCTTTCACACTGATTCGTATGCCGAGGGCACGCACACCCTGAGCGCAACCGGCTACACCGATAACGGTCTGGCCTCACACTCGAACGAAATCCGAGTGCGTTTTCTCTCGGCCGAGCAAGCCGGGCGCGCCACTGGGGCGTTGGTGATTCCTCTGCTTGGCGGGATTGCCGCGCTGATGTTGCTGTCTTTCGGCATCAGCAGCCTGGTCGCTCGCCGCAAGCCACTGGTGACTGCTGCCGGCACCCCGCGCAACTATGGTCTCGCCGGGGGGGCCATCTGTCTTCGTTGTGGCCGCCCCTTCGCCAGGCACCTGTTTGCGCCAAACATGATCACGGGCAAGCTCGAACGGTGTCCACACTGCGGCAAATGGGCCATCGTCTCGGCGAGGTCGCCGGCCGAGCTGGCTGCCGCCCAGGCGACTGAGCTGGCCAGTGCGGCTGGCGCGGTCGTGCTCGACGATGAAGCAGCTCTCAAGCATGACCTCGAGGATTCCCGCTTTCAGGATGAGTAGCGGCAGCTCTTGAGTTTGACAACAGAGCCGGGAGCGAGTATAGTGTCAGCAAGGCATCGATGGAGCGAGTAGCAGCACCGGACCGCACAGCGAACCCGGGTCAGGTGAAAGCCGGGCGCGAACCGGGCTGTGAAGATCCCTCCGGAGCCTCCAACCGAAAGCACCAGCGGTGCAAGTAGACTTGGACGCGCTCGCCACCCGTTAGCGTGGCGGGGGTATGAACTCGTACCCCGTTGAGCGGGTCGTGATGGCCAACTAGGGTGGTACCGCGGGAGCTCAGGCTCTCGTCCCTGCAGGGACGAGAGCTTTTCTGTTCAAAGGAGGATCCATGTTCAAAGAAGTATCGAGCAAAATGGATACGGCCGAGATGGAGGCGCGCGTCCTTTCCTTCTGGAAAGAGCGCGATGCCTTCCGCACCAGCCTCAAGCGGCGCGAGAACGCTCCGCGGTTCGTATTCTTCGAGGGTCCGCCAACGGCGAATGGCATTCCTGGCATCCACCACGTGCTGGGTCGCGTCTACAAGGACACCATCCCGCGCTATCAGACGATGAAAGGCAAGTACGTCCTGCGCAAGGGCGGCTGGGACACCCACGGCCTGCCCGTCGAGATCGAGGTCGAGAAGCAGTTGGGCATCGCCGGCAAGGGCAAACGCGCCATCGAAGAGTTCGGCGTGGCCGAGTTCAACCGCCTGTGTCGCGAGAGTGTCTTCCGTTATGTAGAGCAGTGGGTGACGTTGACCGACCGCATGGGCGTTTGGATCGATATGGACGATCCCTATGTGACCCTGAAGACCAGCTACATCGAGTCCGTCTGGTGGATTCTCAAACAGGTCTGGGACAGGGGGCTGCTGTACCGCGGATTCAAGAGCGTGCCCTACTGTCCGCGTTGCGAGACTCCGCTATCCGACCACGAGGTGGCGCTCGGCTACGAGGAAGTCGAAGACCCGTCGGTCTTTGTCAAGTTCGAGCTGGCCGATGAACCGGGGACCTTCATTCTCGCCTGGACCACCACCCCTTGGACGCTGCCTGGCAATGCCGCTCTGGCTGTGCATCCGGAGGTGGAGTACGTTCTGGTGGAGCACCGGGGCGAACGATTGATCCTGGCCCACAAGCTGCTGGACAGCGCCTTGAAGGGCGAGTACACCGTGCTCAAGAGCATGCCCGCCAGCGAGCTGGTGGGAAAGCACTACATTCCTCTTTACCGCTTCCTTCCGATTGAGCAGGACTATGCCTACGTGGTGGCGGCGCCTTTCGTCAACACCGAGGACGGCACTGGCATCGTGCACATCGCGCCCGCGTTCGGCTCCGAGGACCTAGAGGTGGGTCAGAAGCACGGACTGCCCATCCTGTCCACGGTCGACGTGCATGGGAACCTGGTGGATCAGGTGACTCCGTGGCGGGGTATGTTTGTGAAAGATGCCGACCCGTTGATCATCAAAGAACTCCAGCAGCGCGGCCTGATGTATCGCGTGTCGCGCTACAAGCACACCTACCCCTTCTGTTGGCGGTGTCATACCCCGCTCTTGTACTATGGCAAGCCAACCTGGTTTGTGGGCACCAGACAGGTCAAGGATGAGCTACTGGCCAACAATGACCAGGTGAACTGGTACCCCGCTCACATCAAGACGGGCCGCTTTGGCGACTGGCTGCAGAACAACGTCGACTGGGCCCTGGGCCGTGACCGCTTCTGGGGCACTCCTTTGCCCGTTTGGGTGTGCGACCAGTGCGGCGCCACCGAGTGTTTTGGCAGCATCGAGGAACTGCATCGGCGCGCTTTGCCTCCCGCGCCGGGAGACACGCCCTCCAGCTTTGAGCTGCCGGAGGTCGACTTGCACCGACCCTACATCGATCAGGTCACCGTTTCCTGCACTTGCGGGGGAACAAAACGGCGGGCTCCGGAGGTGATAGACTGCTGGTTCGACTCCGGGTCGATGCAGGTAGCCCAGTGGCACTATCCTTTTGAGAATCACGAGCTCTTTCAGCAGCAGCACCCCGCCGATTATATCTGCGAGGGCATCGACCAAACGCGGGGTTGGTTCTACTCGCTGCATGCCATCGCCACGCTGCTGTTCAACAAACCATCGTTCAAGAACTGCCTCTGCTTCGGCCACGTGCTGGATGCAAACGGGCAGAAGATGAGCAAGTCCAAAGGCAACGTTGTCGATCCCTGGAAGATCATCCAGGGCAACGGAGCTGATGCCCTGCGGTGGTACTTTTACACCGCGTCGCCGGCAGACTACCCGCGGCGGTTCTCGGAGGACGCGCTCAAGGAGACGACCCGCAAGTTCGCACTCACTCTGTGGAACACCTACTCGTTCTTTGTGACCTACGCCAATATCGACGGGTTCGATCCCCGCAAGCCGGCACCTCCCGTGAGCGAGAGAGCGCCGCTGGATCGCTGGATCCTGTCCGAGCTGCACAGCCTCATCGGGTCAGTGGACGAGGACCTGGCTGGCTATGATATGACCACACCCGCCCGCGCCATTCAGGTCTTTGGCGAGAACCTGAGCAACTGGTACGTACGTCGCTCGCGCCGCCGCTTCTGGAAAAGCGAGGCCGATCAAGACAAGGCTTCGGCTCACAGCACGCTCTACGAGTGTCTGGTCACTCTGTGCAAACTGCTCGCGCCCTTCCAGCCCTTTACAACTGAAGAGATGTACCAGAACCTCGTTCGCTCGTGGAACAAGGAGGCGCCGGAGAGCGTGCACTACTGCGACTATCCTGTCGCCGACCCGGCGCTGATCGATGAAAAGCTGATGGCTGAGACGCGCCTCGTGATGCGCGTGGTTGCCGTTGGCCATGCGGCCCGCAACCAGGCCGGGGTGAAGGTCAGGCAGCCCCTCGGGCTCGCCGTAGTCAAGGTGCGCAGTAAGGCCGAGCAGGACGGACTGGCACGCCTATCGGAGCAGATCCGGGACGAGCTCAACGTCAAGGACGTGCGCATCGTCTGCGATGACGCTGACCTCGTGGACTATACGGTCACCGCCATCCCCAACCAGGTGGGCAAGAAGTACAAGGTCCTCTTCCCGGCCATCAAGATGGCATTGCAGGAACTGGATGCGGCCAGAGCGGCAGCCGAGCTCAGGGCTGGCCGCAGCTTGAACCTCTCCGTGCAGGGCCAGGAGGTAACCTTGGCTCCCGAGGATGTTCAGGTGCAGCTTCATCCTCGCGCCGGCTGCGTGCTGGCTGAGGACGCCGGGTACATGGTAGCGGTGCAGACCGAGATCACTGAGCAACTGAGGCAAGAGGGATTGGTCCGGGAGCTGGTCCGCCGCATCCAGACTATGCGCAAGGACGCAGATTTCCGTATCGAGGACAGCATTGCCACATTCTACCAGGCCAGTCCGGCGGTGGGTGCAGTGATCGAGTCCTGGCGCGACTATATCCAGCAGGAAACCCTGAGCAAGCGACTTGAAGCAGGAACCGCCCCGGAGGGAGCGTTCGTGCAGCAGCACGACCTGGACGGTGAGGAGCTTGAGCTAGGCATCCTGCGCCAATAAGGACGCCGAATGCCGCATTTGGGAACCTTCTTCGTCGCCGCAGCGTCTCCAGGCCAGCACGAGCGGAGGAAGTGACGATGAACAAGGTTCTAGTGGCAGCTGGTTTGCTGTTGGCCGTCGGCGCGTTCACTGCGTGGCAGTTCGCCGCGCGCAAGGACAGCGACGCGAGGTACGACCTGTACCAGCGGCGAGAGTGGCGCCCGATTCCGGTCCGAGCTCAGAACCCAACACCGTTCGGTCGGAGAAGGAACTCACGTTGAAGCGGAGC
>Ga0116142_10003555_pt1 | contig 15549 bp, 23 predicted proteins | sample AD_UKC033_MetaG_FD_89785 | JGI IMG/M metagenome (GOLD analysis project Ga0116142, IMG submission 89785) | Active sludge microbial communities of municipal wastewater-treating anaerobic digesters from USA - AD_UKC033_MetaG | ecosystem: Engineered > Bioreactor > Anaerobic > Digestate | place: USA... | reverse complement strand
GAGGGGCCCCTCCCGGACTTAGCTACACGCATTGTGTAAAACTGCAATTGATTTGCGGAATGGTCCACCTTCGACTACACGAAATTGGTTATATTTTTATTTAGTGGACCTTGGAGTCGGCTATGCGCAACTTTTTACAATGCCCTTGACAAAACGGTAAAGCTGTGGTAGAATTAGCACAGCGTTGGGAACAGGTGCAACCAATTTCAAAATTGACTATAAGTTATAAATCCGTTAGATGGCTACACGAAAACGGCTATAATTTAGCGGTTCTGCTCAATTAAATTGGGCCCGGGGAGAGGACCGGGATTAATTTTTGGGTTAATTCAGCCGTTAATTCTGGTTTAATTCAGCGGTCAATTCAGCGTTTAATTCTGCGAAAATTCTGGAAAAGTTTTTTGGGGAAAAGAGAGATTTAATTTCACGGATAATCTGGACATTTTTTATACAATTTGTTGGGAATTGTGGGTAATTATAGGTCCGCGTATTGGGGAAAGTTCCTGTTTATTTTTAAATCAGGCGTTGAAACAATTTACTTCAAAAAGCACCCCTAATGTGACTGGTTAGTCACATGTTATAACTGGCTACTTCCCACATTAGGCTATGCGCATTAAAGTCGTTTTGCAACTTTTCATAGATATTTCATCTAGAATTCTTTTAGACGCAAAAAAAGGCACATTTGGTCCTTTTTCTTGTCGAAAACGTAGAATTATAAAATAACGATTTTATCCCTTTAAAACGTGGTTTTTTAGAATAGTGCTAAATTTTTTGAAAAATTGCGTAGGTAGTCTATATGTAATCTATAAGTAATCTATATGTAATCTATAGGTAGTCTTTAGTTCCTTATACGAATGTGGTTTTGTCACAGTGCCATAGTGATGTTGTCACAGTGCCAATGTGATGTTGTCACAGTGGTATAGTGATTTTATCACAGTGGTATAGTGAGTTTGCCACAGTGGGCATGGTGATATTGTCACTATGGTAGGCAAAGTAGTCCACGTTGTGTAAGTTGATAGGTTTTGATAGGTTTTGATAGGTTTTGATAGTAATTATGAGAATAGGATTAAAAAGAAACTCCCCGGGGATAGCGCCGGGGAGTTTGGAGAGGTGTTAACCCTAGTAACACCGGGGGAAAATCTACAGGGGGAAAATTTATAGGGGGAAATTTTGTGGGGGGAAAATCTGCGGAGGGAAATTTTATTGGCAAAGACTATTACCTACAAAATTTTTAATTTCTAAGTCAAGCCAATCTCTTAATAAATTATCTCTACCTTTGCTATAACACCATAATTTTGCTTTTTCAACCGAAGGTTCTTTCCACTCAACAATTTTGTAAAATTCCTCGAGACTATAACAGCCGGATTTTAAATCAATTAATATTTTCCACCATCTATCGCTTTCATCAAACCAAATTGCGTCTCCGAAGGAATTATACTTCTCTAATCTTTCCAATGTTAGTAAGCACCTTAAGGCGTGGCATGCCTCTTTAGTATCATATCCAAATCTTTCAACTAACGACTTTGTTTTTTCCGTGCCCTTAAAAAGGTTGCTCATTTTGCTTTTATATGTGCCATAAGTTGAATTAGCAAACCCGGGTAAATTCATCATAGCCAGAGATTCTCTGTTCTCAAATAAAGGAGTTAACACCGGGTCAACTGTTAATTCTTTTGAAAATAAAACTTCAAGAAAATTAATATTTGCTTTCCACATAAGATTTCCAAGTTGCCTGATATCATGTACACTGTAGTCAAACATTTCTGTTTGCTTTGAAGTTGAAAAAACCCTGCCTTCATATAAATCATCAAATGTTGGAGTAACAAAGTATTTATAATCCTTATCTGAATTTTTTGTGGCAAGATTATAATTATGGGAGCCGACTAAAGCGGCTATCACAATTTCTCTATTTTCTACATCAGCATTTATTCGTTCGGTTTTTTCCATTTTTAATTTCCAAAAAGGCTTAACAAACAACATGTTACAAGTAATACAAGTATAAATATTGTAGTAAAGTCGTTTAAGCTAGAATTTTTATCGCTAAAAAGTTGCTTATCTCGCTCTCGCTCATCTTGCGTTGCCAGAAAAGCCAATAGCAAATCATCGTCATTTATTTTTTTAGTCATTTTTATTGCTCCAATAAAGAAATTATATCATATATTTCTTTATTTGTCAAGGCTTTTTGAAACCTCGAATATTTTGGATATTGAGACAGGGTAAAAATCCCACACATCTACACCCACGTTTATACGATTTTCTTTTGGCTCTATTGGATTATTATGATTGTGACCATGAAGATGAATTGCTCCATAATATTGCTTATTCCACGAATAAAGCGGCCAGTGACAAAGCGTAAACCAGCGGCCATCGAGCTGAGTAATAATCATTCTTTCCCCAGAAAGCTGCTTGTCATGGTCGCCTATAAGGAAAATTTTATTCCCAAGAAGTTTACTTTCATATTCTTTCGCTCTTTTCCAAGCAAAATCCCCGAGGACATAAATTGTATCATTATTTGTGACGATGCTATTCCAATTAGAGATAAGCTTTTCATCCATTTCTTCAATAGACGAAAAAGGTCTATCGCAAAGTTGAAGAATGTTCTTGTGAGCAAAATGAAGGTCTGCAGTAAAATAAATCATATTAAATCCTTATGGGTAAATTTATTCATTTCTTACCTATTTATATTCTCTAATGTACCAATTTTGCGATTTTTGGTATATGACCGATTAGTCATGTACCAATTTTGCGATTTTTAGCGTATGACTACCCCGTCATATTAACTTTTTTGTCATTCTTATACATGAGAATGAAGTCGTTATACTCATTAACTCTAGTAGAATAGTCATTAATAATCAAAGCAACAATTCTTCTTTTGGAATTTGAAATATAACCGAAGTTATTTTTAAAATAACTTTTTATAGTGGAATAAGAAACCGATTTATTAAAGAATACCGTTAGAACATCCGATTTCTTATCATAATATTTCTCGGCTTTAACGTTTTTATTTACCATAGTACACAAAAATCTATTTTTCTCGCTTTTGTTTATTATATTGAGCAAATCAGAGAGGACTCGAACCTCTAACCTCCGCTTTTGGAGAGCGGTGCTCTGCCAGTTGAGCTACTGACTTAAATTTTTGCTGGCTCGAGAGGACTCGAACCTCTAACCTAGCGGTTAAGAGCTGCCCGCTCTGCCGATTGAGCTACAAGCCAAAAATAGGCGATGAGAGATTCGAACTCCCGTTTTCTGCGTCCCAAACGCAGCGCCGTACCAACTCGACCAATCGCCTTGTTATGATAGTTTATTGCCGGACTCGAACCAGCACACTCTTCGGGCATCCGAAGCGCTCTACCATTAAGCCATCTAAGCTATCCTTATTCCGGATTTTACCCGGAGTAATTTGTTTGATTGTGCACCCCTAGAGGCTTTTCAGGAAGACCTGCGAAGTCGGAATCCTCGACAAACAGTGGCGCATAGAAGTGCACTTAAATATAGTATACCACATTTTTTCAAATTTGTCAAGCTTAAAACTCTTCCAATTCAGGAAACTCTCTTCTTAGTCTATCCCAATATTTTTTAGTAAGACAGGGTTTATTTAATTCATAAAATGTTTTAGGCCCACCCCAAAAATCAAAATCTTCTAATTTCCAGAATCGCTCTCCGCATCTTTCGCACCTATCATCGAGATATCCATGACAAAGGCTCCACTTCATTTCTTTATGGCTATGCCCGTCTATTTTGCATCTAATTTTTATAGATATAGAATAAATGAATTTATCCATCTTTGAAAGAGGTTTCCCGTTCCAGATTTTTTCTAAATCTTTATAAGTAACTGTTTTTAGCATGTGCAATCTAACCATTTCCTTATTATACTCCTTTAAGCCCCGCTTCAGAATCGAACTGAAATTTTATCGTTACAAAGGATAAGTAATAGCCATTATACGAGCGAGGCGATAATTAATAAATAGTATACCATATTATTGTAATTTTGTCAAGTAGAAAATTGACCCTTGACAAAACTCAAATAATGTGGTAGAATTCCGAAAGAAAAAAATAAGGAGGCCGGATGGAGATTGATTTATGGAAAGTTATACACTCAATAGATAGCACAAAAGCACTAGTAAACGAATTTGGTTTTGGGGAAGAAGAGGATATTGCAATAAGCTATTATGTGGATATGCTTATAGCGAATATTTCCCAACTGTATTTTGAAAACACTTCTGCGGTTCCAAGAATTGATGAATATTTTTACTGGCTACTTGGGGACAAAAATAAGAAAGAATGGGATAGCCAAATAAAAAAGAAAGTTAAAGAAGCTGTTCAAAATGTGACAAAGGAAAAGTAAAATGATTTTTAAAAAAGCAAAAGATAAAAAAGTAATTGAATTAGAAAATATTATAACTGGGCTAAAAGAAAAAAACGATGAGCTTGCGTGCAGCTTAGAATATTGTGAGGAACAATTGGCAGAGGAAGGCATGAAAATAATGTCTTTATCAAAGATGCTAGAAGCTACTAGCTCTACGTGGGTTTTAGATGCCCGGTTGGACGGCGTGGTGGTGAACATTTCGGAAAATAAAATTGGCTTTAGGATAGAGTGGGCAAACCATACCGGAGAATTTGGAGAAATAGCTGTATATTATGATTTAGCGCACGACCTTTTTACATTAGATGATGAACACATTGGCAGAGATAAAGTTAAAGCTATCTTCAATTATATTGTAAATCAAGCAGATTTGAAAAAATGAACAAGAAAATTGCCTTAAAATTAATTGCTTTGATTGGAGATTTGGACTTATTTGAATATGAAGTTGATATGTTTTATGATATGGAAGAAACTTCAAGGAGTAAGAGAATAGCGAGATATATAGACAATGCGATTGTAATATTACTTACCCTTATAGGCGTTTTAGAAGATACCTACGATGGGAATACAAAAAACGGCACCCCTGTTGAGGAAATATTTCCGAAAGTAAGAGAAATGATTTGGAATGGGGAAGATGGGATAGACATATTAAATGCATTAATGGAGATGTAAAAATGGTAAATAAAAGAAACAGTGAAACTAATGAAAGAACCCATGAGTTGGAAGGTACGACAAACATAGAGGAAAAAGTATGGCGGAGAAAGGTTATTTTAGCGGCAATTATATTTTTACTTATATTCATAGCTGTAATTTTTGCAGCTGAAATATATACTCCCCCATTAAAATTAAAAGATGTTTTTATTGATGTAAACGGGGATGGATATGTTGATTTGGTAAAAAACGCAAGGGTAATCCTAAATACAAATGCAAGCTTAAATTTTCCATAGAGTCAGAGGAAGAAACTGAAATAGTATATCAGAAAAGTATTAGCGAAGATGTTGAAACTAGTCCGGCTACCTTTGACACAGCCCCAATAATGGTTAAAATAAGCCATTATTACCCTCCAGCCGGAGGAACAAATTGTTCTTTGTTTTATTATGGAGATTGCATAAGCATGATGGCTAACGGAGAAGATTGGCGAAATTATATAGATACAAATGACACAATAGCTTGCCCGAGGGAATTAGAATTCGGAACTAGAATTATGCTCGACAATAATATATACACATGCAGAGACAGAGGTGGTGCTATTGTTATAACAGAAAACGGAGAATATTGGATTGATATTCTTGGAAAAGAAGTTCCGTATTCTTACGGAGAAGTGAAAGAGGCAGAAATTATTCTATGAAATGCTTTTATTGCGGAAAGGTAATTGAGAAAAATGATTCCAAAATAATTATTGCTTTAGATAAGCCTTACATAAATTTATGGGTTCATAAGGAGTGTGAGATAGAGATATATAACTACGGCGTAAATAAATATCTTAACGAAAATAAAGAACGAATTTTTAAAATACTTGAAACCGAAACACCAAAAAAGGAAAATATAAAAAGGAAACTATAAAATGAAATACAGCGTTAAATATAAAACTGATACTAGCCTTATTGATAGGATGCTCGAAGAAATAGGCAAACATGACCCTCTCCCTGATATTGAGGATAAGAGTACACCTATTAAGGTAGAACTTAAACCCCATATTTATTATGTGGATTGTGCTAATTTGGGTGAAGAAGGTAATGATAAATATATTCCAGAGCGCGTCATCTTCAGCCCACCTGCTACAATCTGTTTCTTTCAAGACGGAGAGAAGATTGTTTCAAGGTGCACAGACGGAGACGAGTTTGACGAATTAGATGGTTTGCGTGCTTGCATTACCAAAAGAGTTTTAGGGAACAACTCCCAACTCAGGAAACTAGCCAGAAAAGCCTACTGGCAGCCAAAAGAGGAGAAATAAATGATAAGTAGTGGCGCTTATATTATAGTTGGCGCACAATGGGGGGACGAAGGGAAGGGGTTAATCAGTGCTTATATTTCTGCAAGAGAGCATGCCTTATATGTTGCTCGGGCAGGAACAGGACCAAATGCTGAACATGGTATTTTTCTGAAAGATGAAAAAACATACTTAAAGACAAATCAATTACCGCTAGGTCATATTTTTAATCCGGATGCTTATGTGCTAATAGGTTCTGGCGTATGTGTGAACCCCGAATGGTTTTTGAGAGAAATTCACCATTATAATCTTGGTAATAGGGTTTTTGTAGATTATAGATGCCCTGTTGTAACGCTAGCCCATATGGAAAAAGAAGCTACAAGCAAAAATATGCTTTTGATAGGCTCAACAATGAGCGGAACAGGGGAGTGCCGAAAAGATTTTGTTGCTAGGAAGGCAACACAAGCAAGGGATTCCGAATTGCTTAAACCCTATACTCGAGATATAGGAGAATTAATAAATAATGCCGCGGAATCACGCGTAGTTGTTGTTGAATCATCACAGGGAACATTTCTTTCTCTTGCAGTAAGCCCCGATTATCCTAATTGCACATCCGATAATGTTACAGCAATGGCGGCGGCAGATGATGTTTTACTTTCTTGGAAAAACATTCGTGAGGTTATTCTCGTAGCAAAGACAATGCCGACTAGAGAGGGTTCTGGAGGCATGGGGAGCGGAAAGGAGTTAACCCCGGAGGAAATTTCCAAAAAAGGATTGGTTGAGATAAGCTCAATTGAAGGGAAAACCCGCCGAAAGGCAGAGTTTGATATGGAGATGTTAAAATATGCTGTAAAATTAAATGGAGCAACCCAAATTGCCCTTACGTTTCTCGACCATATGTTCCCGGAAATGAAAAATGCTAAGTCACGAGGGGAGATAAGCAAAGATGCTCGGATATTTATTGACAATATTGAGAAAGAAACTAAAATCCCTGTAACTATTCTGAATACAGGAAAGGCTTATAACAACATCATTGACTTGAGTTTCAACCCAAAATCTGTTAATTGGGATGAAATTGATGTTCGATTAAATACATTCGGAAGGAGTTTCTTTCCCTTTTACTTAAAATACCCCTTGACATAATTAAAATAATGTGGTAAAATATGTTTATATAAAACAATATTAAGGAGCCACAAAATGAGTTACGGAAATTTGACAGTAAAGCAACAGCACGCATTACAAGATGAGTGGTTCAGAGTTGCGAAAAAGAAAAAGGGAATTTATAGCGTTTATTATGCGGATTACGATGACCTAGACCCCGGTGTTTTAGATTATATTTTTGAAATACGTCCCCACGAACAGTTTCAAACCCTAGGGGAGCATTATGTACACAAGTTAAATTATGAGCCATTTAATGTACGCTGGTTTAAAGGCAATGAGTGTGTCTTAGAAAGAAAAAATAAATAGGTGAGACGATGGTTAATAGAAAAATTGAGAGACTGAAACAAGCAGGAGTTCCTTTACGAGACCAAGAGCATTGCTATGAGGTTGTTGAAACACCAACCGGTTTTAAGATTGTTCCGATTGAAGCCACTCGAGACCCCTTGGTTTGGGATGTCGGAAAGGATGGTTTTTGGACTATGCGCCGGGAAACAAGCGGCGGAGAAGAAATGGAATTAGTTATTCCTATGTTTTGTTTTTATAAGATACTTGGAAACTCAGTACTTGCGCTATATGAAGATTGGAACCCAAATAAAAATAAAAACACCTATGTTAGGGCGCGCCTTTTCACACAAGCAGTAACCACTACAAAGAAAACATTGGCAAGACCGATAAAAGATATTTGGCTTAAAAAGAACCATGAAATATGTGATGAGGAGACAATTTTATTACATAAGAAAATGTATTCTACAGCTAACGGAAGCGGTAATTGGGGACATTTCCGCTACCTTCTCAATAAAAGTGGATATTCGGAAGAAGAGGCTATGTATGCAAGAAAAGACCTCATGCAATACCGCTCCGCTAGATGCGCATTCTTATCATATACTGATTTAATTGATAGAACCGATTGGAAAAAGCAATTTTTTGATATCAGCAACCCCCACATTAGAAAGACAATATCAAATTTCCCAAACGTGCCTTATTTTTTTGTTCATATGTTTAGGAGAAACCCTCATTATGACGCAAGAAACTCCCCCATAGATGGTGAGCCTGAATTTTTTCCAGTTGAGCCATCATATTTAGATATTAAAGAGCCTCTCACTACGAGAATTCGCTTTTTAGCATATTATACCTTTAATAATATGTCATTTTATAACGGAAAGTCTGCCGAAGACATATTGTTACGTTCTTCAGATGAAGATTTGAAAAAAGCAGTCAGATATATAGACGAGAAACATTTCAAAAGAAAGACAGATTTCAGAAGGACAAGGCTAGTTTTAGACTCATTTCACGCAATATTTGACTACCCTTATATTTTTGGGAAATGGGATATTGTTGGGCTAGCCAAGAGGAGTGAGCAGTATCATTGGGAATTAGAACGCGAACGTGAAAGGTACCACCAAGAGGCTATGGCTATACGCTCTCAGAGAGAAATAGAAAGGTTGAAACAAGAAGAGCGTTTTTCTAATAGTGAAACAGCTCTTCCTCCGATTTCACTTCCGAGCAATAAAAACATAAAATTCTTGAATAGCTACAAAGAAATACAAGAAGAGGGTTCAAAAATGGGTCACTGCATTGGAACATATGCTATTCGTGCCGTAAAAGGAAGCTGCTATTTGTTCCATGTAGATTATAACGGGGAAACGGCATCTGTAGAAGTCGGTTTAAACGGCTATGTTGTTCAATCTTATGGACCGCACGACTCTAAAAACTCGGCAGCAGATTATGGAAGAAGAGTGCTTTCACAATGGGGTAAAAATCTTAATAAACTAGAGAATAGAAATCCCATTTTAAGATATAAGGAACTAGGAGAAGAAAATAATATCATGCCTTCATTCGAAAATTTTCCAGAGCGAGAGTTTGCACTTGAATATGATATGGCAGAGGAGATACCATTCTAATGAAAAAATATATTGCAAAGCCGGACACTTGGTTTTGGGATGAATTTGAAATCATAGAAGGGGATGTTGTATGACAGAGCTCATTAAAACTGAAAATTAGCCCTTGACAAAATTTAAAAAATGTGGTATACTGTTTGGAATGAGGGCAATGGTAGAACGGTTACTACCCCCGCTCTGTAAAAGCGGTGCCTCCGGCTTTGTTAGTTCGAATCTAACTGCCCTCATATTTAATGCGGTTGGTAGGTACAGTTATCTTATGGGTCTCATAATCCCATTAATCGAGTGCAACTCTCGGAACCGCTACTTTGAGGTAGTCACGTAATGGTAGCGTCTTTGTCCTCCAAACAAAAGGTGAGAGTTCGATTCTCTCCTACCTCTTAGCCTCTATAGCTCAACGGACAGAGCTTCTCACTTCTAATGAGAAGGTTGCAAGTTCGAGTCTTGCTAGGGGCACAGCCCTTTTGGGCACGGATTGGGAACCTAATTTTATTTTTTAGGAGGAAGAAAAATGACAAGTTTATTTGATTTTTTGCCAAAAGAATACTATTTCAACCGGCCCGTAAAAGATATGGTTCCTTATAAAACCATTGAGCGAGACGGTCAGCTCGTTGTTGTCCTAAACACTCTTGGCATATCACCGGAAGATATTGAAATTACTTTCGAATCCAGGCCTAGTGTCGGCGGTTATTTAAGTGTAAGCGGACAAACAAAGAATGATTTAGTTGGGAAAGATTATTCGGTTAGTATGCGTTTCTATGTTAGAGATGCTGTAGACCATATTGATTGGGAAAGCGAGAACGGATTAACATATGTTTACGTAAATTTTGTTAAGCCAATTGAGCAGAAAGTTTTAGTTAGCAGGAAGAACGCCTAGTTTTTAAGGGGTTCCCAATCCGTTTTTTAAAGATAGTAATCAGATTAAGATAAAATGAAAATAACATACTATGAAGTATATGACTCTTGTTATAGGGGGCACAGTGGAAACTCTATTGATGGCATGCCTTTGGGAAGTGCAGTATTTAGAACAACAGACAAAAGAAAAGCCCAAAGAATAGTCAATATTATGAAACCTATTGCAAAAAAAGAAAGACAGTTTGAGCCAAGCGTTGAAAAAAAAACCCTAGTATTAGACGAGAACGAAATTGACGTAGATAATATGAGCGATGAAGAAATTATAGATTGGATGGTTAATTACAAGTAATGTCGGCTAAAATTGCCCCTTGACAAAAAACGAAAAGTGTGGTATAATATTATCATTGAACATTAAAAAATATTGCGGTACGAGTGCTAAAGGTTATCAATCAAAGTAGATTACATATATTCCTTAGCAAGAATTTTACCGCAAAAGAAATTTAAAAATTAATGGTACGGATGTTTAGGGTTATCTTATCAATTTGGTGATTAACACTCCCTAAGCAAAAAATTTTACCATGATAGAACTTTAAAAATTATATATTATATATGGTACGGGTGTGAACGGTTACCAATACAATGAAAAGTCCTGCGGTACTAGATTTCAGGTTTGTTTGTGGTGAGCCGCCACCGATAATTTGAAGGTGAAAGAAAGCAAGTTTTTTAAATTTTGCTGACAAGATGTCAGCTATCCGTTTGCGAAATTTTTACCATATACAATATAATTTTTTGGTACGGGGCAAGAGGGTTATCAATCACACACTGAATTTAAATCCTCTCGCGATAATTTGACCAATACTTTTTAAGGAGACTATACCATGTCACAATTTAATACTTACAACAATATTTTAAATTCAAAGGTTACACATCAAACCGAGCCTATTCCCGGCAAGAATATGAAAAAAAACAATGCTAGAGGATATAGCTTCCGTATTGACCCATTCAAACAGTTAGAGCGGTTCCTCATTTTGGGGACAACCGGGGGGACATATTACGTGAAGCAAAGACCTTTAACTTTTGAAAACGCAGAGATTGTAAGAGAATGCTTAGTTAGGGATTCCCAAAAGACACTTGATATGATATTTGACATATCTACCAAAGGCAGAGCACCAAGTAATGACCCTGCTTTATTTGCATTAGCAATTGCTTGTTGCAACCCCCTTACATTAAAACAAGCTCTTTATATTTTGGAATCGGTGGCAAGAACAGGAACTCATTTATTGCATTTTGCCGCGTTTTTAGATTCTATGCGGGGTTGGGGAAGAGCAATTAGGACAGCGGTTGGTGAGTGGTATACCAGCAAAGAAATATTAGACTTGGCTTTTCAGATTGCCAAATATCAGCAGAGAGATGGTTGGTCTCATAAAGATGTTTTGAGATTAGCCCATCCCGTTCCTTTAAATGCGTCTCAAGATACAATATTTAAATACATTGTAGGTAAGTCGGAGGATGCTCCCGATATTGGTATGCTAGAGCCATTAAGAAAATTGAAAGACCCCTCTTTAACAGAAGAGCAGGTTGTTGAAATTATTTCTAAAAATAAGGCTATTATGGAAATTGTGCCTTCCGAGTGGAAAAATAAGCCAAATGTACAAAAAGCTTTGTTGCCAAATCTGGGTTTTACCGCTCTGGTTAGAAACCTCGGGAATTTTAGTAAAAGCGGATTGCTAGTAAGCGGAGCTTGGGATGTAATTGATTTTGTTACTCAAAAGTTGGGCAATGAAGTTGCCATAAAAAAATCAAAAATTCACCCCATGCAAGCGGTTTCCGCATATCTAACTTATCATCAGGGAAGCGGTTTTAGAGGTCACGGAGAATGGGAGACTGTCCCTCAAATTGTTGAAGCGTTAGAAGGGTTAGTCTATAAATCTTTCGAAAATGTAGAGCCTACTAATAAAAAATACTATTTGGCTCTTGATGTTTCTGGCTCTATGGATAGTCCTATTTCTGAAAGTGGGCAGATTACTTGTGCCCAAGCGACAGCGATAATGGCTATGACAATAGCTAGAAGTGAAAAGAATTATATTATCAAGGGTTTCTCGAGTGTACTTAAGGATTTAGATATTACCGCAAACACTTCGATTCGCGATGCATTTAATATTACATCCTATCAGAATTTTGGCGCAACGGACTGCGCTTTGCCGATGATAGATGCCTTGAAAAATAATATTTATGTTGATGCATTTGTTATCTTAACCGATAGCGAGACGTGGTATGGAAGTATACATCCTGTGCAAGCTTTAAAACAGTATCAAAATGCAATAAATAAAGATGCTAAATTAATTGTGGTCGCGATGACAGCTACGGGTTTTTCTATTGCTGAGCCAAATAATCCGAACATGCTCGATGTTGTCGGTTTCGATACAAGTACTCCGGCGGTTATCTCGGAGTTTATTAGATAATCAGTTTTTACAAAATAAAAATGCCACTTGACAAAAGTGGCATTTTGTGGTATAATAAGAAAGTTGAGAAAATTGCTCCGGTAGCTCAATGGTCAGTAGCACTACTCTTATAAGGTATAGGTTGATGGTTCGACTCCATCTCGGAGCACTAAAAAATTAAAATAGGAGACTAATTATGGAAGACGATAAAGAATTTCAAGATTTTCTAGATGAAATGAGCGAAGAGATTAGAAAAACAAGCAAGATAAAAGCTTTATACAACACCATTCGTTACTATATTAACCAAGGTATCGAAGAGGTTAAATTTGCTTTTCAGCGTGCTTTTCGCGGATTTGACGATGGCGCTGTTTGGTCTGTTGACGCTTATCTCGCCACGCTTATACCGAAATTGCTAAGAGAATTAAAAGAAAGGAATGTTGGCGTTCCCGGCGATGTATTCAAAGAAGGCGATTTCAAAGAAAGCGGCGAAGTTGTTTCCCAAGAAATTCTCGAGCAAAGAGCAGAGGAATGGAATGTGATTCTTACAGATATTATAGAAGGGTTTGAAGAATATAGCCGCGTTCAGGAATGTGTTGGTTTGCACCCAGATAGGGATTTAAAGAAGTTTAAAAAAGCGATGAAGTTATTTTCAAAATATTACAGAAGTCTATGGTGGTAAAAGGAGTTTAAATTAGTGATTGAATTAAAATACTTTATAATTTCATGCGTTGTTTTTCTTGTAATTTTAGGGATAGAATTTTATCATAATATGAAGCTTTATCGTGAGTATAAAGGAATGGAAACAGCTTTAGACTTATATATTAAAAGGTTTGGGGCTCAAACTTTTGTAATAACTCATGAGGATGAAAGATAAGAAATGTGCGACATAAATATGCTTATTGATAGACTTGTTTATGATGCAAAGGCATTAGCTCTTGCAGAAAGAGAAGCCGAGTTAGAAGGCAAAGCTGGCTCGTTGATAACAACGAGACTTTGCATAAGAAACTCTATGTCTGATATTGAGAAATTTGTTAATAATATTGAAAACTATTTTAATGAGGAAATAAAATCATTAAACAAAGCACTAGAGGATTATAAAAACTTTACAGTAGAGTGTGCCCGCTGTGGGAAGATTTTAGACAAATGCTATGAAACAGGGTGTCATAATGCAGAGGGTGTGTATGTAACAACATATGGAATATCCCCTTGTGACTGTTTAAGAGAAAACGATTCGGTTGAGAATTACTTATTTAAAATAAACAAGAACTTGGGAAGAATTGCCGGGACTTTAGAAAGAAAAGATAGTAATGAATGATATTGTAACACTTGTTTTTTCAAAGGATAGACCCTTACAGCTAGATTTGGCTTTGAATACATATAATAATTTTTCTAGAGATGATATATCTAATATCTATGTTCTATATAATTGCTCCTCTAAAAAGTATGAAGAAGCATATGAAAAATTAAAACTTGAGCATAGCGATACCTGTTTTTTTAGAGAATCTAATTTTAAGAAAGACTTATTATATTTGTTAAACGGTTATAAAAATGTATTGTTTATGGTTGATGACTGCATTTTTACAAATTATTTCTCTTTAAAAGAAATACAAAATATATTATTGGATATCCCAAGTTCAATTGGATTTTCCTTGAGATTAGGGAGAAATACTAAAGAGTGCTACCCAATAAAAACTAAAAATCAAATTCCAAATGTTTATATGAGACCGGATAGCATAATTTATTTTGACTGGACTTCTGTAAATCACGGGGATTTTTCATATCCGTTAGAGGTATCTAGTTCCATATATAGAATAAAAGATTTGGAGCCACTCTTGCTCTCTTCATATTATCATAGCCCAAATTCTCTTGAATCACTTTTTTATATGAACCTTAATCAATATAGGAACTTTCCAATATTATTTGCATATGAAATATCTTGCGCTTTTTGTAATCCACTAAACAAAATACAACATGAAAATTTTAATAGACATGGCAATAAGGAAGAATATAGCACCCACAATTTACTTAGTAAATATATGCATGGATATAGAGCAAACTGGAGAAAATTTCATGGATTTATTTCTAACGGATGCCATCAGGAAGTTAATTTACAGTTAATATATGCCGAAAATTAGTATTGTTATTCCATGTTATGAAATGTTCGGTCTTGGTAGTTTCATGCTGAATCACTCTCTTTCTATATTAGAAAAGCAAACATTTAATGACTTCGAAGTTATCATATCTGACCATTCTGTTGATGATAATATTTTAAATTTATGCTTAAATAAAAGACAAAGTATAGATATAAAATATATTCGTAATGAGAAAAATAGAGGTTCCCCCTCTGCAAATGTAAACAACGGCATTATAAATTCATCCGGAGAGCTTATAAAAATATTGTGCCAAGATGATTATTTATATGATGAGACCTCTTTAATGGAAACTGTTAGAAATTTTGATTATAATAAAAAGTGGCTTGTTTCGGCAAATTGGCATACGAAAGACAGACTTACATTTTCTAACATTCATATGCCAAGATATAATAAGCGCTTATATGTGCACAATACAATTGGCACCCATAGTTGTTTAACAATGATAAATGATAAAGATATTTTATTTGATGAAAATTTAATTTGGTTTATGGATTGTGAATATTTTTATAGACTTTATTTAAAGTATGGTCTTCCTAGAATATTAAGAGAGCCGACTATTATTGTAACATTATGGGAAGGGCAAGTTACAAATACTATTATAAATGAAGAAATAGTTAAAAAAGAGAGGGTATACTTAGAAAATAAATATGATAAAAAATAAAATAAAAGGATTAGTAATTATCAGTCGATTTAAAGAGGATTTTAGTTGGATAGAGGAATATACAGATAATTATATTGTGCATAACAAAGGGGT
>Ga0116142_10003547_pt1 | contig 15589 bp, 9 predicted proteins | sample AD_UKC033_MetaG_FD_89785 | JGI IMG/M metagenome (GOLD analysis project Ga0116142, IMG submission 89785) | Active sludge microbial communities of municipal wastewater-treating anaerobic digesters from USA - AD_UKC033_MetaG | ecosystem: Engineered > Bioreactor > Anaerobic > Digestate | place: USA... | reverse complement strand
TAGAGAGTGACGTTGGCAGTCGACCCCTGAGCAATCTGTGTTACTGCTTCGCCGGTCAGACCTTCGTTATTGAACCAGCCAGCGAATGTGTAACCAGTTTTTACTGGGCTCTGCAGAGTTATAGTCGGCGTCTCGACGTTGAAGCCTGCTGGGTTGTCGTTGTGGTTGGTGCCGTCGTTGAGGTTGTAATTGATGGTATAGGCAACTGTAGTCCACTGAGCGTAAAGGTTGATATTGTTGTTGCCAACAGTAAAATTGTCGGCGGCGGCATAGTTGTCGCCACTGCCATCGTTAGCGGTGTTCCAGCCGACAAAGGTGTAGCCGGGCTTGGAAAGACTACCGGCATTTTTAACGGCGAAGCTTTCTTCTGCTTCGTAAGATGTGGCGTCAGTCGGAACATCTCCGTCGGCACCGTTGGCATGGTAGGTGACTGTGTATGTTGGCGTCGGGCCGTTGATGGTGACTGTAATGCTTTCTGAATTGAGGGAAGTGTTGTCTGATGCGTCGGTCTGTCTGGCTATAATGACCAGAGTAACGTTTTGCCCGATGCCTGGCAGAGAAATGTTTACCTGAGAATTGTAGGTTTGCCAGGTTTGGCCGTTATCGAGCGAATATTCAGCTGTTGCGCCGGCTTCAATGCCGGTAAGGGTGAAGCTCTGAGCTGAACTGTGGGTTCCGGCCGTCAGCCCGACAATCGTGGGTGCAGCAGGAATATCGAAATCGAGAGGCTTCATATCGATTGGTTTCTGAAGACCTGGGTTTACGGCAATGACTACGCTGCGAATTGTTTCGAGCCCTTCAGGATCTGTGGCCTTGAACGAAAAGGTGGCGATGCCGCTTTTGGCTGGAGCAACCCAGGTTGCTGAAAGATTATTTAAAGCAATATTCAGGTTTGGGGCACCTTCGGGCTTGATCCAGCTATAAGTGAGTGTTTTGCCTTCGGGGTCAGAGGCTGTAGCGGTGAAAGTTACGGTTTCTCCCGTTACATAACGAAGTTTGTCAGATTGAAGAATCGCAGTGGGGGGAAGATTTCTGTTGCTGTTAAGATCGCTGGAACTGGGAATCGTTGTTTCGACGAAGGGGGGATTATCGTTGGGTTCAAAGTCGAAAACGATCGGAGGCAGTTTGAGGTCGATGTTCTGGTAGCCGCCCGAAACGATTTTAAATTCTACAGTGGTTCCCGGGGGCATAAGCGGGCTTTCAAACATGCCGTTTTCATCGGTGGTTACATCTTCACCCCAGATGCGCACTGTCACTCCTACAAGGGGTGAGCCATCAGGATTAGTCAGCTTCCCTTTGGCTTTTAAAGTGGCTTCTTTGAGCTCGAGTTCGCCGGCGTTGTTATCATTTACCGGAGCGGCATCGACAAAACTGGAAATTTCTTTGTAGGTTTTATTGTCGCTCGAGCGAACCCTTGCAATAACTCTGTAGTTGCCTGGTGGCACCGGCCCGATCAGAAATCCGCCGTTGGCGTCTGATTTAACTACCAGATCCGGCATGTTTTCAATGAAAACATCTGCTCCGGCTACGGGCAGTTTCGGGGCGACGTCGCCGCGCATGCTGGCTGGTGTAATGCTCAGGGTGCTGACTACGGTGCCTCTTATAACCGTGGACGCCGGTGAGTTGTCGCCACCGCCGCCAATGCGATAAATCGGGTTGCAGCCAACTGTGAGAAGAAAAATGGTGAAGATGAAAGTGCATAAAAGCATGACGTTATGGCGCAGACGTGGCAACATTGTGCGGTTATTCTCCGATTCTTTGAACAGCTTTTAACAGGACTGAAAAGATAATATTACGTTTGCGACTTAATTCACAATAAAAATGTGAGAAGTGGCGACATATTTTATTTACAGCAAAGCTCGACAGACATTAAGCGGCCATGCCAGGAACAACGACCGGCTGAAATTGTGGCTGGCAGCGCAGCGATATTCCGGCAGCGAGAAGCCGCTTTGCTGCGCTTGCAGTGATTAATTTTCGATTATCGGGATTTTGTCGGCAACAGTTTCTGCTATGGGGTCGCCTGTGGTTTGAACAGTAAAAAAACAGGCAGAGGTTGTGCTGAAAAAACTGTAAATCATGCCTGGTTTTGTTTTTTGGGCAACTTAAAATACTCATCGATACAGGATAATTGAGAAATTTTATTTTAGGCATGATTTTTGCTCTGAATCAAAGAAAAATTTCTGGAGGATACAATAATGACCAAAAATAAATCTGCAGTTATAGCTTTTTTCATGGCTTTTTCAGGCGTGGTTATGGCATCTGATGTGCCGGTTCAGAACCACACAGAACTCAAGCCCACTGTTTCGCGTATTTTTGGCTGGGCGATAAAGAAAAAGCCGCCAAATTACAGGCCATTCACCCGAAGCTTGTCGTAATCAGCGAAAGTTACGAGCGTGCCGAAGCAATTCAGGGGGGGCTGTTCGACAGTGGCAAAAAAGAATATATCGAACTTTGCACTACTATGGCCAATGCCATGAAAGAAATAGCACCGCTGATCGATGTCTCTTTTCATGTAGAATTAGAAGCTTGCGTTCAGGGCGTCGAGCAGGCAAAATTTATTGCTATCAATGAGAAAACCAGCAAAGCTCATAAGATTTTGAAAAAAAACAACAGCCAGTTCATCAAACTCTCTCGTCGCTTTTTTAGGTAGTCTGCCTCTGCTTCGGAGACTTTTGGTCTTCGAAGTGGTTTTGAGTTTTAGAACATTGAGAGAAACGTTGGTGGGAAATACACAATTGCTTTACGTTCAGGGGCTGTTCTGCTATATTGCATCGTACATTTGTTGCTTGTAATCAATACACCCCGAAGGGGAGGTTTTTGCCTTGAACAGGAAAAAGGAACAGGTTGTAATCACGGTATTAGGCGCCAACAAGCCCGGAATTCTTGCCGGCATAACCCGCGCTATCGCCGATTCGAACGTTAATGTCGAAGATGTCAGCCAGAAAATCATGCAGGACCTCTTTGCCCTGATGATGATGACTGATTTTTCGACGGCCAACTGCAGTTTTGAAGACTTTCAAAGCCGTATGCAGACGGTTTCTGAACAGCTGCGTGTTAAAGTTTTTATTCAGCACGAAGACGTTTTTCGCTTCCAGCATCGGCTGTGACGGAGGTCTGCAATGCTTTTTTCTCTTGAAGAAGTACTAGAAACCATCAGTGCGGTCGGGGTTGAAACCTTCGACATTCGCACAATTACATGCGGCATCAACCTGCTGAGCTGCGCTGACTCAGACGTTCACAAATGCGCAGCCAAAGTCTACGAAAAAGTGGTGCGGGTCGCTCACGATGTGGTGCCGGTTGCTCGTAAACTCGAAAAGAGATACGGGATTCCGATCGTTAACAAGCGCATATCAGTGACCCCGGTGTCGTTTCTTGCCGGCGCATTCACTGAACCTACCGCTGTGCCGATCGCCGAGGCTCTCGACAAAGCTGCCAAAGAACTCGGAATCGACTACGTCGCCGGGTTTTCGGCGCTGATTCCCAAGGGCATTACCAGAGGTGATCAAATTCTTCTCAATTCGATTGCCGATGCTCTGTGCTGCACTGAACGTGTCTGTTCGAGCGTTAATATCGGTAGTTCACAGGCCGGCATCAATATGGACGGCGTCTACCGCATGGCCGAAATCGTCAAGGAAGCGGCGGAGCGTTCCCGTGACAAGAACGGTCTGGCCTGTGCCAAACTGGTGGTTTTTTGCAATGCCGTCGAAGACAACCCCTTCATTGCCGGTTCTTTTATGGGCCCGGGCGAAGCCGAAGCCATTCTGAACGTCGGTATTTCAGGCCCCGGTGTCGTCAGAGCCGCACTGCAAAATGCTCAACATCTCAATTTTGGTGAGCTTTCAGAATTGATCAAAAAGATCAGCTTCAAAATTACCCGCACCGGCGAGCTCGTTGGTCGCGAAGCTTCGCGAATGCTCGGGATTCCGTTTGGAATCATCGATCTTTCGCTGGCGCCGACCCCGGCCGAAGGCGATTCGATCTCTGATATTCTCGAGTTGATGGGGCTTGAAAGAACCGGGTGCCATGGCACTACCGCTGCTCTCGCCATGCTCAACGATGCTGTTAAAAAAGGCGGCATCATGGCGGCTACTTACGCTGGCGGTCTTTCTGGCGCGTTCATACCACTGACTGAAGACGCCGGGATGTGCCGGGCCGTTGAGGCCGGTGCTCTCAATATTCAAAAACTCGAGGCCATGACCTGCGTCTGCTCTGTTGGTCTCGATATGGTAGCTATTCCGGGTGATACCCCGGTAGATGTTATTGCCGGCATTATCGCTGATGAAGCTGCTATTGGCATGATCAACCATAAAACTACCGCTTGTCGTCTGATTCCTGTTCCTGGTATGGAAGCCGGCGATGTGGTAGATTTTGGTGGGCTTCTTGGTAAAGGGCCGGTAATGGAAGTCGGCCGACATTCGCCTTCGGTATTCGTAAGGCGTGGCGGCCGAATACCGGCCCCGGTTCACAGCATGAAGAACTGACCACTGATAGTGTGATAAAGACAGCCCTGAGATGGGCTGTTTTTTTTTGTGTGGGCCACGGATGAACACGGAAGAAACAAGACAGGCCACAGATGAACACGAATTGACACGGATGAAGAAAGAGAAAGAAAAGCAAGAGGCTGTTTGATTGAAATTTTATGATGATATAAGGCTGAGAACAACTACAGCAGCGGTTTTTGTGCTGCTGGTAATGTTGCCGGCTCTTTTTATCGGCGCCGGGTTGCGGCAGATAGATGATGAAGCCAGAAAAAATCGTAGACAGCTTGTTGAGCAGGAACTGAAGAACGAGGCCCGCGAATTTCAGGCAGATCTCAATGCCCGGTTGCATATTGAAAAGATAATCAAAAAGGCCGAAAGGCGAGCCGGGTTGTCGTCGCCCTCGCTTGAAAGGCCGAAGTTCTCGGCAGGTGTTGACCCGCAGATTTTTGAGGCCAGTACTATCGATGAATTGAGGGCGTTATATCGTGACATGAGCGGGGTCGAGCCATTGATGATGGTGGCGTTCAGCGCCGATATATACAACATCTGGAAATGGTTTTCCCCGGCTCTCGATGATATTGCACCGCATGACCGTGAGATCCTCGGGCAGATACTCAGCATGACGTTCGCCGAGCAGGCTGACAGTTTTGTCAGGGTTGACGACAGCAGGCCTGACGCCGAACAGCGTTATCATAAAATCATACGCATGGCCCATAATGAATTCGGTGGGGTTGCTCAAAGCTATTTTAAGGTTATGGGTCGGTTGTTTTCTGACATGATTTATCAATTGCCCTTTCAGGGCGGCTGCTACGAAACGGCAACCAGAAAACGCGATGATTGCAGGCTTTTCGCCTATTACCGTCGCCTCAAAGATGGGCCTAAGATTATGGGTGGCTATTACGTGATGTTTGCCAGTCGGCATTTTCCGCCGGAAAAGCTGCTGAAAGATTCTTTAAAATACAGTGCTGATGGTTTTTCCAGAACTTACCTGCCCCGACCGCCCCTTGGTGCGGGTAAAGTTGTACTGCGCGGCAACCGACTGACTGTCGAGTCTTCGATTCCGACGGAACTGATCGGCTACAACTCGCTGTTCAGCCGGCCAGTCATGCTGCCGGCCGGATTGCAGATTTCGTATGATATCTCAGACATAATTGCCGGATCAGTCTCATTCAACCGATCTCTTTTGTTTGCTCAGCAGTTGCTGATGCTTTTAAGTCTTTTTGTGGCGGCTTACTTCGTTTTATTTGGTTTTCCGGCGATCATGAGACTGCGCCTGCGTATGCTGCTCGCAGTCAGTCTGGCAGTTTTGATGCCCTACACCATTCTAGCTCATGTTTCCCTGCGGCTGCTCGACCGCATAGAGAGTCTGGGGCGCCATGAACTGCGGGCTGACTCAGAGAGCCAGATGCAGAAGCTGCACAGCTACTATGACGACCAGCGTCAGCAGTATCTTCTGCAGACCTTAAAGATCAAAAACCGGCTGATTGATATTGTTGATAAAAGTGGCGATGAAATTATGAATCTGCATGCACACAGGGTAGTGTGGCCGGAAAGTTTTATGGATCTTGTTTTTTTTCGCAGTGACGGAGTTGCCAGGTCTTTCAAGGCGCGTAATGCCAAAGATCTTAACATATCCAGGTTTGACCAGCTGCTTTCGGTCAAGTTTCTCGAAAACCTGGGGTGTCTTGATGCCCGGTCGCCGCACATCAAAAAGCTGCAGCACATGACGAGCGTGGCCGACGGAATGATGGACACGATGCGTCGGGATTATTTTGACTACCGGGTTTTAAAATACGAGGCCAACGAAACCAATGATCTGAACCGCTTTGATGATTTTTCCCGAGTGATCTGGTTTCTGATTCCAGGCACTGATGATAGCCCGGTTAATATTCGTGCCATGGCTTCGACCAATGTCTGTAATATCAATTTCATTATCTACAAACCGCATGAATTCGATCCCAGCATATTTTCAAACGCTTCCGGGCGTAATCAGCACCATTTTCTCATGGGCCACCGGCGTCATGATGATGTTGTGCTGCGTTGGTGGCAGACTATATAAGCCCTGATCACAACCTCAAGATTCTACTGGACAAGGCCGCAGCAGGCCGCGTCAGCACCGGCGAACTCACTGGCGTTGACGGCTACTACCGCTATGAAAAGCAGCGTTTCAGCGAAAACGATCTGATGGTCTATTCTGGCATTTCAACAAGTTCACCTGATTTTATGGTCGCTCTGCTGGCACGGATGTTTCCGTTTCTGCTGCTGGTTTTTGCTCTGACTTCGCTGCTGCTGTTTGCCGACGCCCTTGAAGCGCTCTTTATCAACCCGGTTAAAGGCATAGGTCGGGCAGCGGCCGCCGTTGCGGGCGGTGATTACCACAACCGTCTCATGCTCGAAAAGACCGATGAGTTTTCTCTGCTAGCCGATGCGTTCAACGACATGACCAACGGCCTGGCGCAGCGCGAAAAAATGCGGCGCTTTGTTTCTGAGAACCTTTATGACCGCCTCGGTAATGCGACAGGGCTTAAAGAAATGACTTCGGTGCAAAGTTCGCGAGTTACGATGCTTGCTTCTGACATTCGTGGCTTCACCACTCTCAGCGAACAGCATGACCCGCAGCAGATCGTCAGTCTGCTCAACGACTATTTCACAAGCATGGAAATCGCCATAAAAAAACATGGCGGCGTGATCGAGCGCTTTGTCGGCGATGCGGTAATGGCAGTCTTTTATTCAGGCGGGGAAAAGTCGGCCGAAATATGCGCGGCCGAAGCGGCCCTCGAAATGCGGCGACAGCTGACAGCGCTGAACCGGGAACGCCTCGGCCGAGGCCTTTTTGCGGTCGAGAACGGTATCGGTATTGCGACCGGCGAAGCTGTATCTGGTATAGCCGGTTGCGAGGGTGGTCGCATGGTTTTTGCTGTTCTCGGCGAGGTCACGCAGCGTGCCGAAGCTCTCGAAAGTCTTACAAAATCAACTTCTTCGAAGGTGCTGGTTTGTGGCGAAACCGGTAACCGGCTCGTTGACCTTTTTGAATTAGGCATTTTTCTCGATACGCCTGGCGGGAAGGCTTTTGAACTCTATGATCGGAGCGGGTCAGGGGGCAGCGATGGCTGAAAAAAACATTAACATTCGTCGCCGCCTTTCTCTGGTATCACTTGCTCTCGCCTGGATCACGGTCTTTGCAGTACCGGCGGCTCTTTTGCAGGTCAGCCTGAACTACCTGTTCGAAATTACTCTGCAGGCCAATCGTCAGGCTGCGGTCGCCACCCTTTCCGGCGAAATGAACAGTTTCAGACGCGACCTGAAAGCAGAAGCCTTTGTTGAGCGAAAGCTCAATGCTTTCTTTGCCGAATACAGCGACTTTAGCAGCGGCGCATCGTCAACAGCTGATATTCTGCAGCGTTCGACCGGACTCAGGGTCGCTGTTGTCGTCACCCACTCAGAAAATTCCGGCGAAGTCGATTCGGTTATTGCCCCGCGAGTGCAGAAGCAGTTGCCGGTTTTGCCCCGCAACCTGCTGCGGCGCTATTTTGCTGCGATCAATCAGAACCCGGCAACTGTCGACCGGAGGGTTCGCAAAGATGCCGATACCTTTTTTCGGCGCCAGTTTGGCCTTGTTTCGGAGATTCCGCTGGAGCCGGGACGCGTCTGCCGGGTGGTTTCGGCAAAACTTGAGGGAGCGGATTTCTTTTTCTATCAGCCGGCATGGCAAACAATAGGCAATCAGAGAAAGACCGTGGGTGGCTGCCTGGTGATTCTGCGTGGTTGCGATCTCGATCAGCGGCAGATTTTGTCTGATGCCGTAAAATTGCAGGCTCGGGGTATCAGGCGCAGTTTCAGCCGCCTGAAAATCGCTCTCGATGGCGACAAGCCGTTAACGAGAAAAATCATCAGCGACTATTTCGCAGACGCAGATGGTCAGCACATGGTATCGACTTTTCCCGATACTGTAATTGTCGACCTGATTCAAGGCGGTGGCCTTGTTCCGAATAATCTCGAAAAGGTTCTCGCTCGCCTGCCGCTGCTCAAGATTTCGGTGCCCATGCATGAGCTGCAGCACCCCCTTGCCTGCAGCGCGACGTTGATCTTTACCCTTGTCAGGCTGTTGGCTTGTGTTGGTGCCGTGTTTCTACTGCGATTGTATTTTTTCGGCATCGACTTCAGAATGGGAATCAGGCCGAAGGTGCTGCTCGGCACTGCTATAATGTTGCTTCTGCCAGTCTCTGTACTTCTTGTCGGTCTGATCACCTGGAACCAGTTCAATCGGGTTTATGGCTGGTATCAGGCTGAAGAGCTGCAGAGACTATATTTTAATGAGCTTTATGATTGTTTTTCCCACTACATGACGGCTTTGCAGAAGCATACACTGCAGGTTGCGGCCAGGCTTGAAAAAATGCGCGGCAGCGACGAAAAGGCGTATCTGCAGATTCTTGGAGAAGGTCTCGAAAATTCGGTTGCCTCAGACATTTTCTTCGATATTGATGAAGGAAGCAGGCTGCGTGTCAGTTCAACCAGATTTTATCGCTCCCGGTCAAAAGAAGAGGAGTCTGGCCGACAACTGGTGGCTACGGCTATTCTCAATGCTTTTGACCGCGAGGGAAATGCTGTAATGAACCAGACAAGCCGCAGTGATCGGGAACCCGGAAAGGTCGATTCGTCTTTCATGAACCAGATCGGTAATCGCTGGGGTCGTCCGTTTAAAATGGTGCGCATGAATGCCGGCAACCGGTTTTCGACCGCATTTGTGTTCAATGCCGATAAATATAGCCTTTTTGGGCTGCTTTCGTTTAATTTTTACGATAATAACCTGATTCGAGACTATATTGTGAATCATTTCAAGCCATCAGAAAAGTTTGCCGGCATTTCGGGGCGTTTCTTTGAGGTTGTCAGTGGCGATGGCAGTTATCAACTGGTGAGTCTGGCAGATGGCCAAATTCTGCGTAATGCTGATTTGCTCGAAAAGATCGATCTTGCCGAAAGTGTCGAGGGTTTTGTCTGGCGTGAAAATAACAGAAATCTGCTGCAGGTGCGCTGGTTCAACGATTATCCGCTGGTAATGCTGGTCAGTTCAGAGGCTCTGACTGCCGAAGCATCGGCTCGGGTCTGGCCCGGCATCCTTTTAAGCTATGGGATTTTGCTGCTTGTTTTTGTTTATCTTGTATTCGAGTTGATTTATCTGAAGCCTTTGCGTGAATTTATCAGAGTTACCGGCGAAGTTGAAAGCGGTAATCTGCAGGTTGCTGTGCAGTTGCAGGCAAATGACGAATTTGCTGATTTAAAGGCAGTTTTTTCTGAGATGATTCAAGGACTCGATCAGCGTCGTAAACTGACGCACTTCGTATCTCAGGATGTTTTAAGCGCTGTCGAAAGTGATTCAGGGGTTGATATGGCTCCGGGCGGTGTCAGGCTCGCTGCTACGGTTGTATTTATACAGTTGCTGCCGGCTGCTGCAGATGAGCAGATCGCACCCGAGACGCGCTTTGCCATTCTCGACCGGTTTATCGGCGAGGGCGACCAGATTGCCAGATCATGCGGCGGAGTTATTGACAAGGTTATCGAAAATACGCTGATGCTGGTATTTCGTGCCGCTACAGCTGGTGAACAGCACTCGCTGCACGCCTGCCGAGCCACTCTGCTACTGGCCGCCGCCGTGCGGGCTGCTGGTTACGGTGTGTGTGCCGGCGTTGCCAGTGGCAACGTCGTTTCGGGGCGAATCGGTTCGAGGCTTGGCAAACTTGATTATACCGTAATCGGCGATACGGTCAATCTGGCGGCCAGACTCAAGATTGAGGCGGCGAAGGCCGGCACGACCGGCATCATCGTTGCCCCTTCCACAATCAGGGGTTTAAGGGGCCAGGGCCGCGTCGCCTTCATCGAACGCGTCGAGATCAAAGGTAAAAGTCGCGAATACCCATTGTATGAGCTTCTTGAATTGCGCTGAATCACTCTTTGTCGGCCCGTATTCTAATAGCTTATGGCTTTGAAGAATTTGTTGTTGTCGTTTTCGAAGGGCATGAAGCGGTAGCGGCGTAGCTGAACGAGTTTGCGGTTGAAATTTATTTCGCACTCGGCTATCAGCTGCGCTGTGAACGTTGCCAGAACAGTTTTTCGATCGTCGGTGTAGTTTAAAAATCGCCCCTGAGATTTGATCAGAAACTTCTGCGGGTCGGTATAAGCGGTTGAGCTGGCGGCTGGGTATGAGGTCACTCTGAAGTGGTAGGGCGGGCTCGCCGTCGTCTCGTTAACGAAATAGTTGGTCAGCGATTCGTTCAAAAACAGCCAGTCAGAAGGGACTGAAGCAACCTGATTGCGTCTGGTGCTGGTCCAGTATGAGTTGATACCTGTCCAGTCGCTGGCGGTAGAGTGAATTACATAGGTGCGGCTGGCAACTGCAGCGGTACTGTTGATAAAGGTGTTGCGGTTTGTCTGTGAAAGCGCAATGGCGTAATTTACCCCGGAAAAAGCGGCATCTACAGCTCTGTCTGTGTGGTCAGACATATTTTGGACTTCTATTTCGGTCTGCACCATTTTCATGTAAGCCATAGATACGGTCATCAACAACCCAAAAATGAGCATGACCATTATCAGACCGACCTGACCGCTTTTGCTGTGTGAGTTCATGCTTCTCAGCCTCCTGCGCCCGGCGCTGTCAGAACAATGCTTTCACTGCTGATGATTTCGCGGTCACTAAAGTCGATGTAGCCGTCGTAATTGACGTCTTCAGTGGCTTCAATATCGCTTCTTATCTGCAGGTATATTTTAATGGTCCAGGTTGATAGCCGCTCTACCAGAAATAGTCCGGCGTTTCTGGCCAGCCGGGTGTTCCATTGTTTCTGCAGAGTTGTGTCTGTGCCGCCGACCCGGCGTTGAATCGTATTATCGGCGACTTTACCGATTTTAAATTCAGGAGTCACGCCCGGAAGTGTGTAGCCAAGCGTATTACTGAGAACCGGTGAGCTGGATGCGATTGGGTGTACTATTTCCGTCGCTTTCAGCAGGTCCTGTTTGATGAGGTCGAAGGTCGTGCGGCTGTAATTTTCGGTGCTGACTTTGGTGTGACCCTTTTGCCAGACGAGCGAGCCATATTGAATATAGGCAATGACCGAGACCATTATCATGGTCATGACTATAGTCGCCGTGAGTACTTCCACTAGTGAAAAAGCTTTTTTAGGTGCCGATAAAAAGATTTTTACCATAATACGTCCGTGTCCGAGTCGCCGTCGTCATCGACAGCGTAAGATTCTGAAGACAATACTCCGACGGCGTTGAGATACACCCTGATGCGGGCATTGCCGTATTCGAAGAGTATATGACATTCTGAAAGCAGTTTCCTCAATGTTTCACTTACCCCGGTGCCATCATGGGTAACCAGGTAGCCATCCGGCCAGAAATAAATGATGCGCGGCTGCAGCCAGGCTTCGCGAACAACTTCCACGCCAGATTCGATAAAGATCTCTTCGAAATCGAGAACGCTTTCCCAGTTGGCGCTGTCGTAAGAATCATCATTCAATGCCGCATTCAGGTCGGGTGGCGTGTTGCCCTCGAGGTAGCCAGCGTGCATCTGTATTTTGTAAGATTCGCCGTCAACAGAAAAAATCATGCGGTGCAGAGCCTGTTCCTGCATTGCCCGGTATTTGGCAAACCTGATATTTTGAACCATCAGCTCGGCTTCGGCCTTTACCCGCTCTGAAGAATAAAAATTCGCCAGCCCGGGCAGAACGATGCTGCTGACGATCGAAATAATCGCCATGGCCGTCAGCACTTCCATTATTGTAAAGCCGCATCGGCAGGGAAAATGCCGCCCCGACTCCGTCGATAAGCGCATATTGCCCAGCGAAAGACGCAGAGTTGAGTCTTTCATGGCGTGAACTTCCAGATCGAGCGGCTCGGGCCAGAAGTGCCTGAATCGGAACCGCCTATCAGATAAATTGAAGAACCGCATGAAACGGCGGTCATCGAGTAGGCCGCGGCCTTGGGGACATCAGCAATCTGCCTTACCATGTTTGTTTCCGGGTTCCAGGCATAGGCCGTTTTGATGTTGGCGCCTCCGCTGCGCCCGCCAAAGATAAAGATTTCGTCGCCGTGCGAGCAGGCGGCGGCTTTATGGCGTCTGATTGCCGAATGCACGGTCATTTGCTGCCATGTATTGGTATCGAAGTTGAATCGTTCATATTCAGACAAAGCGGTTCCGGCAGCATTGGCGCCGCCGACTCGATAAACCATGCCTTTGTGCCAGACAAGACAATGATCCGCTACCGGCTCAACCATATTCGGCAATGACCGGCTGATACCGAGCGAAAAATCGTTTGCCGAGTTGTATTCGTGGTAACCGTGCGGCCAATAGACAAGGCTGGTAGAGGTTGCCGTGGTTCTGGGGTTATCGACAACACCGCCGGCAACGACAATGCCGTAAGGGGTGACGCAGGCCGCGTTTTCTTTGACTTTGACCAGCGACAGATTGTCGGTCATGGTTCTGGTAATAAAAGTCTGATTTGTTGCGGGAACAGTTGTCTGGGTCGAGTAGTATTCGATCTCCCATACTTCCAGTTGGTCGCCATACGAGCTGTTGCAGAGCAGGCGATAGTATCTGTAATTGCTTGTATTGTTGAAATAAAAGGTGTTCCAGACCCCGTTGCTGGGGTTTTGTGGCGAAACGCCACCGGCGATGCAGGGGATGTCTGTCCAGCCGCCTGTTGTGTCGGCACCGCTCGAGGACGACAGAGAAGTTGCCCCTTGAAGTTTGAAGTCTTTGATGCCCTTGTCGTTGCCCGGGCCGCAAATGATTCTGACAATGTTTATATTGTCGGCGGTGCCAAGATCGATCTGGTGCCATTCTCCACTCGCTGGAACAGCTCTGTCCGTGTCCCATTCGTTAGAGGTGTTTGCATTACCGTCAAAGGCTTTCCAGGCAGCGCCGGCGCCGGCTGCGCTGGCACTGACAGTTTTGCCGTCTTTGATGTTGCTGGTCATGTTGGAAGGCGATATTTTGCGCACTTGACTGGTGATGAGCTGTAACTCTCGCATTCCCCAAAGGCTCGAACTGCCGTGGTTCGAGGTAACTGTAAATCTGTAATATCTGTATGCCGTAGTGTTCGTAAATTCGCATGGCCAGGCACTGCTGTCTTTGGGTACGTTGCCGCTTTTTTTCAGGTGCCAGGTCAAGGCATCATGTGAACCTTCAAATTTGAAACCCTGGACGCCGGTATTTGCGAAGGTCTGGTTATTGGTGACGATTATCTTGTTCACTATGGGGGCCAGAATGTCTGAGCCGAAATCGTATGTTATGCTGTTGCCATTGGATTCAGAAATCCAGCCTTCAGAGGTGTCTCCGTCGAAAGACTTCCAGTTGTAATAATAGTATCCAAATAAAGAATAGGTCGAGCCGGTACTGGTGACCTTATATGGCGCCGGGTAGGTTGAACTCTGCATTTTGCTTGAAACTCTGAACTCCGTTGTCGCTCCGGCGACTGGTTCCTGGTAGGCGAGAACTTTACCGGTATCGGGGTCGAATTTTTGCACCAGGCTGGTTATGGTGCCGATGTTGCCATCAAAGCCATTGAAGGCATATACCTCGTTATCGTAAGCAACAACCGTATGCATGTTGATTTTGCGCGGCAGGGTCGCTACCAGTGGCGTAATATTGCCGGTGGGCGAAGCCAGCGGGTTGAAACAGAAGATAGTATTGGTCGCCGCTGCATTTTCGAGGGTAGAGCCGCCGAGAATATAAATGCCGCCGCTGGCCACAGCTGCGTTGTTCACTCCGCAGATATCGATCGACAAGGTCGCGACACATTCGTATGTGCCTGATCCGGGAGTGGATTTGATTGCGTTGAAGGGCATGTTTGCAAGAACTTTAGGTGCTCCCTGCATTTTTACCACTCCGGCAATGCTGCCGAAGCCGGTTAAAGCAGATTGATTACGTGTGACACCGTTAAAATTGAATGATTCTGGCTCAGAAATATCGACGATTATGGTTTCTTTGTTGGCATCTTCTCTGGCGTAAATGAGCTTTTGCCCGTCCTGGCTGATAAGAAGCTGTTTATCGGTGATGTCAATAGAGGCGAGATTTATTCTGGTGATTGGCTTGCCTGGCTTCAGGCACCAGATAGCATCGTTGGTGCCGTCGAGTATATAAAGAATCGGGTCGGCGATGTCACGCGAGAACTGCATACAGGTTAAAATACTGTTACTGGTACCGGTAATTGGGTATGCTCTCAAAAAAGTCGGCTGAAAAGAAAATGGCATTGTCGATGCTGAAGCGATGTTTCGCCAGCCGGTCATGCTCATAAAGCTGCTTTCAAACGGTGTGGCCACTGTTTTATTGAGTGTGCCGACTGCCTGACCAGCTGTCTGGTGTGTGAACATGCCCATGTAGCTCGCGCCGCCGGCCTGAATTTCGATGCCACAGATACAGGGGTTGTTAACCGAGCCTTTTAAGAGTTTAATTTGCAGCCCATTGCCACCGCTGACAACAACGTTGTCATAGACCATCACCAGCGCAATGTTTTTGCCGCCGGCCCGCTGTAAAATGTCGAATTCAGTTTCTCTGGTTACCCCTTCGATGTTGATGTGAAATTTTCTTGCGTTGACTGCATCAAAGAAATTTTCGTTGAAATGAAGTTTGACCAGGGCCGGGCCATCAGGAATCCAGTTGAAGTTGTAGTCAAGAGTGCCGTCAATCCAGCGGTGGGTTTGATAAAGCGCTACGGGAATGCCGTTTAAATTTGTGACTGGGTCTGAAGTTGCGCACAGATTTCCCGCTGATGAGATATCGGCATCCCAGCCGGTTACAGCTGTGCCGCAATACATCTTGATTTTTGTGGTCTGCGCCCTGCAGACATCCAGTTGAATCTGGGTCTGACTATTAGCAGGCAGATTTGGGGCTGTTTCCATTATTGTTTCAGAGTTGGCCGGGTTTTCTGCTATCGGCTCAAAATTCAGAAACAGGCGGCTGAAATCCATCTGGGCGATGGAGAGCATGTTTGCCGTGTAATCTGGCTTGAAATAGCCAATGAAACGTTTGTTTGCTCTGTTTTTGTTTGCGTGGTTGGTATTGGGCAGCAGAGCATTGCTATAATCGAAATAATAGTTTGCCGGCGAAGTCTGGT
>Ga0116142_10003545_pt1 | contig 15591 bp, 19 predicted proteins | sample AD_UKC033_MetaG_FD_89785 | JGI IMG/M metagenome (GOLD analysis project Ga0116142, IMG submission 89785) | Active sludge microbial communities of municipal wastewater-treating anaerobic digesters from USA - AD_UKC033_MetaG | ecosystem: Engineered > Bioreactor > Anaerobic > Digestate | place: USA... | reverse complement strand
GATGAGGAAGAAGAAAGCTTAATAATAAAACCTTTTTCAGAAGCAAGAAAAGAATATGAACAATTAATAGAAGATGATAGGGGTATCAAATTAGGCTTCTCTTCTGTTTTAGATCAAAAAATAAGAGGACATTTCCCCGGACAATTAGGGGTGATTGTTGGTAGGCCGGGAACGTATAAATCAACACTTGCACAAACAATATGTGATTATTATATAAATCATTATGATGGTTTTGCTCTTTATGTTTCACTTGAAATGTCTTTGTCAATGATATATGAAAGACAAATGCAAATTGTTATGAACATGAATCCAATAGAAATAAGCAAAAGCTATAAAAACTTTAAATCAAGTGATAATTACAAAAGATTTCTTGTTTCTGATAAAACAAATTTGACACCACATAAGGTAAAAGATAACATAGAAGCTTTTCAAGATAAAACAGGTGGAAAAGTAGAGCTTTTGGTTCTTGATTATCTTCATGCTCTCAAAGAAAGAGGTTCATCAGACAGAGAAAGAGTTGAAAATGCTATGAGAGCTTGTGAAGAAATTACTAAAGAATTATCTACAAGAACCTTAGTTTGTGTTCATACTTCAAGAGAAGGTGGTGGAGACAGTTATCAGCCTTTGGATAACAGGGCTGGTAGATCTGCTTCAGCTATTGAAGATGTAGCTTACTTTTTTTATGGGCTGCATTTGATAAAAGATGATGAGTCGGCTCTATGTGTTCAATTGTTAAAAAATAAAAATGGCCCACCTTGGCCTCATGGAGTTATACTTGATAGGTCACCAGACAATGTAAAAGTTGTAGAAAGAAGTTTTAGTAATTCTTTTGGGACACCATAATTTACTTGATTATTTAATTTTTTTGTTATATATTTGTAATAATATAAAGTGTAGGAGATAAAAATGAGCAGTAATTTAATTGATAAAGCTTCCTTTCTTGAAAAAATGAATAAAGGAACTGTTGATGAACAGAACGCAAGATATGAGTCTCTTGTTGGTAAGATATTAGAAAGAAAATATATTCAGGAAGGAAAAAAAGTAAAAGTTTTAACTGAGCAGGATGAAGAAAAAGAAATTTTTATTTTTTCTATTATTGAAAACGATGAAGAAACAGAACATTTTGAAACCAAAAAAGACTATGAGCTTGCGTGGGAGCTTTATAATACTTTTATAAGAAAAGTAGAGGACACAGAAGAAGAGATAGAAAAGAAGTTAGAGCCTGATTCTGTTGTTCTCATTGATGTTGATAAGATTGACACATCCGACTATCAATTTAGAACAGATTTCAGTGATGTTTCTGATCTTGCTGAAAGTTTAAAGATGGTTGGACAGACTACTCCTATTCGATTGGAGAAAATAGAAGGGGATAAATATAGACTTATTTCAGGAGAAAGAAGATTGAGGGCGGCCAAGATGTTGGGTTGGCCTCAAATAAAAGCTTTTGTAAATGATGCAGATCCTTCTTCATCCCTGTTGATAGGTGGTATTGAAAACTTTCAGAGACGAAACCTAAAGCCTTCAAATTCCGCAAAACAAATTATTTCCTTCCGAGAAGAAATCAAGAAATATAATAGATTAGGAAACTTGTATCCTGTTATTCCAGAAGAAGAATATAAACTTCTTTCTGAAGATTGGAAAAATGATGTTTGGTTATCCAACAGATACATAGATGAAGCTATTGAGAAAGCTTTGGGGTTAAAAAGAAACACACAAAACAGTCTTATCAGACTTTTGCGAGATGGAAACGAGGATCTTGCTGAAGCTATTGACAAAGGTAGGCTTTCGATTGAAGAGGGCGGCGTAGTTGTTAGATTGGAGCTTCAGAACTTTCCAGAAGAGGTTCAGAAAGCAATAGCTACAGCAAAAACAAGAAGCGATTATATTAAAAGAATGACAAAAAGAGTGGAAGGAATGACAGATGATTCTTTTAGACTTTTAAAAGGAACATCTAAACTTTCTTCTGCTTTGAGTGATATTAACAAAATTAAGATTAAATATGCAGATGAAAAAACTTTACAGGATTCAAAGAAAAAAATGATAGATTTTATTATTACAACTATGGAAAAGTTTGAAATCACTATTGAAGAAATTGAAGAAAGAAGGATTCTTAAATGAAAAATGAAGATCTGGTGTGGTTTTTTATGTTTGCGAGGAAATCAGTTCAAATCTTTATAGAAACTATTTTTGTTTTCTTATTTCTTACATTCGTTAAAAGCTATTTAACTCTTTTTGTTCCTATTAAATATATACCAAACTTTGTGCAGACTTTTGGCATTTTGTTTTTTGTTGATTATATGTGTATTTTAGTACAAAGAGCTTTTTCTTTTCTTAAAAGAAGTGAGTAAAATGTTAAGAATAGGTGATGAAAATTGTACTCTTTGTTCTCTTTGTGAGACAAGAATCAATGTTGTCAAAAACGTTATTGTTCCTGAGACAGAAATAGCTGTGTTGGGACTTGGCCCCGGAGAGAATGAAGATTTTGAAGGAACTCCTTTTGTTGGTCGAGCTGGACAAAAACTTAAAGAAGCTCTTTATAAGAACGGAATAAATCCTTCAGATATTAGCTATTTGAATTCTGTTCTTTGTAGGCCGCCTAACAACAAACTGAAAAAAGACTATATTATTTGTCTCAAATATTTTGAAGAATCTTTAAAAGAAATGCCTAACATCAAGATAATTATGGTGTTAGGTGTTGATGCTTACAAGTTTATAACAGGCAAAACTAAAGCAGCAATGTCCAGTATTTATTCAATTCCTTTTAAGTTGGAAAAATATGGTGATATTTTATTTTATCCAAACTATCATCCTGCTGCTTTGTTATACAAACCAGATCATATAATAGAAGAGAAATTTGTTGGTGGTTTTAGAATTATGAAAGAGATGCTTGAAGCATCTAAAACGATAACAAAAAAGAACAACTATAAACACATACTTAACCCAGAACATCTTGATATTGCTCTTAATGTTTTAAAGAGACAAGAGTTTTTTTCTTTTGATTTGGAAACAACATCTCTTGTTCCTCATCAAGCAAAGATACTTTCTTTTAATTTTTCGTGGGAAGAGAAGACAGGAATAGCTTTTCCTTATTATTATATAAACAATGGAAATTTGGAATATTTTTGGGAAGAGGAACAAAGAAATAAAATAATTGAAACTTTAAAAGAAATATTTTCAAGTGATGTTAAAGTAACTACACAGAACGGAAAATATGATTCTTTGGTTTTAAAACATAATTTTGGATTTGGAATAAAGATAGCTTTTGATACTATGCTTGCAAGCTTTCTTTTAGACTCAAACCAAAACTTTAATCTTGACTCGATTACTGCAAGAGAGATTCCAGAAGAAGCAGGAGTAAAATCAGAGTTTTGGAACAGTATAAATGCAGATGAAGAACAAAGAAAAGAAGATTGGTATCTTAAAATAAGTCTTGAAGATTTATTGGATTATGGTATTCATGATGCTGATGTAACGTATAGACTTACTAAAATATTAGCAAGGCGATTAAATAATGTGGAATGAAAAAAGACTTTTTTATGAAATAATTCTTCCTTTTTCAAGAGTTCTTGAAGACATAGAATATTATGGTATGATCGTTGATAAGGAAAAACTGGAAGAACTAAAAGAAGATTTTGAAAAAAAGTCAAAAAGACTTGAATTTGAAATATTTGAACACACAGGAAATATTAATCTAAATTCTTCTAAACAATTAGCAGAAGCTCTTTTTGGTAGGTTAGGAATACCCGATTATATAGAAGATTTTGAGAGAGAAAAAAAAGAATGGATTCCTTTTAAGGATGAATTTAGAACTGAGAAAGGCTCACATTCTGTTGATGTTGTTGTATTGAAAAAGATAAAAGAAATACATCAGCATCCTGTAGCAGAATTGATATTGCAATATAGATCTCTGCAAACTCTTTTGTCAAAATTTGTATATGGTCTTGAAAAATATATTCATAATGACGGCAGAATACATTCAAGTTTTTTTCAGTTGACTAAAGGTGGCAGACCTGAAAGCAGCAAACCTAATCTCTTACAAATACCTTCCAGAGATAAGTTGGGAAGAAAAATAAAAGAAATTTTTATTTCTGATGAAGGATATACTATAATTCACATGGATTATAGTGCAATGGAGCTAAGATTTCTGGCTTGGCTCGCCAAAGATCCAGTTATGTTACCAGCTTTTGAAAATGGTAAGGATGTGCATAGTATAACAACATCGACAGTTTTTGGTATTCCTTATGAAGAAGTAATGGCAGGAAAAGATGGTGTTCATAAGACAAAAAGATTTTGTGCTAAGACAACAAACTTTTTGATTATCTTTGGTGGAAGTTATGCTACCTTGCAGGAACAGCTTTTAAAATATGGTGATTTATATATAAACAGGAAAGAATGTTCAAGATTTATTGAGGGTTTTTATGATACTTATCCGGGTGTTGCTCCTTTCCAGAAAAAAGTAGAGTATCTTGTCAAAACACATGGATACATGAAAAACTTGTTTGGGAGAAGAAGATATTTTGATTCTGTAAAAAATGACAATTTAGACAACTCTGTTCTTAGTAGTATAGTAAGAAAAGCTTCTTCACATCTTATACAAGGAAGTTCGTCTGGTGATTACAGTGCTTTAAAAGCTGTTGAACTTGATAAAGTTTTAAAGAGTTTTGGTGGAAGGTTTTTTAATATACTCTATGACGGATTCTATGTGTTGGTAAAAGATAAAGATGTTAATGAATTTAAAACTATAATGGGTGATATTCTTTCAAAGCCAGAAGACCCAGTAAAAATTATTTTACCTGTTGATATTAAAACAGGAAAGAAGTGGAGCGAGGTTTGAAGATACTTGGTAGCCATGATTTAGATCCTGTTGATACTCTTTTTGAACAAGAGAAAGAAGAAAAAAAGAGAAATATTGAAGTTTCTGTCCCTGATTGGATATATCAGAACACGTCTGATGTAATAGAAAAGATTCTTGATTTGGAAGATAGAAATACATTAAAAGCTATTTTGATGCTTAAACATCCAGAAACAGGTATTGAGGCTACCGAGTATGAGCTGAAACAATATGTTTGTGATTTGCCTTATATTAATATATCTGTTTTTAGTTTATATCTTGAAGTCAAGAAACAAAAAGAAGCTATTAATGATTTATTAGATAATACTTATTTAAAACTCAGTGCTGTCTATGAGGAAAAAATAAAAAATCAGTGGTTTGCAGAGAAAGAACAGAAATTAAGAACCACACTTGGTACAATAAGTAAGAATCAAATAGAAATGGAAATAGCAAAAGACAAAGAAGCTATGGAAACCTTAACAAAGATAAGAGATAAAATAAGAGAGTTGTCTTTTAAGGAAGAAATGCTCTCAAAGATTGTTAAGTTGCTCGATTTGCGTAGTTATGAGATACAAACGCTTTTAAAAATTGAGACAGGATTAAATAAATAATTCAAAAAATTAAAAAAATTGATTGCATTTTTAATAAATTAAATCTAAATTACAAAAGAGGAAAACAACATGAAAAAAGAACCTGAAGTATGGCATGTTGAGTTTTATACACATGATGAGGAACTCGTTATTCTTTCTTGTAGCTATAATTTAGTTTCTATTATTATAACTTTAGATATTTTTGAAAAACTAAAAAATCTTATTATTAATAATGTTGAAGATGAGCTTGTTTCTTTAAGACTTGCTTTTAATAAAACCTATGATTTAAGAATAACAAATGTTAGGATGTTAATTCAAGAGGAACATGTAACAAAATTAAAAGACATGTTTCTTTCATTAAACAAAGGAGAACAACAATGAAAAATCTCGGAACAAGGGATGAGATGGATTATGGCGATATTATCAGAATTAAAGAATTCGATAAGCCATATCAGCTCAAAATTATTGACGGCCCGAAACAAAGTCATAGTATTTTTTATCCGTCTCTCAATGAAACAGGCCAACCTATGTTTGTTATGTTGACTGTAAGAGACAGATATAATAATCCTTTGACTCCTTTGGCTGATCTTCATAAGAAAATTGTTGCAACACACATTTACGAAAAGAAGGGACGCAATGAGGAAAGCCATAAAGAAGTAAAAGCTATCAGAACAGTTTTCTTTCCTGACAGCAGGTTTCATGCTCTGTGTTTAAACAAGTTTGATACTGTTCCTGCTGTTCGCCGTGTTGAGTTTCCTTGGACAATTTATGATTCTTTAATGAGAATTGAACAGGAAAAATTTGTAGACAAGGATGGCAACACTAACGAAGGACTTCTTCGTTATGGCTTGCTTTTTATGTTGTGGGTTGAAATGAAAAAGGTTTACAAGTTCCCCAACAAAAAAGACAAGATGGTAGAGTACATGAATACAACTTATGATGTTCGTGTTCTTGAGAATGAAGCAAAGGATTTTATTGGTAAAATTCCATCAAGTTTTCTTAAAGGCAGTATCAGTATTGAAGATAATATTATTGTTATCAAGATTGGTGCTGACAAAAAGAAAATTGATCCTGTCAAGCTGAATATGTTTACTTCTGAGCAGTGGGCTGCTGTTTTAAACTTTGAAAAAGGCATTGATGATTTTATAAAGCCGATGTCTGATGAGGCTATCATTGAGAAGCTCAACAAATATCCTCTTATTGTCAATGCAACAAGAGATGGTAAAGAAATGATTCCTTATTATGAAGAGCTTTTGACTGCTGCTAAAGAGAAATCATTGGAATATCAGCTTGAAAAAAGCAATGCTCCTTTGGCTCTTGGTGAGGGAGAAAGCAAAAATGAAAGCAAAGATGAAGACTTTCAAGATGCAGAAGAAATAGAAGTAGAAGAAACAAAAGAAGATGATCTTGATGATCTTTTTGGTGAAAAGAAAGACGATGAGGTTTCTTCTGTTGACGATCTGCCTTTTTAGGGGTTGATAATGGAAGAAAACTCTAAAATCCTTACTTTTCAAAGAGAGATAGGCTTCATACAGGATAAAGAAAAGCAGGAATTTGTAAGAGAAGCTCTTGCTCTGTTGCCTGATTATTTTTTTACAATTCCTGCTTCTTCCACAGGCAAGTATCATCCTTCTTATGCTCTTGGTGAAGGCGGTTTGGTGAGACATACAAAAGCAGCAGTTATTATTTTTTATGATGTTGCTAATCTTGAAATGTTTCATGTTACTCCTGAAGAAAGAGACTTGGGTATAGTTGCTTTAATTTTGCATGATGGTTTGAAAAATGGTATAGAGCAGAATACATATACAATAACAAAACACCCTGTTCTTATCTCTAATTATTTAAGAGAAAACTTTCCTTCTTTTCCTTTTATAAATGAAGTCTGTTCTTATATTGAAACTCACATGGGACAATGGAACACAGACTATAAAACACAAGAGGAAGTTTTGGAAAAACCTTCAACTAAGATGCAAAAACTTGTTCATCTTGCTGATTATTTGGCAAGCAGGAAGTATCTTGAATTAAACTTTAATACAGGTTATTAATGGTTGATGAACAGGAATCTTTGATTGTAAAGATAAGGCCGTTTCAATTCAGCGGAACGGCCTGTCTTTCTTACACAGAAGGCAAATTAATAAATGTTGAGTTTTTGGTATCTAAAAAAGGATCTGTGGTTTATGGATATTTTCAAACGGTAGCAAAACTTCTTTCTGCTTCTTTAAGAAGAAATGTATCTATATCAGTTATTATAGAGAAGTTGAAAGAGGTTCATATCTTTGAGCCAAGCGGACATTCGGATTTGGGAAGATTTGAAAGTTTTGCTGAATACATAGCTGCTTTTTTAGAAAAATATGGTAAATATCCAGAAAAGAGTAAAATTGAAAGCAAACAGATTCAAGGAAAAAAAGAGAAGTAATGTTGAAGAAGAAATATTTAATATTTTAAAGAGATTGCTGCCAACAGCAGTTATTTATACAAATTATCCTCTTCACAGAATAGTTAAATGTAATAATAAAAAACTTTCTATTGATTTTTATATTTCTACATTTGATGTTTTGTTGGAGTATCATGGTGAACATCACTACAAAGTAGTAGATTATGGTAACACTGAAAAATCAGCTTTTATTGCACAAAGAGCATTAAAAGAAAGAATTGCTCTTGATAAAGAAAAAGAAGATACAATAAATAAAAATAACAAAAACATGAACGTTATACCCTATTTTGAGTGGAAAAAACTCAAAACTGAAAATGAAAAAGAGGAATATTTATGGAAGAAACTAAAAAGACTTTAGTATATCTTGCTTGTCCATATAGTCTCAGAGATGAAACAAAAAAACATAGGGAAGATGAAATTGTTCTTAGTAGATTTCACAATGTGACAATAGCAGCAGGACTTCTTATTGAAAAAGGCTATGCTGTTTATTCTCCAATAACTCAATCACACATGATAAAAAGTAAAGTTGATTTGCCGGGGGATTGGACTTTTTGGAAAGAACATGACAAAAGATTTATCGATGTTTGTGATGTTCTTTTTGTTCTTATGCTCGAAGGCTATGAAAATAGTATAGGTGTTAATGAGGAAGTAAGCTATGCTCTCGAACAACAAAAAGAAATAAGATTTATTAATCTTGTTGACAACAAACTAACAGGTTTAGAATGAAGACTTTAGTTTTAGCAGACATTCATCTAAAAACATCTGATCATTTTGGTGATCAGGTTGATGGAAAAGATAAAAGAACTCTTTATAAAATCAGAAGAATAGAAGAGATAATAAAGGAAACAGAACCAGATAATGTTATTTTTGCTGGTGATGTTTTTGATTCTTCTTCTCCTGCCGAGTGGGTTAGGTTTGCTTTTTTTGCTGCTATTAAAGGTTTTCCAGAAGTAAAGTTTTTCTTTATAACAGGCAATCATGATAACAGACACAGCCTACCTGCTGGTTTTAGTGAGGCTTCTGTTTTGAAGGGATGTCATGTTATTACTGCTGGTAAAAGTTTGTTGTTTGATGATTTTCTTTTGATTGGCTATACAAGAAATGATGATTTATTTAAAGAGTTAATTAAAGAAAAAGCTAAATTCATGATTACACACAGAGAAATACCTGAGTTAGTTATGGATTATGAAGCTTGTTTCTTTGGTCATATTCACAAACACTATCAGCAAGGAAACTGTTATTCAATAGGCAGCCTATTTAAAATTACTTGGGCTGAGGAAAATGAAAAAAATTATTATCTTTTATTTGATGATGAAAAATATAAGTTTATTGAAAACAAAGACTTAAACATCAAGACATACCATATAACAGACAAAAACTATCCTGAAATACCAGAAGATGTTGATTTTGCAAGGTTTGAAATAATTGATTCTATTGACTATATAACTTCATTAAAAGAAGAAGAGATAAGCAAGAATTATAAAAATAAAATTTTCTTCAAGTATACACCAACAGAAGCTGCTATTGATTTTAAGGAAATAGAAGATCCAAAAGAAGCTGTTGCTAAGTTATTAAAAGATAAGAACTTAACACAAGAACAATTAAACTTTGGAATGAAGTTTTTATGATTTGTAAATCATGTGGACAATTTTCTGATTCTCTTTCCGTTTTAGGAATTTGTGATTCATGTAGCAGAAATTTTGATAAAGATTTAAATAGTTTGAAGAATAAATTAAAAGAGATAAGAACAATGCAACCAGAAAAGATTTATATTAAAAACTTTGGCCCTTTTCCTGAACAGACCATTGATCTTTCTTGTTTTAGAGACAAAACAATTCTTCTTACTGGTAAGAATGAAGATGATGAAGGCTCTAACACCAACATGGCAGGAAAGTCAAGATTTGTTAAAGCTTTCATTTGGTGCATGTTTGGCTCTCGTTCTATTGAAGATCCTGTTTCAGAGATTGTAAGACATGGTGAAAAAGAATGTGTTGTAACTGTTTATTTTTCAGATGATACATTTATAACAAGAAAAATAAAAAACGGACAAATGATTTTTGATTATACAAAAAATGGTGTTATTCAATCTGAATCAAACAAAGATGCACAAGAGATTTTTCTTGATGATATAGGAGCTAATAAGCCAACAAAGATTTTGAATAATATTATAAAAAGTGGTATATATTTAAATACAAATACGGATACTTTTATTTCCTCTACTCCTTCAGAAAGAACTTTAATTCTTACCAATCTTTTTAATCTTGAAAGATATGATGAAGCTGCTGAAAAAGTAAGAGAGTTGTCTCGATCTCATAATGATAGAATTAAAGTTTTAGTAGAAAAGATTGATGAGGTTGCAGAGCTTAGGAACAACTATGAGGAAGAAGCAAAAGATATAGTTTTGTTAAAAGAAAGAAAAACAAAGCTTGAAAAAGAGATAAAAGATGCAAGAGATTTCAATGCAAAAATACAAAAGCCTGATGATCTTTTAAAAAGAAAAAATGAAATTTTATCTCTTGCCGAGTCTTTCAAGAAAACAAACAAGCAAATAGAAGAATCAAGAAAGATAATTGATAGTATAAATATTGATGATACAAAAAGATATTTGGAAGACTACAAATTAAAAATAGAGGCAATGGAAGAGCTTTTAAAAAGTGATTCTGAGGGTTTATCTTCCATAAAGTCTCAATTATTAGTTAAAGAAAACAAGCTCGAAGAACTGAAAAAACAACTCAACAATCCTCAAAAATGTCCTGAGTGTCAAGTTGATCTTTTTTTCTCAAAAGGAACACTTGAAAAGTTTGACAAAACTACAGCTCTTTTAGAGTTGGCAACAGTAGAGAATGAAATACAAAAGATTAATGAGAAAAAAGAAGAAGAATTAAAAAGTCAAAAAAAAGATGAAAAAAGTTTTAGAGAATTAAAAGAAAAAATAGAAAAACAAAAAGAGATTGTTTCTTTATTTAATTTACATAAAGACAAAGCAAAGGAAGAAATTAAAGATTTAACAGCTCTTAGGACAGAATATAAAGAAATAGAAACTAAACTCTCAAACATAGTAAAAGAGATTCCTTTTAATCATCTCGAAGATGAATTAGAAGTAATAAATAAAAAGATTATTTTGATTGAAAACAGCTTTGAACAACTCAAGGAAAGAGAAGAAAAGGCTGACAAATATAAAAAAGAGCTAAATGAAATTAATGAACAGATTTCTCTTTGTAACTTGTGGGCTGGTGCAGCAAGAACAACCAAAGCTGGTTTGTTTTATGAAATAAAACAGTTGATTTTTTCTAAAATATTGATTAACTTAGAGTTAACAACCAACAATTATCTGCTTAATAACTTTAAAATTAACACAAAAATAAAGATAGAAGCAGATAAAGGCATACAAATATATCAATTAAAAGGAGAAGAAAAACACTCTTTGACTAATTTAACAGGTGGAGAGTCTTCCAGAGTCAGTATTTGTTTGGCTATGGCTATATCTAAAGTATTTCAGACAAAACTAAGATTTTTGATTTTGGATGAGTTTTTCTCTCTTATGGATACTGAAGGCATTAAAAATACTTTTGAATTTTTAGATACTCTTGAAGGTTTAAAGTTTGTTATAAGTAATGTTCCTTTGGAATATGACGGATTAACAATTGAAAAGAAGGAAGGTTGTTCTTATGTTCGATAGGAAAAAAGATCAAATTTCAGCTTTTATGGTTTTTTGTAGCGAGGTTAAAGAGAGAATTGATCTTGAGGAAAAGGTAAGAGGAAGTCTTATTTATAACAACAAATACAGTGCTTCCTTGTGCGGAGATGGAAGTCTTCGTATTTCACAAATGTCAACAATAAAAGCTATTTTTAAAAAAGAAAGAAGCTGGATTGATGATCCGGTTCTTTATAGATTCTTTGCAAAATTTTTTCCTGAATATATTCCTTATTTGAAAAATGAAATAAACATGATTGATGAAAATGATGGAGTGTGGTTTAATGTACTCTCTTCTCGATGTAGTTGAAAGAGATGTTAAAGTAAAAATAAGAAACAAGGAAAATCCTGTTCCTAATATTGAAGTGGTTACACAAAGTGAAATTTATTTGCTTGATGATAAAGGCAGAAGAGAAAGAAGAATTTGTGGTGTAATAAAGAATGGTAGACCTTGCTTAAAAGATGCAGGTGTAGGTACTTCTCATTCGGGTAGTGGAAGATGTTTTAAACATTCTGATCTTCTAAGAGAAAAGAAAACAAAAGGTTTCATGCAAAGAATAACAACGGCTGTTTTGAAAGATGAAAGTGAATTAAAAAAGGCAGCCCTTAATTCAGAAGAAATAGATGTTTATAATATTGATGATCTTTTAAAAATTCTGTATATGTTTTTGGAAGATCATATAAACAAAAATCAATATAATTTTAAAAAAACTGATGTTCAACAAGCAATTGATTTAGTTGACATGATAAGAAAGTTAATTGAAACACATCAAAAGAAGGAGCAGCAGCAGATAAACACAATGATTATTTTGACAGTCTATAAAGGCATGTTGGACATTATAGGAAAATATGTTGATTCTCAAGTTTTGGAAAAAATAAAAAATGATATATCTTTGATGTCTTTACCAAAGGAAATTCAAGATGTGGAATTCAAGGAGACACAGCTATGAGCGGGCGACCAATACAAGTAACAAAGTTTCTTCCTATGAGAGATAACAGTACCCTGTCTTGTTACTCTCGTGGAGAGAAACTAAAGAAGTTTTTTAATGAACATTTAGAAGGTGAGTTTGACAGATTAAAAAAGACAGGTGAGAAAGATGGATATGAAGTTTGGTATCAGTCACCAAGAGGAATAAAATATAAAGATTTAAAGAAAATAAATTTTAAGAATAATGTGCGTTTGGCTATTTTCAGGTCTGAGAAAGAAGTTGGTGAAACATACGATTTTTCTATTGATTATCACATGGGTATATAATGGATTTAAAAGAGCTTCTCTCAAAAGAAACAGATAAATTTATTGAAGAGAAAGATGGCTTTCGTAAATATGGAAAAGCAAAGTTTCCTTTTACCAGAGAAAAAGCAGAAGAATTTTCCAATTTAGATATTGAAACACTGCTCGATGATCCATACTTTCTTGATCTTAAATATAAAGAAAGAAACGGAGAAATGAGTGGGCTTTGGCCTGCTAACAGAGAGGTTTTTGTTGATTTTTATCATAAAAGAAAAGAAAGAGTTTTAAATACTTTTCTTTACACAGGTGGTATAGGTTTAGGAAAATCAACACTTTCCGCTATTTCTACATGGATACAAGTGTATGATATTATTACACTTCCAGACCCTCTTTCTTATTTTGGTTTGACAAAAGGAACAACAATTTCTATTATTTCTTTAAGTAAAGATGCAGACAAAGCAAAGAAAGTTACATTTAAGAAAAAACTTCCTTTCTTTTCAAAAAGTCCCTTTTTTATAGATTATTTTCCACCGCACATTGATCCTGAAAAGATGAACAATGATTCATCAAGACTTCCTTCTGAACTTAGGTTTCCAAAAGATATTGTTGTATTCCCCGGTACAGGACAAGCTGCATCTGCTTTAGGTTATGATATTTATGGAGCAGACATAGATGAAGCTAATGATATGGAGATTATTGAGAAATCAAAAAAGAAAGCTTTATCAAAAATTTATGATGCAGCAGAAGAAGCCTATAAAGAAATAATAGGACGTATGGATTCACGTTTTCCAAAAGAGTCTCTTTTTAGATCAGGAAAGAAATATGGATGGGTATCAGTGATTGGACAGGCAAGGTATCCTAATTCTTTTCTTGAAAACAAGATAAGAGAAGCACAGGTTTTAGGAGAACAATCTACTATTTATTGGGTGAGAAAATCTGCTATTGAAGCACAGCCAAAAGAAAGATTTTTAAAAACAAACTTTTTCTTTGATGTAGATAATGCAAAGATTATAGAAAAGATCAATACGGATAAGATAAGAGAAGAAAGATGTAAAATTTGTGGAAGAAGTCTATATGGTGGTGCTTTTGTAGGAAATAAAGGTGATTTGGTTTGTAGCATTGATTGTTACAAAGCAACTTATGATACAGAAATTAAAGTTGAAAAAGAAAAGATGTCGGAGTGGGAGCTGTGAAATATATTAAATGTCCTAATTGTGGTAAGAAACTGAGAGTAAAAGAAAATAAAGCCGATTGTGTTGATTGTAAAGTAAAAATAGTGTTGGAAGAAAAAGAAAGACAAGATGATATAATAATCATAACTAAAGTCTTTGCGTATGATTAAGAAAATGGAAATAGTAGAAGTCCCGATGGACTTTTACGCAAGAGCAAAATCAGATCCTTTTTCTTTTATTACTGATGTGTTGGGAAGACCTACTGTCAGTATAAAGAAATTATTTGATAATCTTGAGCTTTTTAATGGTTGTTTAATAAATGAACCTAATCCGTTTGATGAAAAGACAATAACTCTCTCGGATTGGTTTAAACCTTCAAGCTCAAAAGTTGAGTATTTTATTCATCTTGATGGTGCTGAGGGTGGAGATGGATATGGTATTTGCATGTGTCATATTCATTCTTGGAAAAAAGATAAACCACCAAGGCCGATAGTAAAACTTGATTTTTTAGGTTCACCAAACAAAAAAACTTATGGCAATGATTTTGATCCTAAACTTGTTGAAACTTTAATAGAAGATGTTGTTTTTAGAGGCTTTAAAATAAAACTCTTAACTTTTGACAGAGCAACAAACGTCAGAGTAATTGAAGAATTTCTTAACAGTTATGGTGTAATAACAGCCCCTCTATCTATTGACAGAACACACAACTTTCCTTTAATTGATTATACAAAAAAAGACCCACCATTTTTTAAAAAAGTTTCTACAAATGGTTATTATGATAAACCTATGACAGAGTTTAGAGATTTGGTTAATGATGGAAGGCTTCTTGTTCCTTTTTATCCACCTTTTTTTGATATTCCTTATGCTCTTGAACACAATGCAGCAAAGAAGATTGTAACAAAGCTTGCGAGTAAAGAAGATGATATAGCACAGGCTGTTGCTGGTGCTTTATTTAATGCTTTAAATAATGCTACAAATTATGATCAATTAAGTGAAGAGGTTAAGAACTCACACGAAGAGTTTGAAAGATATAAACCAGATGGTTTTGAAACTGCTCTGGCTGCAATAAAAAGAGCAAATAATATTTCAAAGAAAAAAACAGATAGGAAGTTTGATATTGCAGATATTGAAGACGAAAATGTAGGAAACACAGATTCTTTTACTACTGATATAAGAAATCCTTATTATTTTTAAAATAATTCTTGACTTTCTTTTTTATTTTGTTTATCTTGGTTTATAGAAAGGAGCAGTAAATGAACACGCTTTATGAAGTAGAACAAATTAACAAAAGGGATTTTATTTTCAGGTATTTAAGAGACTATCCTGTTTTTGTTGATGATAAACCTGTTTTTCATCCTTTAACAAGAGAAAAAGATGGAATTTATTACACAGACGATGATGGAGATAAAACAAAATTAAAGATAAGTGAAAAGCTTATAGCTATTGTTGACAAGGAGCTGATAAAACAATTTCTCGAACAAGCTGTTTGGAGAGAAGTAAAAATTAAAGATGGTTCTGCTTATATTTTTCCACCAGAGCCTGATTTCTTAAAAGTATTAATAAAAAACAATTTGTCTCAAGCGGCAAAAGTTAAGTACACGTTAAAAAGCTGGACATATAATGTCAGGTATAATTCATG
>Ga0116142_10003541_pt1 | contig 15606 bp, 16 predicted proteins | sample AD_UKC033_MetaG_FD_89785 | JGI IMG/M metagenome (GOLD analysis project Ga0116142, IMG submission 89785) | Active sludge microbial communities of municipal wastewater-treating anaerobic digesters from USA - AD_UKC033_MetaG | ecosystem: Engineered > Bioreactor > Anaerobic > Digestate | place: USA... | reverse complement strand
GGGGGGCATCGGCATCCCGGTTTGTGCTGCTCCGGGCATGCCGGGCATGGGCATTGCCGCGCGTGACATGCCTGCGCCAGTGGGTGGGGCTGCGCCACGTGCAGCAGCGGCGGCGGCATTGGCGGCCTGCTCCGGCGTCGGTTCGGTCGGGCCTGCACCTTCGGACTCGGGCGTGTCGTCCGCATTGTCCGCGCCGCCGTCACTGCCGCTGCCACCGCGGCGCACGCGGTATTGCAGGTGCGGCAACACGCGCTGCTCGGCGAGATAGCCGTTGACAATGTCGTAGAAGGTGCCAATCGCGGTCATCACCGTTCGGTCGAAGACCTGGAAGATCAGCACGCGCTCGTTGGTGCCGAGGTCGAACTCCACCTGGGCGTGACGCACGGCCTCGGCCAGCGAGAGCGGACCGAGCGGCACCTGTTCGAGTTCGAAGGCCGGCTTGCCGGCAATCACTCCGAAGCGGTGGCCGAGCTCGTGCAAGGCCTGGCTGTGGCGAATCTCGGCCTTGCTGGCGATGTCCTGGATGGCGAGCGAAAGTTCGAGGTCGGCGGATTCGACGAGTTCGAGCTTCATGCCGCCGCGCGGCCCGCCGACGCGCGTCTCGGGCTTCGCATTCGCGTCGGAATGGTCGAAACGCGCGATGACCGATTCGAGGTGGGCGAGGAAGCGCGGAACGACATCGCCACGCCGGCGCTTCAGCTCGCGGATCGCTTCCATCATGCGCGTCTGCTGCTCGTTGCTGCGCGCTCGATCGGCTTGTTTGAACAGGGACTGCTCGACCTCGTCGAGCAGTTGCCCGAGTGGCGCTTCGAACCACGCCGTACGCTCGACCAGGCCATCGAGCAGGCGGCGCACGCGCGGCGGCAGTTCGCGCTCGGCAAGACGCATGCTGCGCCCTTCCGTGCGCGACGGATCACTTGGGCTTTTCATGAACTGGTTCACGGAACCCCTCCTCCCCGGGCCGTCTGGCATTCTCGCATGTCGGAACGCTGCCGGGACAGGGAGGAGGTTGCGCCCGCCCGGCGCCAGAGCGGTCAGCGCGGTGACCAGATCACCTCGAGATGACCGGCGCGTCCCGGCGTGTTGTAGCCGCGGGCCAGCTCGTAGCCGCGATCGGTAGCGTTTTCGACGCGCGCGACCGCGCGCCATGCATCGCTCAACCACCACGATGCGCGAATGTTAAACAAGGTGTATCCGGACAGTTCGATACCGCCGACGTCGGCGCGCCTGCCCGAGCGCAGCATCTCGGCGCCGATGCTGAACTCGTCACCGAAGCGGCGCTCGACGATGGCGGTTGCCTTATGTTTGGCGCGTCGCAGCAGCAGTGCGTCGGTGTCGGCGTTGCGCGGATCCTGCCAGGTGAAGCTGGCGCCGACCTGCCAGGCGCCGTAGCGACCGTCGTACTCGATCGCGCTGCCGCGGATCTTCGCGCGTGCGACGTTCTCGGCCTGGAAGTCGACGCCGCTGAAGCTGATCAGGTTGCGCACGTGGGTCCGCCACGCATTGACGGCGAGGCGATGGCCATCGGCCGGCGTGAACTCGAGGCCGATCTCGTTGCTGCGCGATTCTTCCGGTTGCAGGTCTGGGTTGCCGGCGAACAGTCCGCCGAAGCCCGGCGAGTACTGCTCGTTGAGGGTCGGTCCGCGGAATCCTTGGCCGTGGCTGGCCCAGGCGCGGAACGCCTCGGCGAAGCGCCAGCCGAGTGCGGCCGAGCCGGTGGCGTGGCCGTCCCATTCGCTGTTGTCGTCGTGGCGCGCAGCGAGTTCGGCGTCGAGTGCGCCGAAGCCGCCTTGCCAACCGGCGTAGAGGCCGGTGTTGTCGCGATGCTCGCGGTAGACCGGCACGTTGCCGAAGGTGTCGCGGTTCTCGCCGCGCTCGCGCACATGGTCGATGCCGAGCGTGAGCCGCTGGCGTTCGGCAAGGGTGATGTCGTGCTGCCAGCCAAGGGTGGTCCGGCGCGAGGCATAGGCCGAGAAGTACACCGGCGTGGCGTAGTCCTCGCGCGCCTGGCCCAGGCTCAGGCGATGTTTCCAGTGCTCGCCGAGCGGACCCTCGAGCGTGGTGCCGATGGCCTGTTGGGTGAAGTCCGATTCGCCACCGGAGAACTCCGTGGTGCCCTCGCTGCGCACAAAATTGGCGGACAGCGTCTGCGCGCCGAGGCGTGTGTCAGCCTGGGCCGACAGATGGCGATTGTCGAAACCGTGGTCCTTCGGCTCGTAACCGAAGCCGTTCTCGTTCTGGCTGGGGAAGCCGTCGACGTCACGCGTGCCGAACTGCACGCTGAAGCCGCCACGCTCGGTGCGATGGCCGTAGCCGACGCTGCCGGAACGATCACCATAGGTGCCGAAGCCGAGTGCGACGCGCGGGCCGCCCAGCTTGCGCGTGAAGATCTGCACGACGCCGCCGATCGCATCCGAACCCCAGTAGCTTGCGCGTGGGCCACGCACGATCTCGATGCGCTCCACGGTGTCGAGCGGCAGCGTCTCCCAGGTGAACGCACCAGTGCCGAGTGCGGCGACGCGCACGCCATCGACCAGTACGAGCACGTGGTTGTTGTTGGTGCCGCGCAGGAACAGCGAGGTTTGGCTGCCTGGGCCGCCGGTGCGCGCAATGTCGACGCCGGCCTGCAGGCGCAGCAGGTCGCTGAGATCGTGTGTGCCGCTGGCGTCGATGTCCTCGCGGGTGATGACGCTGACGTCGGCGAGCGTGTCGCTGGTGGTCGTTGGCGCGCGCGAGGCGGTGACGACGACCTCGGGTTGCAGGTTGGCCTCGTCGGCGAGGACAGGCGACACGAGCGCGGCGAGGATGCCCGCGCGCAAGAGCTGGGTTCTGATCATGGGAAGGTTCTCCGGTACGCACACCCGCGAAGCCAGTCGCGCGCACGGAAGAACGAATTACGGAGGCGTGGGCGCCCGTGATCCGCCCGTTGCCCGCCGCAACGCTGGAGCCATGAACGCCATGAGGCGCTCTCCACAGGCCGGTCTCCGGGCTTGCAAGCGATGCGGATGCATCGGCCGCGTCGCCTTCCCGTGCATGCACAGTGGCGTTTCGACGCGGCTTTGGCTTGCCTACCGTTGCGGGGGCAGCGTTGGCTTTGGACCAACTTCCCGTTTCACCTGACCAAAGTCAGGCACCTGTGGGCGCGCAGTGTAGGAGGGGGGAGATGTCGTCGCAAGCAAGCTGCGCGTGCCGCGGGCTTCAGTCGCGATCGCTGCGCGCGTCCACATCGGACAGATTGCCTTCGTCGTCGACACGCACGCGGACCTCGATCGGCCGGCAACAGACCGCGCAATCCTCGATGTAGGTCTGGGCACCGGCGGAAACGTCCACCGAAATTTCGCAGGCCTCGCCGCAATACGGGCAATGGATGACGACGAACTCGATCATGCGGGCAGGAACAGGCCGATGACGTCATTGAGGAAACGCTGGCCATCAGCGGTTGCACGCAACTGCTCACCGTCATCGGCCAGCCAATCGCGACGCACGCCCTCGGCAAGCGCGTCGCCGATCGCATCGACGGACAGGCCGGTGCGTTGCGCGAACAGCGCCATCGGCACTCCATCGACGAGGCGCAGCGCGTTCATCATGAACTCGAACGGCAGGTCGGCGGCGGCGACCACGGTGTCCGTGGCGATCCGGCGCGGCCCGGCGGCGTGCTCGAGGTAGGCGCGCGGCGTGCGCTGCTTGGCGCGACGGCGGATCGTGCCGGTCGTGGTGTCGGTCAGCTTGGCGTGTGCACCGGCGCCGACGCCGAGGTAATCGCCGAAGGTCCAGTAGTTGAGGTTGTGCGCCGAGCGCCGGCCGCCGCGTGCGTAGGCCGAGACTTCGTACTGCAGGTAGCCGTGCGCGGCGAGCAGGGCCTGGCCGTGCTCCTGCATGTCCCAGGCGCTGTCGCTGTCGGGCAGCGGCGGCGGCTTGGCCGCGAACAGCGTGTTCGGTTCCAGCGTGAGCTGGTAGTGCGAGAGGTGCTCGGGCGCGAGCGCGACGGCACGTTCGAGGTCGGCCAGCGCGCCGGCGAGGTCCTGGTGCGGCAGCGCGTACATCAAGTCGAGGTTGATGTTGTCGAAGCCGGCTGCCCGGGCCTCATCGATGGCGCGCGTCGCTTCGTCGGAGGAATGGATGCGCCCGAGCCGCGCGAGCATGGCGTCGTCGAAACTCTGTACGCCGAAACTCACGCGATTGACGCCGGCTGTGCGATAGCCGTCGAAGCGGCCATGCTCGATCGTGCCGGGATTCGCCTCGAGCGTGACTTCGGCGCCCGGCGCGAACGCGAGCCGTGCGGCGACGCCGTCGAGGATGCGGCCGATTGCAGCCGGCGTGAACAGGCTCGGCGTGCCGCCGCCGAAGAACACGCTGGCGAGTGGCCGTCGCGCCGCTTCGCCGAAGTCGGCGAGATCACCGTCGAGATCGGCGAGCAGGGCATCGACATAGGTCCCCAGCGGGATGCCCTCACGCAGCGCATGCGAATTGAAGTCGCAGTACGGGCACTTCTTCACGCACCACGGGATGTGGATGTACAGACTCAGTGGTGGTGCGGCCAACGGCATCGGGCAAGTCTAGGGATGCTCGGATCAATCCCACAACGGCCCCAGCCTTCTGATTCCCAATGACGGGGACCGTCCTGTGCGGGTGTTGGTGAACCGTTGCGCGTGCATGAAATCCGAAACCAGATCCGCGCAGACGCCGATGTCAGCCGAGGCGGCTCGGGTGGATCACCGTGAAGTCAGGAACGCAACAGCTCGCGCAACCGCGCCAAGGCCTGGCCTCGATGGCTGATCGCGTTCTTCGCGGCCGGGTCTAGTTCGGCGGCGCTCAAACCGCTGGCCGGGTCGAGGAAGACCGGATCGTAGCCGTGGCCGCCGCTGCCGCGCGGTGCTTCGAGGATGTGGCCGTGCCAGCGGCCTTCGGCGAGCAGCGGCGCGGGGTCGTCGGCATGACGCAGCAGGGCCAGCGTGCAGTGGAAATGCGCGCCGCGCCGTGCCGATTCGATGCCGGTGAGCGCGTCCAGCAGCTTGGCGATGTTGGCGGCACTGTCGCCGTGAACTCCGGCGTAGCGTGCCGAGATCAGGCCCGGTGCGCCGTCGAGTGCGTCGACGCACAGGCCCGAGTCGTCGGCGAGCGCCGGCAGGCCCGAGCAGCGCGCGGCATGGCGTGCCTTGAGTATCGCGTTCTCGATGAAGGTCGCGCCGGTTTCCTCGGCATCGCCGATGCCGAGTTGGGACTGGGCGACGAGTTCGATGTCGAGGTCGGCGAGCAGGTCGCGCAGTTCGGCCAGCTTGCCGCGGTTGCCGCTGGCGAGGACGAGTTTCATGCCGGTGCGGTGTGCGGCTCAGGCCTCGAGCGCGGCGCGTTGCAGCGCGCAGAGTTCGGCGGTGCCCTTGCTGGCCAGGGCAAGCAGGACGTCGATCTCCTCGCGGCGCATGGCGTGGCCTTCGGCCGTACCCTGCAATTCGATGAAACCGCCACCGTCGTTCATGACGACGTTCATGTCGGTGTCGCAGCTCGAATCCTCGGCGTAGTCGAGGTCGAGCACGGGCATGCCGTTCCACAGGCCGACCGAGACTGCGGCGACGGCGCCTACGATCGGGTCGCGCTTGAACGCACCCTTCGCCTTGAGCGGGGCGATCGCGTCGACCAGGGCGACCCAGGCGCCGGTGATCGCCGCGGTGCGCGTGCCGCCGTCGGCCTGCAGGACGTCGCAGTCGAAGGTGATCGTGCGCTCGCCGAGCGCGCCGCGATCGACGCAGGCGCGCAGGCTGCGTCCGATCAGGCGCTGGATTTCCATCGTGCGTCCACCCTGGCCACCACGCGCGGCCTCGCGCTGAGTGCGGTCGTGGGTGGCGCGCGGCAGCATGCCGTACTCGGCGGTCAGCCAGCCTTCGCCCTTGCCACGCAGGAACGGCGGCACCTTGTCCTCGATCGTGGCCGTGCACAGCACGCGCGTGTCGCCGAATGACACCAGCACCGAGCCCTCGGCGTGGCGGGTGAAACGGCGGACGAACGACACCGGGCGCAACTGGTCGGATGCGCGCCCGCTCGGGCGAGGATGGTTGGTCATGCGGGAGGTGCTATGGCAAAGCGGCCGCACAGTTTACCATTGCCGGCCCTTGTTCCCGTGGACCGGCGTGATGATCCGCAGCATGACCGCCTTCGCCAGCGGCGAGAGCGAGACCGCCTGGGGCACGCTCGGCATCGAGCTGCGCTCGGTCAACCACCGCTACCTCGAGCTTGGCCTGCGCCTGCCCGACGAACTGCGCAGCTTCGAGCCGGTCGTGCGCGACACCCTCAATGCGCGCCTCGCGCGCGGCAAGGTCGACGTGACCATCCGCCTGAAGCAGGCGGTTACGCGCGCTTCGGCCCTGGTCGTGGACGATGATCTGTTGAATCGACTGGCCGAGACCGCGCAGGCGCTGTCGGCGAAGTTCCCGGCGCTGCGGGTGGATTTCGCCAGCCTGCTCGACTGGCCGGGCGTGCTGCGCGACCAGGCCGCCGATCCCGAAGGCCTGCGCGCTGCCGCGGCCGAGCTGCTCGAACGCGTGCTCGCAGACTTCATCGCCACGCGCGAGCGCGAGGGTGAGCGTCTGGCCGGGTTCCTGCGCGACCGCCTCGACGGCATCGTCGCCCTCGTCGCCGGCGTGCGCGAGCACCTGCCCGAGGTGCGTGTCGCCGCACGCGCGCGCCTTGATCAGCGCCTGGCCGAAATCAAGCAGCCGGCCGATCCGGGCCGCATCGAGCAGGAGATCGTCCTGCAACTCCAACGCATGGACGTCGACGAGGAACTCGACCGTCTGACCTCGCACATCGCCGAGGCACGACGCATCTTCGGCCTCAAGGAGGCCGTCGGTCGGCGCCTCGATTTCCTCATGCAGGAGTTCAACCGCGAAGCGAACACGCTCGGCTCGAAGGCGGCCGATCCGCGCACGACCAAGGCCGCCGTCGAGCTCAAGGTGCTGATCGAGCAGATGCGCGAACAAGTGCAGAACCTGGAGTGACCGTGTCCGGTACGCTCTACATCATCGCGGCACCGTCCGGTGCGGGAAAGACCAGCTTGGTCAAGGCCCTGCTCGAGCGCGAGCAGGGCATTGCGCTGTCGGTGTCGTATACCTCGCGGCCGCCGCGGCCCGGCGAGGTCGACGGCCAGCACTACCATTTCGTCTCGCGCGAGGTGTTCGAGCACATGGCCGCGACCGGTGCGTTCTTCGAGCACGCCAACGTGCATGGCGACTACAAGGGCACGGCGCGTACGGCAGTCGAGCCGCTGCTGGCCGCCGACCGCGACGTGCTGCTCGAGATCGACTGGCAGGGCGCGCAGCAGGTGCGCGCGCAGTGGCCGGACGTGGTCAGCATCTTCATCCTGCCGCCGTCGCGCCGCGAGCTGGAGCGCCGCCTGCGCCAGCGGGCCTCCGACAGCGCCGAGCAGATCACGCGCCGCATCGCCGACTCGCGCACCGAGATCGCTCGCGCGCGGGAGTTCGACTACGTCGTCATCAACGACGATTTCGCCCAGGCCGTGCTCGACCTGCAGTCGATCTTCGCCTCACGCCGGCTGCGCCGCGAGGCCCAGCTCGTGCGCCATGCCGCCCTCCTCGACGACCTGTTGAAGCCGTCTTGAACGCCGCCGCCGAAATCCCATCCCCCGTGGCCGGCCCGAACCATGTCGAAGTGCGTGGCCTGCGCACCGTGCTGGGCGGCAAGGTCATCTTCGACGGCGTCGATCTGGACATGGTGCGCGGACGCATCACCGCGGTGATGGGGCCGAGCGGCACCGGCAAGACGACGTTGATGCGCCACATCACCGGCCAACTCGCGCCTGACGCCGGCGAGATCCGCGTCGACGGCCAGAACGTGCCGTCACTTGGCCGCGCCGTGTTGTTCGCGTTGCGCGAGAAGATCGGCTACCTGTTCCAGAACTCGGCCCTGCTGACCGATTTCAGCGTGTTCGAGAACGTCGCCTTCCCGCTGCGCCAGCACCTGCACCTGCCCGAGGAGCTTGTGCGCAACATCGTGCTGATGCGCCTGCAGGCGGTCGGCCTGCGCGGGGCCGCCGGGCTGATGCCGGCGGAGCTGTCGGGCGGCATGATGCGGCGCGTGGCCCTGGCGCGCGCGATCGTGCGCGACCCAAGTCTGGTCATCTACGATGAACCTTTCGTCGGCCTCGACCCGATCGCCCTCAACCAGGTGGTGAAGATCATCCGCACGCTCAACGATTCGCTCGGCATCACCAGCATTCTCGTCGCCCATGAATTCTCTGCGGTGAGGCGCATTGCCGATCACGTCTACCTGATCGCCGGCGGCAAGGTGGTCGCCCAGGGACATCCCGAGGAACTCGCCCAGCGCGACTCACCGTGGACGCGCCAGTTCTTCGGTGGCGAAGCCGACGGCCCTGTGCCGTTCGAGTATCCGGCGCGCGACTACGCGGCCGAGCTCGGTTTCACCGAGGCACGCGCATGAACGCGCGCCTGCGTCCTTCGTTGATCGGCGATTCGCTGGCCCAACTCGGCGCGGCCGGGCTGTTCCTGTTCTCGATCCTCGGCGCGGTGCCGCGCAGCCTGCGCCATTTCCGCGAAACCGTGCGCCAGGTCTGGTTCGTCGGCGCGATGAGCCTCGTCATCATCATGACCTGCGGCCTGTTCGTCGGCATGGTGCTGGCCCTGCAGCTCTACTACACGCTGTCGATCTTCGGCGGTACCGCCGCGCTCGGCACGGTCGTCGCGCTGTCGCTGTTCCGCGAACTCGGGCCGGTGGTGACGGCCTTGCTGTTCGCCGGCCGCGCCGGTACTTCGGTCACCGCCGAGATCGGCCTGATGCGCGCGACCGACCAGTTGTCGGCAATGGAAATGATGGCGGTCGATCCGCTTGCCTATGTCGTCGCCCCGCGTTTCCTCGCAGGGGTCGTCGCTATGCCGCTGCTCGCCTGCGTCTTCAATGCACTCGGCATCCTCGGTGCGCACCTGGTCGGCGTGAGCTGGCTCGGCCTCGACAATGGCACGTTCTGGGGCAACATGACCTCCAGCGTCGACGTCTGGACCGACGTCGTCAACGGTGTGTGGAAGAGCATGGCCTTCGGCGCGGTGATCGCCCTGATCGCCACGTTCCAGGGCTACACCACGCCGCCGACCAGCGAGGGCGTGGCCTATGCGACGACGCGCACTGTGGTGTCGTCTTCGATCGTCGTGCTCGCGCTCGATTTCGTGATGACCGCCTTCCTGATGTGACGGAACCCGATCCATGACCCAACCCAGACGCTCGTTCCAGATCGGCTCCGGCCTCTTCATCGCGCTCGGATTCGCTGCGCTTGCGTATCTCGCCACCCAGACCACCTCGGTGGCCAACTACCGCGAGGGCGACAGCTACGTGCTGAAGGCGCGCTTCAGCAACATCGGCCAGCTCAAGCTGCGTGCGCCGATCAAGATCGCCGGTGTGCGCATCGGGTCGGTGCGTGCGATCCGGCTCGACCCGACGACGCTCGAGGCGGTCGTTGAACTGGCCATCGATACGCGCTACCGCGAGCTTCCGGACGATTCCGCCGCGGCGATATTCACCAGCGGTTTACTCGGCGACCAGTACGTTGGCATCACCCCGGGCGGTTCGCCGGACATGTTCAAGGACGGCGACGAGGTCGTCCTCACGCAGTCCTCGATGCAGCTCGAAGACCTCATCGGCAAGTTCCTCGTCGGTGGTGGCGATACGGCGAAGCAGAAATCCGATTCCCCGTCCGCCGCGCCATCGCCGACACCCTGATTCCGGAGTCCCGTCCATGCGCTGCCTGATCGGCTGCTTCGCCGCCCTCGTGCTCACTGCCGCCGTCGCCGCCCCTGCGCGCGCTGCGACGCTCGCCCCGGTCGAGGTTGTGCAGAAGATCGCCGACGACCTCGCCACCACGATCGGCGCGCGCCGTGACGAGCTGAAGAACGACCGCGAGAAGCTGGTCCGCGAGATCGACGGCATCCTGCTTCCGCACTTCGACATCGACTACGCCTCGATTCTCGTGCTCGGCCAGAGCGCGCGCGCTTCAAGCCCGGAGCAGCGCTCGCGCTTCGCCAAGGCGTTCTACAGCTCGATCGCGCACCGTTATGCCGAAGGCCTGCTCAACTACACGCGCGGCAACGTGCGCGTGTTGCCGTTCAAGGGCGAACTCAACGACAAGCGCACGATCGTGCGCACCGAAGTCGTGCTCGACGACGGCAAGACGGTGGCCGTCGACTATGCGTTCCGCAAGAGCTCGGGCGGCGACTGGAAGGCCTACGACGTCATCATCGAGGGCATTTCCTACATCACCAACTACCGCAACCAGGTTGCCGCCGAGATCAAGGCGACCGGTCTCGACGCGTTGATCGTGCGCCTCGAGACTCAGGGCGAGAAAGCGCTGGAGGCGATGGAGCAGAAGCAGCAGGGCGGCGCGTGAGCGCGGACTTCACCCTCGAAACAGTCGGCCATGGTCGCTTTGCAGCACGCGGCAGCATCGATGCTGCGAATGCCGCGCAAGCGCTTGCCGAGGGACGCCGTCAACTGCTTGCGGTGGAGCCGGTCAGCGTCGACCTGGCGGCACTGGAGAGCGCCGACGGCATGACCCTTGCCGTCCTGGTTGCCTGGAGCAGCCACGCTGCACGCGCGGGCCGGACCCTGCGCTTCACCAATATCGGCGAGCGTCTGCGCGCGGTGGCTCATTTGTACGCCGTCGAGCCGTTTCTTGTGGCAGGGATTGGGGATTAGGGTTGTTCTGATCAATCCCACAACGGCGTCACCGTCCCGTGCGGACGCAGATCAAGGCGCGACGGCGCAGCCAGACTGGCCGTCTGTCGAGCCGGCGCAACGCCGAGCTGCGCCCGCACAGGACGACCCCAACCTTTGCCCTTCACGGCGGAAATCGCTCCCGCGGAATCAAGGCCTTGTGGAGCGGCTGCAGCCGCGAAAGGACTTGATCAGGCCTTCCTTGTTGATCCGGCGCGATGCGAAAAGCAGGAGCGTCGGCTCGAAAGTCGCCGCTCTTGATCTTGCGCATTCCCAATCCCGAATCCCGGCATCCCTCAAGGCCTGTCCTTGCGTCCGCGCTCGTATTCGCGCTGTTGCTCCAGCAGGGCGTCGATATCCTCGTCGTCGATACCCTGCATCAACTGGATCGCCTCAAGTGGCGGCTCGCCGTCGTAGATCAGGTACAGCCGGCGCTGACGGTAGGCATCACGGTAGAACACATAGGGATCATACGTCCCCTCGAGCAATGATTCGGCATCGATGCCACCGGCTCGCAGGGTGACGAGGAAGGCCAGGTTCGGCCAGTGCTGCTGCTTGTACGGATGGTCGTGGCGGCGCGCATAGCGCGACATGGGATCGAAGAACCAACTGTCAACGGGCATGCGCCAGACATCCCGCGCGCTCGTCGAACCGATGAACGGCAGGACCAGGTAGGGCCCCTCGCCGATGCCCCAGCGGGCCAGGGTCACGCCGAAATCGGTTTCCTGCGGCGGCAGGTGCAGCTTGCTGGCCGGGTCGAAGAAGCCGAGGAAGCCGACCGTGGTGTTGATGATGAAGCGGCCAGTGCCCTTGAGCGCATCCTTGCCCTCGCCCTGCAGGATGTCGTTGCCGATCGTGATCGGCATGCGGACGTTGGCGAAGAAATTGCTGATCACGCGACGCATGTTCGGCGTGGTCATCTTGCGGTAGCCAACCGCGACCGGCCGGATCACGGCCTTGTCCATCTTGTCGTTGAAGGCGTACATGCGCCGGTTGAAGGGTTCCCAGGGATCGTCCGTGCGCGGTTGCTTTACGGCGCAGCCAGCCAGGGCGACGACGAGCAGGGCGGCAAGGGACCGGGCGAGAAGGGGCAGGGGAGCGGATCGCGGCATTCGGGATGTCCATGTGCCGCGATGCGGCAGGGTCCGGGGCATTGCGGTCGTCGTGTACGGAGCGCGGAATGCGGGGGCGAAAGCCTATGCGAAATCCGGGGTGCCGTACATCGTCCACGTGGCCTGTTTGCACCGCACAAGGCGTGACCGCTAGAATGGCCGGCCGGACTCCGGTCAATGAATCGAATCACATCAGAGGGTTGGCGATGGCGCGCATCACCGTGGAGGATTGCCTCAAGGTCGTGGACAACCGCTTCGAGCTCGTGCTCATGGCGACCAGGCGCGCGCGCCAACTGGCCAAGGGTGCCGACCCTACCGTCGACGCGCACAACGACAAGCCGACCGTGGTGTCGCTGCGCGAGATCGCCGGCCGCAAGGTCGACCAGGCCATGATCGACGAGATCGACCGCCTCTCGCGCGAGAAGGCCGAGCGTGAGGCGCTCGAGTGGGCAGCTGCCGAGGTGGATGACGATCTCTCCAAGGGAGGCGACGATCTCTGACCGGAGATTCGTCCATTCCGGTTCCGTACGGGCCGGGCAAGGCTTGAGCCGGCCCCTGTCGAGGCGAGGCGATGAAGGCAGCGGTCGATGCGGGCAGGGCAAGGAAGGGCAGGGCGAAGACGCCTGCCTTCATGCTCGCCCTCGAAGACCGTCTGGCCACCTATCTCGAACCCGACCAGATTGCGCGCATCCGCCGCGCCTATGAGGTCGGCGCCGAGGCCCACCAAGGGCAGACGCGCAAGAGCGGCGAGCCCTACATCACCCATCCGGTTGCCGTTGCCGGCATCCTCGCCGACCTCGGCATGGATCCGGACACGATCATTGCAGCGATCCTGCACGACACCCTCGAGGACACGCCGCTCAAGCCCGAAACGCTGACCGCCGAGTTCGGCGCCACCGTCACCGAACTTGTCGACGGCGTCACCAAGCTCGACAAGCTGCATTTCAGGAGTCGCCAGGAAGCGGCAGCCGAAAGTTTCCGCAAGATGTTGCTGGCGATGGCGCGCGATCTGCGCGTGATCCTGATCAAGCTTGCCGACCGCCTGCACAACATGCGCACGCTCGGCTCGATGGAGGCCGGCGCGCGCCGGCGCATCGCCCTGGAGACGCTCGAGATCTACGCACCGATCGCGCAGCGCCTCGGCATGAACCGCTTCAAGGCCGAGTTGCAGGACCTCGGTTTTCGCGCCCTCTACCCGGACCGCCACCGCGTCATCGCCGCCCGCATCCGCACGGTGCTCGGCAATCGCCGCGAGGCGATGGGCAAGATCGAGGCCGCGCTCGAGGCGCGGCTCGCGGCCGAGAACATTCCGCACCGCATAGTCAGTCGCATCAAGTCGCCGTACAGCATCTACACGAAGATGCGCACCGAGCAGAAGTCGTTCGCCCAGGTCATGGACGTGTACGGCTTTCGCGTGGTCGTCGACTCGGTCATGCACTGCTATCACGCGCTCGGCGCCGTGCATGCCCTGTACCGACCGCTCGATGGGCGCTTCCGCGATTTCATCGCGATCCCGAAGGCGAACGGCTACCAGTCGCTGCATACCGTGCTGTTCGGCTCGTTTGGCGCGCCGATCGAGATTCAGATCCGTACCGAGGACATGGATGCCGTGGCCGACCGTGGCGTCGCCGCGCATTGGAGCTACAAGGAAGGTTCCAGCCCGGCCAACAGCGCGCAGCACCGGGCGCGCGAATGGCTTTCGGCGCTGGTCGATTCACAGACGCGCACCGCGTCGTCGCTGGAGTTCATCGAAAACGTCAAGGTCGACCTGTTCCCGGACGAGGTCTACCTGTTCACGCCGAAAGGTCGCATCCTTGCCCTGCCGCGCAACTCGACCGCGCTCGATTTTGCCTATGCCGTGCATACCGACGTGGGCAGCCATGCGGTCGCCGCGCGTGTAGACAAGAAGTTCGCGCCGTTGCGCACGCGCTTGAGCAGCGGCCAGACCGTCGAGATCATCACCGCACCATCGGCCGTGCCGAGCACGCAATGGCTCGAATGGGTGGTCAGCGCGAAGGCGCGTACGGCGATCCGCCATTTCCTCAAGCGCCTTCAGCACGAGGACGCAATCGACCTCGGCCATCGCATGCTCGATCGCGCGATGGATGCGCTCGGCGCATCGCTCGAGGCGTTGCCACCGGATACGTTGGGCCACTATCTCGAGGAGCAGAAGCTGCGTGCGCTCGAGGATCTGCTCGCCGACATCGCACTGGGCAACCGCACTGCCGATCAAGTCGCACGTGCGCTGCTCCACGTGCAGGATGGAAGCGCCGAGAGCGTCGCGCCGCATGCCGCCGAGAAGATCCTCATCACCGGTGCGGAGCGTGGTGTGCTGAGTTTTGGCAATTGCTGCCATCCGGTGCCGGGCGACGAGATCATGGGTCATGTGTCGGCCGGCAAGGGCATCGTCGTGCATCGAATCGAATGTCCGAACCTGGCCGAACTCCTCAAGTCACCCGAACGTTGCGTCGAGATCGCCTGGGACGCGGAAGTCAGTGGTGACTATCGCGTCGAGTTGCGCATCATCGTGGCCAACAAGCCTGGCGTGCTCGCCCAGGTCGCCGCCGCGGTGGCCGAGGCGCGCTCGAACATCGAGAACGTCGAATACAAGGAGCGCGACCTGATGACCGCAACCTTGCTGTTCACGATCGAAGTGGTCAACCGCAAGCACCTTGCCGACGTCATGCGCGGCGTGCGCCGCCTCGGTGTCGTCAACGCCGTCTTCCGCCATCCCGTCTGATCCCCGAAGGCCTTCCGCATGAGTCAGCGAACCATCATCCACTCCGACCAGGCACCGGCTGCGATCGGCCCGTATTCGCAGGCCGTGCGCGTCGGAGACACCCTTTACCTTTCCGGCCAGACACCGCTCGACCCAGCCACGGGTGAACTGGTTGCCGGCGACATCTCGGCGCAGGCCACGCGGGTGTTCGAGAACCTCGCTGCCGTGCTGGGCGCAGCAGGCGCGAGCTTCGACGACGTCGCCCGCGTCGGCATCTATCTCACCGACCTCGGCAATTTCGCTGCGGTCAACGAGGTCATGAAGCGTTATTTCCGCGAGCCGTATCCGGCACGCTCGACGATCGGCGTGGCGTCGCTGCCGCGTGGCGCGCAAGTCGAGATCGACATGATCGTGGCGTTCTCCTGACGCGCGCCGGACAACGGCCCATGCCATGTGCGGGGGGTGTATCGGCAGAGCCCGCGGGCGATCCGGGGCTCGCTTCCGTGGAAACCCTGCCGGGGGTCGGTCCGCAGGTCGCGCTGGCGCTGGCCCGTCTCGGCATCGAACGCGTGCAGGATCTCTGGTTCCACCTGCCATTGCGTTACGAGGACCGCACGCGCGTAACGCCTATCCGTGAACTGGTGGCCGGTCGGTCGGCACAGGTCGAAGGGGTCGTGCGCGCGGTCGAACGTGGGTTTCGCTTTCGTCCGCAGCTGCGTGTCGCCATCGACGACGACAGCCGAGCAACGCTGACCCTGCGCTTCTTCCATTTTCGCAAGGCGCAGGCCGACCAGTTCATCCCCGGGACACGACTGCGCTGCTACGGCGAGGTGCGCATCGGCGCGCATGGGCCGGAGATCGTGCATCCGCAGTACCAGCGTATCGGTGGCCCGGTCGCCGTCGAGGAGCGCCTGACGCCGGTCTATCCGGTCACCGAAGGGCTCGGTCAGCGTCGCCTCGCTGGCCTCGTCGCGTCGGCCCTCGAACGCCTGCCCGCGGGGGATGTGCTCGAACTGGTCCCGGCGCCGCTGCGCGTGCCGCTCG
>Ga0116142_10003538_pt1 | contig 15617 bp, 10 predicted proteins | sample AD_UKC033_MetaG_FD_89785 | JGI IMG/M metagenome (GOLD analysis project Ga0116142, IMG submission 89785) | Active sludge microbial communities of municipal wastewater-treating anaerobic digesters from USA - AD_UKC033_MetaG | ecosystem: Engineered > Bioreactor > Anaerobic > Digestate | place: USA... | reverse complement strand
GCTGAAGTTGCTGCTGGTTGTTGTACCGCAGATTTATCTAACGTAAACTTAATAGCATCGGCAGCAGCGGTGGAACGCAGGTAATACATGCCCGTTTTCAACCCTTTCTTCCACGCATAGAAGTGCATGGAGGTTAGCTTACCAAAATTAGGATCCGTTAAGTGTATGTTCAGACTTTGACTTTGACAAATGTAAGCTCCGCGGTCAGCACTCATGTCGATGATGGCTTTCTGCGAAATCTCCCACACGGTTTTGTAAATATCCTTGATGTTTTGAGGGATTTCTGCAATGGGCTGCACCGATCCATTCGTAGCGATCAGTTTCTGCCGCATGGTTTCACTCCACAACCCCAGGCCAATGAGGTCTTTCATCAGGTGCTTGTTGGCAATGATAAACTCGCCAGAAAGCGTTCTGCGGGTATAGATGTTTGAGGTGTATGGCTCAAAACATTCGTTGTTGCCCAGAATCTGAGACGTGGAAGCCGTAGGCATCGGAGCCAGCAACAACGAATTACGCACACCATTTTGTTTCACTTCTTTTTTCAGGTTTTCCCAATCCCAGCGTCCTGAATCAGGCGTTACGCCCCACATATCAAACTGGAAGATTCCTTTTGATACGGGCGAACCTTTGAAGGTTTCATAAGGGCCGTGCTGCTTCGCCAGTTCCATAGATGCTTCCATGGATGCGAAGTAGATGGTTTCATGAATTTCTTTGTTAAGTGCGCGTGCTTCCGCAGAATCAAAAGGCATGCGCATCAGAATAAACGCATCGGCTAATCCTTGTACTCCAATGCCAATGGGCCGGTGGCGCATGTTTGAATTGCGGGCTTCAATTACCGGGTAATAATTGATGTCGATTACCTTGTTCAGGTTGCGGGTAACCACTTTCGTGATTTCATACAACTTCTGATGGTCGAACGTGCCCTCTTCAGTTACAAACTTAGGCAACGCAATAGAGGCCAGGTTACACACGGCCACTTCATCGGGCGATGTGTATTCGATGATTTCTGTACACAGGTTGCTCGACTTGATGGTGCCTAGGTGCTTTTGATTGGACTTGCGGTTGGCAGCATCCTTATACAACATATAAGGGGTACCGGTTTCGATCTGAGCTTCCAGAATTTCGAACCAGAGATCCTGGGCTTTTACCTGTTTGCGGGCCTTGCCTTCTTTCTCGTATTTTTCATAGAGGCGTTCAAACTCTTCGCCCCAGCAATCGGCCAGGCCGGGAGCTTCGTTCGGGCAGAAGAGCGACCATATTTCGTTATTCTCGATGCGTTTCATGAACAGGTCCGGAATCCACATAGCATAGAACAAATCGCGGGCACGCATTTCCTCTTTGCCGTGGTTCTTCTTCAGTTCCAGAAATTCAAACACATCGGCATGCCAGGGTTCCAGGTAAATTGCAAAACTTCCTTTGCGCTTACCGCCACCCTGATCGACATACCGCGCGGTCATATCGAAGTTGCGCAGCATGGGCACAATACCATTCGATGTTCCACCCGTTCCTTTGATGTAGGATCCCTTGGCGCGCACGTTGTGAATGCTGAGGCCAATACCACCAGCAGATTGCGAAATCTTGGCGGTTTGTTTTAAAGTATCGTAGATTCCATCAATGCTATCATCCTTCATGGTAAGGAGGAAGCAGGAGGAAAGCTGCGGCTTGGGTGTGCCGGCATTGAACAATGTAGGGGTGGCGTGTGTAAACCACTTCTCCGATAACAGATTATAGGTTTCAATTGCCGCGGCAATATCTTCACCATGAATACCTACTGCCACGCGCATGAGCAAATGTTGCGGGCGTTCTACCACTTTGTTGTCGATCTTCATCAGGTACGAGCGCTCCAGGGTTTTAAACCCGAAGTAGTCGTAACTGAAATCGCGGTCGTAGATGATGGCTTCGTCCAGTTCGGCTGCGTGTTCGTGAATCACTTTCCAGGTTTCCTTGGAAATAAGCGGTGCGTTTTGTCCGGTTTTCGGATCCACGTACGTGTACAGTCTTTTCATGGTACTGGAAAAAGACTTACTGGTAACCTTGTGCAGGTTCGAAACGGCAATGCGTGCCGCCAGCTTGGCAAAGTCCGGATGGCGCGTGGTCATCGTGGCTGCAATTTCTGCAGCCAGGTTATCCAGTTCCTGGGTGGAAACGCCATCGTACAAGCCATTAATTACCTTCATGGCCACCTCTACAGGGTTGACAAATTTGGGATCTAAACCATAGCAGAGTTTTTCAATGCGGGCCGTGATTTTGTCAAACTTTACGGACTCCCGGTGTCCGTCACGTTTTAAAACGAGCATTTCAAATAGGGTTGTGTGGTAAACAAAAAGTTTAAAAAATGTGATTCGAATGTATCAAAAATCTTCGTTCAGTGAAAACTTGGGAGCACTTTCTTTTTCGGTGCTCTTCATTACTCCGGCTTTTTGATATTCGGCTACACGCTTTTCGAAGAAATTGGTTTTTCCGCGCAGCGAAATCATATCCATGAAATCAAACGGGTTGGTAGCATCGTAGATTTTCTTTCCGATTAATTCGTTGAGGAGGCGATCGGCCACAAACTCAATGTATTGACGCATTTGTGCGGCATTCATACCAATCAAATTAACCGGAAGGGCATCGGTAACAAATTCTTTTTCAATTTCTACGGCATCTTTAATAATCTCAATTACTTTTTCTTCTGGTAATTTGTTGATTACGTGCTGTGTGTAGAGATGGCAGGCAAAATCGCAGTGCAAGCCTTCATCGCGCGAGATCAGCTCGTTCGAGAAACTCAAGCCGGGCATCAGGCCACGTTTCTTTAACCAGAAGATCGAACAGAAAGAACCTGAGAAGAATATCCCTTCAACCGCTGCAAACGCAATTAAACGCTCCTGAAAATTTCCTTGCGAAATCCAGCGCAGCGCCCAATCAGCTTTTTTCTTTACACAATCCATCGTGTCAATGGCGTGGAACAACTTGTCTTTTTCTTTGGGATCCTTTACATAGGTGTCTATTAATAAAGAGTAGGTTTCTGAGTGGATGTTTTCAATGGCAATCTGAAAGCCGTAAAAGAACTTGGCCTCGGTATATTGTACTTCTCCCACAAAATGTTCGGCCAGGTTTTCGTTCACAATGCCATCGCTGGCTGCAAAAAATGCCAACACATGGGTGATAAAATGACGCTCGCCATCGTTCAGGTTGGCCCAATCCTTCAAATCATGGCTCAGATCAATCTCTTCGGCTGTCCAGAAACTGGCCTCGGCCTGTTTATAAAACTTCCAGATATCGTGGTGAACGATCGGGAAGAGCACAAAACGGTCTTTGTTTTCTTTTAGAATGGGTTCTTCAGGCAGGTGTGCACTCATAAAAAATTATCCTTTAAATGTTATACAAAACAGCTAACTCAGTAGGCCTCAGTTAACTAAAAATTCCTTTTGGTTTCTCTTCAGAAGTCGAATTGAAAATGAGCTTGTCAATTCGCAAAAGAGTAAGGAAACAAAGATTTGAAATGATGCAGTAAAATCAAAGGACAAAATCCGGAGTGCGCACAGCTGAAAGAATTGTTCAATGCGATAATGAGATCAAAAGGTATTCATTCTCATTCACTTAAATCTGATAACTGAACCATACACTTAACTGAATATTTTTTTGATTTTTTTTGATGAATTTTTTCGCTCGAAAAAGTTGTGTACGCAACATAAATAGCAGGTAAAAAAATCGGAGGCTACTCAAAAGTTGAAGTGAGCGGGCGGTATTTTTTCCTTGTGTTATGGCCTTGCTAGGTATAAGCCTTCGCGGGGGGTATTACGGGTATTTGTCGGGTTGATTCTCAGATTTTTAGCTTAACAGACCTCAATAATTGTATAAAAACGGGATTTTGTACAAAATATGTGAATGGGGGGTTGGTTATGTGTTTGATTGACTTATCTTTGCAGTCCAAAATTTTAAACCATCCAAAAAATGTACGCAATCGTTGATATTGCCGGAAAGCAGTTTAAGGTGGCTAAAGATCAATATATCTATGCTCCAAAAATGGAGGGTGAAGCTGGCGCGAACGTGTCGTTCGATAAGGTTTTACTACTCGATAATAATGGCAGTGTAGAAGTTGGCGCCCCTACTGTAAAAGGTGTAAAAGTATCAGGTAAGATACTGGAGCACGTAAAAGGAAACAAAGTGATCGTTTTCAAGAAGAAGCGAAGAAAAGGGTATGCGGTAAAGAATGGCCACCGCCAGCAGTTTACCAAGGTGCAGATTGAAAGCATCGGTTAATTCTAAATGTTGAATCTTAAATTTTGAATTGAGCAATGGCACATAAAAAAGGGGAAGGTAAAGTAAAGAACGGCCGGGAATCGGAAAGTAAACGGTTGGGCATAAAAGTATTTGGCGGTCAGAAGGTAATTGCCGGTAATATTATAGTGCGCCAGCGGGGCACAAAACATAATGCGGGCCGTAATGTGGGTATGGGTAAAGATCATACCTTGTTTGCATTGACAAACGGAGTAGTTGTTTTCAAAAAAGGAAAAGCAAATAAATCGTTTGTATCTGTTCAGGCTGAAGCCTGATCTTAATAAATCACTGAATTTTGTTGAAAAGGCGCCAATTTCTGGGCGCCTTTTGTTTTTTATACCCGTGTTGTACCCTGAAAGGCGTAATTTTTTTGATATTCTTTTTTGGACCTATTTGCAAAATATTATTTGGATAGGTGAGGCAAAAGGCGCTATTCCGCATTTTATTCTGTTGCGCAATCGTTGAAGTCTGAATTTTATTCTGTTTTGTAAGTATTTGCGATATTAAATTAGGGAATTGTTAAGTCCTTGTTTTTTTTGAATGAATAATATCTGTTAGATTTAACCCTTTATTAACCTAAACCTTAACCTATGAAGAAGTTTTTACTACTATGCTTCTCATTCGTTTTTGTGATCAGTGCTTGGGCACAGGAACGGGTGGTTTCGGGTAAAGTAACATCTGCAGAAGATGGGTCTGCTTTGCCTGGAGTAAACGTGGTTCTGAAAGGAACCACAAATGGAACTGTAACCGATTCTGACGGGGGTTACAGACTTACAATTCCTGCCGGTGGCGGAACACTCACTTTTTCTTTTATCGGCTTTGCTTCTAAAGATGAAGTGATTGGCGAAAGATCAGTAGTGGATGTAGTCTTAGGCCTTGATGTTCAGCAATTGGGTGAAGTTGTGGTAACTGCCGTGGGTATTGAGCGTGAGAAAAAATCGCTTGGATACTCGGTGGCTTCCGTAAATTCGGAAAACATCCAGTCACGCTCTGAAGTAGATCCGCTGCGGGCGCTTCAGGGTAAAATGCCCGGTGTGAATATTGGCGGAACGGGTGGTGCACCCGGTCAGTCAACCAAAATCAACATCCGCGGAATGTCGTCCATGACCGGAAATACACAGCCGTTATTTGTGGTTGATGGAATTCCTTTTGACAATTCGACAAACGAAGGAACCGGCTCAAGCCAAAACACGGTGTTTTCAAACAGGGCCTTTGACCTGGATCCTAATAACATTGAGAGTATCTCTATATTGAAAGGGGCCGCTGCATCAGCGCTGTATGGAAGCCGCGCCACCAATGGTGTGGTGGTTATTACCACTAAAGCAGCAAAGAAAAATTCTAAAAAGGGATTAGAGATTACGTATAACAGCTCTTATAACATTGAGGAGATTTCGGGTATTCCAGATTACCAGGATGTTTATACACAAGGATCAAACCAGGTTTACAATGGTGGTTTTATTGGTAACTGGGGTGCTCCATTCCCGAACCATGTGGATGCCATCAATGCGCAATATGGTACCAACTATACCAAAACCTATGGTGTTTACCCGGATGGCCAGCCTTATCCGGATGGAACAGCGCCTAACCCAATTAATAACCGCTACCCAAATCTTTTCCCCCAGTTTGTTCAACAATATACCCGTACAGATAATGGACAAACTGTAAACGTTTCTGCTCCTTATAAAATCGAACCACATGATATTATCGGTGGCTTCTTCAGGCAGGGTAAAATTCTGGAAAACGCCATTCAGATATCTTCCGGATCAGATAAAGCAACCATTAATGCAGGTGCTTCCAGAATGACCCAGGATGGTATGGTGCCAAATACCGAGGCAACCAGAACAACATTAAGTTTTGGTGGTAATGGTCAGTTAGATAACGGATTGTTTTTGTCGGGTACTGTTAATTACGCTAACACCACCCAACAATCACCTCAATCAGGAGGTAGTGTGTTTGTGGACTATGCGGGTGGTAATGGTGGTAGCACGATCTATTCCCGCCTGTTCTACTTACCGCGCAATTTCGATTTGAACGGTCTTCCGTTTGAGAATCCGGTTGATGGATCCAACATATTCTATCGTGCGTTGGATAATCCGCTTTGGATTGCAAAATATAACCTGTACACCAGTAATGTAAACCGGGTTTATGGTAACCTTACGGCCAGCTATGATATTACCAGTTGGTTGAATGTTGTACTAAAGGGTGGTGTGAATACGTACAGCGAAGCCCGCAGAAACATTCTTCGCAAGGGAGGTATTGCAGATCCAAACGGTACGATCTGGACGGAAGATTTAACCAATACAGAACAGGACTATAACCTGATTGTAACGTTCAATAAGGAATTGAACGAAAATTTCAACCTTAGGGTGTTAGCTGGTTTTAACGCCAATCAGCGTGAATACGCTGCGCGCAAAGTAACGGGCAGCAATGTAATTTCTTCAGGATTATACCGAACAGATGCAACATCCACCCAAATAGTTGATTATGACTATTTACGGTTAAGAAGGTTGTTGGGTGCTTATACAGATATCTCGTTATCGTTCAAAGATTATTTATTCCTGAATGTGGTTGCCCGAAACGACAAGTCCTCTACGCTTCCTAAGGGTAACAACAGTTATTTTTATCCTGGAGCAAGTTTGTCTTTCGTAGCAAGCGATGCGATTGAAATGCCGTCTTTTATTAACCGATTGAAAGTACGGGCAGGTTATACCAAAGTAGGTAATGACGCCAGCCCTTATTTAACAGGAGTTGTTTATTCGCTTGCAACACCCTACACCCCTTCTGGTGGAAACGCGGTTAACCGGGCTGCTTTGAGTAATACACTGGGTAATCCGAATTTAAAACCAGAATTTACTACGGAGGCTGAAGCAGGTCTTGAAGCAGGCTTTCTTGATGGAAAAATTGGCTTGGATTTAACCTACTTCTCTCGGGTTTCTACCGATCAGATTGCTTCGGCTGCTGTTGCCCGTTCCAGCGGATTTTCTACGGAAATAGTAAACGTTGGAGAATTGACAAACAAAGGCTGGGAAATTGGACTGGATCTTAATCCGGTAAAATTGAGCAATGGCTTTAGCTGGAACTCCTATGTTGCGTTCACTAAGATTAAGTCATTAATTGTAGATGCCGGACCTACCGGTGAAATTATTATTGGCGGCCCGGGTGGAGGTTATGGTCAAACCATTCACAGAAACGGATTCCCTTATGCTCAGATTTTTGGTAGCAAAAATGCAAGAGATGATGAGGGCAACTTGTTGATCGACCCGCAAACCGGTATGCCGTTCGCACTACCTACCGACTATGTAGTTGGTGATCCAAACCCTGATTTTACGCTGGGTTGGACTAACACCTTTGCATACAAAAACTTCACACTCAGTTTCCTGATCGACTGGAGACAAGGTGGTGACCTGCTCTCATTCTCGGCAGCATCGCTCTTATTGCGCGGTCAACTTGCTAATAGTGTGGATCGGGAAGCTTTGCGTGTGGTTCCAGGTGTGCTTGGAAGCCCTCAGACATTTGAACCTATTTTGGATGACAATGGCGATAAGATAGTTAATACCATTCCGGTAACATCCTTTGACACTCACTTCTCAAACGGATGGGGTGCTTACGGTCAAACCGAGGTAAACATCTACGATGCAACGACTATTCGCCTGCGCGAAATTTCATTAGGCTATGTGGTGCCAAAAACACTTTTGGCAAAAACTCCGTTTGGCTCAGCAAAAATTTCCGTTTCAGGCAGAAACCTTTGGTGGAAGGCCCCTAATATGTTGGAAGGTTTGAACTTTGACCCTGAGTCATCAGGTATTGTATCGTCTTCTAACGTACAGGGCTTTGAATATGGAGCTGCTCCTACAACAAGACGTTATGGAGTGAACTTATCGCTTACATTCTAATTGTTTAAATACTAATTTTTCGATCATGAAAAAATTTCAAAAGAAAGGCAGTTTGATGCTGGTAATAGCCTTGCTATTTACGGTATCATCCTGCGACTTATTTGACCTGGATATAAACACCGATCCCAATAACCCTTCTCAGGCTTCGTTGGAATTGTTGTTGACAAACGTGATGTTAGATGCTTCCTCCACATTTGCCGGTGGTTTAAATAATGCCACTTCCGGATTTTTGGGACACACTACTTCAACAGATGATCATAACATGAACAACACTTCATGGAATGGTACCTGGAACTTTCTGTATAGCGGCCCGCTGAATGATTTGGAACGAATTATCAGGGCAGCAACAGCACAGGGAAATAACCCGCACTACCTGGCAGTTGCGCAGATATTAAAGGCTTATTACTTCAGTTTGATGGTTGACCTTTGGGGTGATGTTCCTTACTCGGAAGCTTTCCAGGGCGATCAGGGTAACAAAACACCGGCATATGATGATCAGGCTACCATTTATGCGGATCTGATTAAATTATGCGATGATGCAATTGCAAATATTGCATTAACAAGCCCTGTACGGGTACTGGGTGATGTTATCTATAACAATGGCGGAACAGGAGTTTCTGCTTCCACTCAAATGGGCAGATGGAGAAGGGCAGCAAAGTCGTTAAAACTTCGTTTGTTACTTCAAACAAGCCGGGTAGATGCTTCCGCTGCTGCAAAGATTCAGGCTCTTGTTGATGAAGGCGACCTTATCCTTACCGCAGCGAATGATTTCCAATTTAAGTTTGGCGTACTTCAGAATCCGGACGATCGCCATCCCTGGTATCAGAGTGGTTATTCAGGTGGTGAAGCTGGATTTTCGTATTACGGACATCAGTTCATGTACGAAATGTTGCTGAATGGAGACCCACGGACACCTTTTTACTTTCATCGCCAAACAGAGGATATTCTGGATCCGGCCGATCCAACCGATAAGCAAACCATACCCTGTTCACAACGTAGCGATTGTACGTATGGATATTTTGTTTTGAATGGTAATATCACCAATGCCTTATTTGGTCGTGACCCGGATGCTTTAACTTCAAGCCAGGCAGAATATTTGGCTGGTTATTTTGGCAGGGACCGTGCTGATCCGTCCGGTATTCCAAACGATAACCCACTTAGAACCACAGTAGGTGCTTACCCTGCTGCCGGTGTTTGGGATGGTGCTGCCGCAGCAGGTGGTGGAAATAAAGGAAGGGGTGATGGAATTTTCCCTATGATTACCTCTTGGATGATGAACTTTTATTTATTGGAAGCTCAGATTTCGTTGGGAGTTGTAACTGGAAAGACAGATGATGCCTTGCTTCGTGATGCCCTAAATCAGCAAATCGACAAAGTGTTTTCGTTAGGTGCTGCGGTAGGGGGAAATACAGACCCATCTACCTGGACATTCCCAATTGCCTATAAGACAAAAGCCGACTTTGTGAATGGAGTAGTTGCAGGATATCCCATAGCGGGTACCGAAGGTGCAAAACTTCAGTATGCGCTTAAACAAGCCTGGTTTGCAAATCATGGTAATGGCTTTGAGCTTTATAATACATTTAGAAGAACTGGATTTCCTGCCGATTTGCAGGCTCCTCTTCAGGCTCCCCGTCAGTTTGCATTAAGTTTACCTTATGTTCAGGATGAGTTGAATTTGAATCCACAGACTCCTACTAAGGTGTACGATAGTCCGAGCGATGCAATTTTCTGGGATGTGATTAAGTATCAGTTTTAATAGCCAATGAGTATGAAAACACTAAGGAAATATACTATTGTAATGATTGTCTTGCTGGCTGTCATTACATCCTGTAAAGATGAAAGTCTTCAGGTGGTACCCGAGTGGGGTACAGCGGTTCATGGATTTGCTGAAGTGACCAGCGCCAATGGAGACCTGCTTTATAATGACCCTGCAGTTGATGTGGATATTGATTTGAGATGGGTATCCATTGACAAAAAGAATACCGTTACAAAAATGGAAGTGTATGTATTGTTCGATGAAGCATACATTGATGTGGATGGGAACCCAGCGGTAGCTTCGCATGGTGGCACTGTCGGAAAGTTGCTTGAATCTTTTGAGGGAAGTGAGGTGCCTGCCAACCGCACGGCTACAAGTTTCTCTGTAACTCAATCTGCGATTTACGAATTATACAAAGACGCAACCTTTGATTATGGAAATGGATCAGTGAATGTTTTCAGCAATCCTGACAAGCCGCAGCGCAATTTAACACAGCGGTTTATGTGGGATGATGCCATTACCATAAGATGGGAGTTTACAACGGAAGATGGACGTGTGTTTAAGTCATGGGCACCTTCAGTTTGTACAGAATTCCCTGGAGCCAACTGTCAAATCGGAATTTCTGTAGTATGTGCAAGTAATATTACTGACCCCGGTGCCAACGGTGGTCAATATGAGCTTACCCTGAATGATTCCTATGGTGATGGCTGGAATGGAGCTGCCATCAAGGTTACCATTGATGGAGTGGCCACTAATTATACTTTGAGCAATGGTGCCTCAACAGTAACCATTGTTAGCGTTCCACCTACTGCTACAACTTTGACATTCGAATTTGTTAGTGGTGACTGGGATTCGGAGGTGAGCTTCACAATCAAATCTCCCAAAGGAAATACAATTGCCAGTGCAGGACCATCGCCTGCTCCAGGGCCAATCAAATTAAACCTTTGCCTAGAGTAATTTGAAGTTACAAATAAAAAAGGCTACCATTTGGTAGCCTTTTTTATTTAAATTTATCCACGTATTGTTTTCAAAAATTAACAAATCGTAATGAAGAATTTGATTTGCGTAATTGCATGTTTGTTACTGGCATATTCAGGATTTACTCAAAAAATAGCAGGCCCATTGGTTTTAGCTGATGGAATTGCTGATGGCTATACTTTGTTTGCTCCCCTAAACTCAAAATCTACTTTTTTGATTGATAACTGCGGAAGGGTAGTAAATAAATGGGTAAGTAATTATTATCCAGGTAATACGGCTTATCTTTTGCCAAATGGTAACTTACTTCGAACCAAAAGATTACCCACAACTGCAATTAACGGAGGCGGAGGCGGAGGCGGAGTAGAAATTTTTGATTGGGGTTCAAACTTGATTTGGTCGTATGAATTAAATACCGATTTGTTGCGACTTCATCATGATGTAAAACCATTGCCCAACGGAAATATTTTGATGATAGTTTGGGAAGCAAAAACCAGAGAAGAGGCATTGGCTGCCGGAAGAAACCCAGACTTATTACCGGCTAGTGGCATCGTTTGGTCGGAGCAAATAATTGAAGTGAAACCGATACCTCCCAACAATAGTGAGATTGTGTGGCAATGGTCATTGTGGGATCATCTTGTACAGGATTTTGATCAGGATAAACCAGGTTATGGGGTGGTTTCAGATCATCCGGAATTAGTTGATATAAACTATGTTTCTTCGGTAAATTCAGATTGGATTCATGCTAATGCGATTGATTATAATGAAGAATTAGATCAGATTGTGATAAGTTCTCCATTCTTGAATGAGTTTTGGATAATTGACCATAGCACCACAACAGCCGAAGCCGCTACGCATGCAGGTGGGGATGCAAACAGAGGTGGTGATTTACTTTATCGATGGGGAAACCCGTTGGTTTATAAGCGGGGGCTATCAGAAGACCAAAAGATTTTTGGCCAGCATGATGTACATTGGGTAAAGGGGGGTGAGTATAATGGTCAAATAATTCTCTTTAACAATAACAAGGGAAGTAATTATTCAAGCATTGATATTGTTAACCCGCCATTAAATGAATCAAAAACCTATACTATAGACGAAGCAGCATATTTACCTGTATTGCCAAGTTTTTCTTACACAGCATCTCCTAAGGAAAACATGTATTCTCAGATTATGGCTGGCGCTGAAATTCTTCCAAATGGAAATTTATTGATTTGCTCCTCTCGACAAGGGGTTTTTTTTGAGGTAACTCCTGTTGGTGATACGGTTTGGTTTTATAAGAGCCCCGTAACCACCAGCGGAATAATTGGCCGGGATGTATTTACTACCGATCCGGAATATAAAAACGATTTGAATTTCCGAACAATAAAATACCCTGTCGATTATCCGGCTTTTTCCGGCCGAACGATAATACCACAGGAACCCATTGAGGGCGAGCCCTGGGCTTGTGAGGCGATAACTAATGTGAAAGAAACATCACAACGAATAAAGATTTATCCAAATCCTACGCTCGCCTCATTTATAGTAGATGCAGGTTCAGATAATACAGATCTTACTATTGAGGTAACAGATATTCTGGGAAGAGGCTTGGGGAAGATCTCCGGAAAAGGAATGGTGGAGTTTGATTTATCAAGTTATCCATCAGGCCTTTACTTCTTATATGATGGTAAAGACCGGCATAAAATTTTAAAACAATAATGGTGTTATTGAATCATCTTCAATAACAAACTCAATCTGCTCTTCAAATTTCTTCTATCCACAATAAAATCAAGAAAGCCGTGATCTAACACAAACTCGGCACTTTGAAACCCTTTGGGTAAATCTTTACCAATCGTTTCCCGTATTACTCGGGGGCCGGCAAAGCCAATCAATGCCCCGGGTTCCGCAATATTAAAATCACCCAACATGGCATAGGATGCGGTAACTCCGCCTGTGGTTGGGTCGGTAAGTAATGAGATATACGGAATCCTGGCCTGATCCAGCAAAGCAATTTTAGCGGATGTTTTGGCCATTTGCATTAACGATAGTCCGGCTTCCATCATGCGGGCTCCGCCAGAGCGCGAAATCATCAAAAAGGGTTTTTTGGTTTTCAAGCTGTGATCCATGGCACGCGCAATCTTTTCGCCTACTACCGATCCCATGGAGCCTCCAATAAATGTAAAGTCCATACAGGCAATCGTTACATCCAGGCCGTTCAATTTTCCATAGGCCGTACGTACGGCATCTTTCAGGTTCGACTTAGTCTGCGATTCTTTGATTCGCTTGGGATATGGCTTTGTGTCGGTAAACTTCAGCGGATCGGCTGACTCCATATTCGCATCAAGTTCTGTGAATTCGTTGTTATCGAACAGAATTTCGAAATATTCTTGCGAACCAATTTTTACGTGGTATTCTTCTTCAGGAACTACGTACGCATTGTTCTTTAACTCGCGTGTGTGCACGATTTTACCACCAGGCGATTTAAACCATAATCCATCGGGCACTTCCCGCTTGGATTCTGTGGGAGTGAGAATTCCTTTGTCTGTACGCTTGAACCAGGGCATGCGTTTTAAATTTAATGTTGGTATAAATGCGAATGCCGATGAAACTCACCGGCATTCAATTCAGTTTTTGAATTAAGCAATATCAATCGATTTATCGAGGTACACATCCTGAATTGCATTCAGAATTTCTACCCCTTCTTTTAACGGACGCTGGAATGCTTTCCTTCCGGAAATCAAGCCCATGCCTCCGGCACGTTTGTTTACAACCGCTGTACGCACAGCATCGGCCATATCGCTGGCACCTTTTGAATCACCTCCTGAGTTAATCAAACCAGCGCGGCCCATATAACAATTTGCTACCTGGTACCGACACAAATCAATGGGATGGTCTGAGGTTAGTTCGGTATAAATCCGCTCATCTAATTTTCCATAGCTGCTGCCACCGGTGTTCAACATTTTATAACCACCGTTGTTCTCGGCAAGTTTTTGTTTAATAATGTCGGCCTGGATGGTTACACCCAAATGATTGGCCTGACCGGTTAAGTCGGCCGAAACGTGATAATCAACACCATCTTTTTTGAATGCGTTGTTGCGTGTATAGCACCATAAGATGGTTGACATACCAAGTTCGTGTGCTTTCTCAAAAGCTTTGGAAACTTCTTGTATCTGGCGGGTAGCGTTATCGGATCCGAAATAAATGGTGGCACCAACTGCCACCGCACCCAGGTTCCAGGCATCTTCCACCGAACCAAACATGATCTGATCGGCCTTGTTGGGGTAGGTAAGCAATTCGTTGTGGTTAATTTTTACTACAAACGGAATTTTGTGTGCGTACTTGCGCGACATCAGGGCAAGCCCCCCATAGGTAGTAGCTACTGCATTACAACCACCCTCGATCGCAAGCTTCACAATGTTCTCGGGGTCGAAGTAAATAGGGTTTTTTGCAAACGATGCTCCGGCACTGTGTTCAATCCCCTGATCAATCGGAAGTATAGATAAATACCCGGTATTTGCTAAGCGGCCTGTACCAAACAATGTCTGCAGGCTGCGAAGGGTTTGTGTGTTGCGACTGGATTGTGCAAAAATTCTGTCAACAAAGTCGGGCCCCGGAAGGTGGATCTGACTTTTATCGATGGTTTTACTTTTGTGAGTTAGTAAAGAGTCAGCGTCTTTACCTAATAATGCGCTGATGTTCAGTTTTGCCATAATTTTTTTATGCGGTGAGCGGCAAATATAGGTTTATAGGCCCGTTTGTGCAATGTAATGTAGGATATGGGCCATTAATGAAAAAACCCACTCCAGATGCTGGAATGGGCCTTTTTATTCAGAACTTCTGTAGAAGTTTTAGGCTACTTTGCTAGCCAGTTTTTCTTTGATCCGTGCAGACTTACCCTGGCGACCTTTCAAATAGTACAACTTGGCCCTGCGCACTTTACCAGCCTTAATAAACTCAATTTTATCAATGCTTGGGCTAAGGATTGGGAAGATACGTTCAACACCCACGCCATTGGAAACCTTCCGGATAGAGAAACTTTCGCCATTGGTACCTTTTCCTCTTCTGTAAAGCACTACGCCTTGAAACTGCTGGATACGTTCTTTATTTCCCTCGCTTATCCTTACGTGCACGTTTAACGTGTCACCAGGCTTAAAATCGGGGATATTAGTGCGTTTTGCTGCTAATTCTGCTTCTACTTCTTTTATTAAATCGGCCATGACGCTTGGTCTTTTTAAAATGGACTGCAAATATAGATGAATTGACCGGAATACGCAGACATGACCGGATATTTTTTAGATACCTTTCAGAATATCAGGTCTGCGTTTTTTCGTCCTTTCCAGCGATTTTTCATACTTCCACTGGGCAATTTTGGCCTCGTGGCCTGAAAGAAGAACCTCCGGCACCCTCCAGCCTTTGTACTCGGCCGGGCGGGTGTAAACAGGTGGTGCCACCAACCCATCCTGAAAGGAGTCAGTAAGGGCCGAGGTCTCATCGTTCAGCACACCCGGCAAAAGTCTGATCACCGCATCAGCTACCACCGCAGCTGCCAACTCTCCACCTGATAGCACATAGTTACCAATACTGATTTCGCGGGTAATCAGATGTTCGCGCACACGCTCATCCACGCCTTTGTAATGGCCACAAAGCAGAATCAGATTCTTTTTCAGGCTTAGTTCGTTTGCCACAGGTTGTGTGAGCATTTCGCCATCTGGGCTCATGTAAATGATCTCATCGTACGTGCGTTCAGATTTTAG
>Ga0116142_10003533_pt1 | contig 15630 bp, 11 predicted proteins | sample AD_UKC033_MetaG_FD_89785 | JGI IMG/M metagenome (GOLD analysis project Ga0116142, IMG submission 89785) | Active sludge microbial communities of municipal wastewater-treating anaerobic digesters from USA - AD_UKC033_MetaG | ecosystem: Engineered > Bioreactor > Anaerobic > Digestate | place: USA... | reverse complement strand
CGTCTGTAGTCATGCGATGCCAAAGCCTGAATTATGGGAAGATGCGCAAGATAGCCATGCTGCGCCATCCAGATAAGGTGCTGCATATAGTCGTTCTGCCGGTAGTATTTAAGGCGGTCATCGAACCACAGCAGCTTGAATCTTGCCTGGGGCTGATAGTCCCGACAGGTCTGCGGCTGGCGTTCATCATGTATGCTGCACAAAGCCTTATCGTCAAGATAAATAAGATGCTGACATATCTTGAATGCAGGTTTCTGCAGCTGCTCGTCGTCAATTGTCAGAGCGACGCAACACATGCCGCACATGATGCAACCGTTCAAACAGGGCGTCTTTACATCGTTTTTCGGGTTCATGCTTGAGGTTTCCTTTCTGAATTTTTCGCATTCAGAAAGCCACCTCAGTTAAAAATCAACCCGATGAAACCAGAAAAACCAATTCCTGTAAAAAATAATTATGGAGCACGCGGTCTTCAATAGCCGGTTTTATTTTTTCAGAATGTTGGTCAGAAGCTCGAAAATGTCTGCTTCACTCATTTTTTCAAGCTGCGAAATCTGATTTTCTTCACAACCCATGTCACGGCACAACTTACTGGCTGTTGTTGCCAGATCCCCTTGATCGCGCTTTCCTATCGACAGTTTTGAAGATTTGTCGGCAAGCACCCCACCCTGTCGCTGACTCTGCAGTGAGTCCAAAATTGCAGCCAGTGAAGGCAAAGCCTGCCGGGTTGCCGCTTCTTCGCCGGTGCTGATAAATTCGCGCTTCCAGCAATTGAGCCTGAACTTCTCAAAAGCGTTTATAAAGCCCTGGCGCCACCGGATGGCCGAAGAACCATGAATCTGCTCGACACCACTCCCACTGCATTTTGAATATGGCACAGACCGCTCTGATTTCATCCAGACGAACAACTCTTCGCATATACGTCTGCTGGTGCCGGAAAATGCCGTAACCGGCAACGAAAAAGGCTGTTGGCCAACAACCACTATTGTAAAATCCAGCCCTGAATCTTCCGGTGCAACGATAACATCATCCCCGCCAGCCTTTGCCAGATCGTTATGCACCGGCAGAACCCTTATACTGCCGCCATTGTTTTCGAGAATCAATGCAAGCGCAAGAAAGTCGGCATCCGGCCAGATGCTGTTATCGAGAGCAACAAGGCTCTGTGGTCTTAAATCTGACGTCATCAGCTTCTCCATCCATTTCTGTCGGCTTCATCGGCAAGCGCCGCCTGCAGCAAAATTATAAATGCCCGCTGGCCGATCTCGTCATATTCTGCCAGCAGATCCCGCAGCTTTGCCAGCATGGTTCTAAAAGCCTTGCCACAACCCTGCTGAGTGATGCCCACCCGCTCTGCTATTACCGGCAGTTTCTTTTCATCCAGCAATCTGCCACACAAAATCATGCGCCAGCCCGGAGCAAGCTCCTGCCAGAATTTTGTAAAACTCGGCTGCAAAATCGTTTTCGCATGCCTGATCATCGCCGCCAGCTCAACACTTCCTGCGAGATTAACCGCTGCCGGAGCCAGCTCTGCCAGTCCCGGCAAACCATCTTCATTGTCACCTGTTTCTGGAAAAGGCAGAATATCAACTTCTTTCAAACCAAACACCGATTCGAGGCCGCCATAAAAAGTCTTTTTGAACACCCAGCCTTCTGCCAGCCCGAACATCGCATCGATAACCGGCAACATTTCCTTGCGGGCAGGCAGACAGTGCCCGGTAGCAATAGTCGGCGGCCTGACGGCACCCCATTTATTGTACAGATGCCTATCACTGTAAGGACTGGAGCGCCGGGCATCAATGTCAGCAATGCGGCCAACGATGCGACCAAACTGCTTCTTAAACCCGTAAGCCGGCCTGACGATTGAATTGACCAGCCCGACAAGCTTTCTGCGAAAAGTGCTCTGGCAGGAAAGCGCAAAGTTCTGCAGCCTGCTGACCAGATACCTTTCGAGCTGCAGATCGTTGAAGTTGCCGAAGTCCAGAAACTTTTTGTGCTCTTCCCGGTATTTTCCGAGAAATTCGCCGATCAGCTGCCGCCGCTCTTCTTCGTAGTCGGCCCGATCGAAGGCCTGCGCCGGAACAACTCTGAAATATGGCATCAGCAGCTCAACCAGCCGGGCAACGTCTCTTGCGTCACAACTCGCGTTAAGCCAGAGTCTGATCAAAGCAGCTGTTTTTTCAGTTTTGGCGGCAAATGTCTTCTGCATACGCAGAATTATAACTTCAACAGCTGACATTAACCAGGTCTTTCTGTTGCCTTATTAAACCCTAAGACAAAGCAGTATCTGCGAATTGCGAAAAATGGCGTCAAACCGATCCGAGCCTGCTAATCGTCATCATCAAGAGTAAAGATTCTTTTGCCTTTATTTTTCTCTATTTGGCGCAAAGTTTCCATTGTATACAGTAATAGCACCCTATATTTTTCTGGAATATGCTTGTAAGCCCATTCTCTGAACCATCTGTGCCCTATATGTCTAATAAAATCACCCCCATCAGGATCAATTAGATCTAACTTTTCATTACAGCAGTCACAACCAGTTGCGAGAAGAAAGTCGTTATTCAACTCATACATTATCACGCCGATACCACGAGACCCAGAATCAGCGGTTAAAAGCTCCTTGCAGTCTTCTCGTCTCCCTGCATCATGATACATCCTGCATATAATGGGATAAAACAAAGACAGTTTTCCAGCTATCTCCCGTCCTCGTTTTCCCAACGCACTTATATCTTTGAGCAGCATAAACAGTTTCAGATGCTGGCGCTCTTTTATATGCTTTATCACGGTTTGAACATAATTAGTCGTCGTCCTCGCCATATTCGCCTCCTGATGAAAGTTCCACTGACAATATGAAATCAGCAGAAAAGCAGGAAACTGAAACTTGATTGCAATGGTTTCATCCGACACAAAAAAAACTGAGAGCTATATATGTGAGCTCATTGAGCAACTGCAAGGCCTGAAAACGGGATTGCTTTTTCGTAAGCTTGTGAGCGCAGCGAGTCGCTGAAGAAAAAGCAACCCGGCTGAAGGCCGCAGCCTCTTGATAGAACAGGAACTGAGCTTATAAATGTTAACGCGAAATCTTGAGAATAGCTCTCATCTTATCTAAAACGGAGGAGCCCATGCCGCATAAAATGGCTTACAGCAAAGAAAAAACTCTGCAATGCGAGAGGTTCGAACCAGTTCCGCTGATCGTTGACTTCTTTATCAACGGCCTTCTTCAATTGCTGGAAAAACTATGTTCTCACATTCCCAAAGGCAGCCTCAACAAAATCATCGACCATTGTATCCGTTCTGACCACGTAATCGACATACCGTTTTATTGCGGCAAGCCCAAAAGCCGGGCACGGTACAGAGAGCATTCATCAGACAACGCTTCAAAACCATATCGCCAACAATCCTGTGCTCTGTCGCAAAAGGCAATTGCCAGCCTGGGCGTAAAAAAACGAATTATAATCTTTCGTTTTTACCAGGGTTAAATTAAAATGCCGTAAAGACAACCTGATGTGAGGAAAGGGGATTCGCATGTTCGCCCAACTGCTCGAAATCATCAAAAAGCACCCGACCCGCGAGAAAATACTACTGCAGAAAAACGCAGCCAGCGGCAGCATTCTATTAGACAGAATCTGTCATGAAATTGGCGGAGTCGTCAATTTTAAAACCCTCTCGATTAACAGTCTGGCCCTGCAGATTGCTAAATATGAACTAGCACGCCGCAAACTCAAACTGCTGCCAGAAGGCGGCGGCGATTTGATTATACAAAACATTCTACCTGACAAAGGCTACTATCACCGCGATGAAACCATGCCGGGTCTTCCTGGTGCTATCTGGAAAAGCCTGGCTGAACTCAGACTCGCAGCAATAAATTCTGATCAAGTTAGAAGCCTCAAACTTGAACCGGCTGAAAAGCCCATCGCGCTGGCCGAGCTGCTTGAAAAAACTGAAACTGCCTTACAGGATGCTGGATTCACCGATTGGGCCGGTGTCATGACAATGGCAATAGAACATGCGCCTGCTATGACCCGACAGTTGCTTCTGGTTGTTCCGGCTAATCTCTCATTAACCGGTCTTGAAAAAAGATTTATCGACAATCTCAAATGCGAGAAGGCAATTCTCGATTATCATGCCGGAGATGACCTGCTGCTCCCAGAAACCTGGCTCAATAAGCGTGCGAAGCCTCTTCATGTTGTCAGCGACCCAAAAGCAACACCAGCAAAACTGAAAAAGCAGGTTTCAGCCTTTCTTTCGCCATATTTTGACGCCGAAATTCTGGAAGTGATCCGCCGCATCAAAGCCTCCAAGGCCCAATGGGAAGACATCGAAATAGCAATTGCCAGCCCTTACGCCCACGCCGCAATGGTATTTTCGCTGCTTGACACCTGGCAAATCGCCTGGGCTGCAGCTTTTCCAAGGCCGATAACTGACTTCCGCATAGGGCGTGCCGCCGACAGTCTAAGCCGCTGGTTGGCCGGCGATTTTCTGGCTACCGGTCTTCTAGCCATGCTTGAGGCGAATGAAATAAGGCTGTTTCCGCAACAAAAAGGGCAGAACCATAAAGAAGAGATTCCTGGCATACTCAAGGCTGCCACCCTGATTCGTGATTCGCACGCTATTGGTGGCCGCAATGGCTACTACAGGCCGCTGGAAGAACTCAGAAAAATAAAAGAAGAGCGCGAACGCGATATCGACGAAGAGCAGGTTGTCGAGCTGCAGAACCGCCTGGAAGAGCTTTTTAGTTATATCCCGGAACATGCTTCTCCAGGCGATTTTGCAAAGGGCTTCGCTGATTTCTTTAAAACAGTTGCCCTGCCCAGCGGTAATGAAGAGCATAGAGTGCAGGATCAAAACCTGATCAAACGTGTAATGACTCTATGTGAATCTCTTGCTGACCTTAAAGAACCTGCATTAACGCGCACTGTTGCAATGAACTGGCTCAACAATCTTATCGTCAACCTTAAGACCAGCGACAACCACAGTCATGCCGGTCGCATTCTGATAACAGCCCCCGGCAGTCACGGCCTTTCCGGTCGAAAACACCTCTATTTCGTCGGCCTGAACCATTCAGCCATACCAGGTAACGCCTCTGTCGATCCGGTTCTTAATGAAGAACTGCGCAATCAGCTTAAAATGCAGATCGGCGCTGATCTGGCAGCATGCGAAAGCCTTCGCGCCGAGCGTCTGGCCGGATTAAGCGTCGCACTCGCTTCGCTGCGCAAAGATACTGTTCTTTGCCTGTCAGCTTCTGAATACGAACTTGATAAACGTGCTGCCTCGCTGACTCCCGAATTTGTAAAATTAGTCAAACGGCTGGCCGGGAACAGTTCAGCAAAATTCTCTGATCTGCGCGGAGAAAAAACTATTCTGCCGGTCTGTTCCTACGGAAGCCGCGAGCCACAAAAAGCGCTCGATATCAGCGATATGCTGAGAATCCATGGTCAATTTTCAACAGCCACAAAAGAACGTATTCTCGCCGAGTTTTCCCCGACTTATGCCAGCTATGAGCAAGCGCAAAACCAACGAGAATCTTTATCAGCTTCGGTGGTTCAGGGCCTCCCGGACTGGGATTCCGACAAATATGACTTCCGCAAAAACAGCAAACCGGTCTCTATCAGCTATATCAATTCTCTCACCGGTTGCACCTTCTACCATTTTCTCAGAGAAGTTCTACATTGTATGCCTGGTGACCAGCTGACCTGGCAGGAGGCAGCTCAGGATCGCTGGTTGAACCACCTGGATCGCGGTTCGCTGTTGCACGAAGTTTTCGAAATCTTTCTGCGTCGCGTTGGCTGGCCGGTAAAAGACAGCCATAAATCAGACCTTGACCAGATCGTCGAAGAAGTTATCGAAAAGTATCGCACAATTATTCCACCACCAGATCTTGCTTTGTTCAAACAGGAAAAAAAGCGAATCATCGAGGACGCGGCGTTTTTCTTCGAACTTGAGAAAAAACAGGCCAGTTCTGATTACCGGCCGATCGGTTACGAGGTCAACTTTGGCATGTACGGCCACAGCAGCAACCAGAATAACCGGGAACCGGTAAAAATCAGCTTCCCGAATGGCTATGCACTGCATCTTCGCGGCAAAATCGATCGTATTGACCAGGGCCCGAACGGTCTGCGCATTGTTGACTATAAAACCGGCCAATCAAAGAGGTATCGCGAAGATCCGGCCAGAGAAGATGCCGCCATTCTACAGCTGGCTGTCTACACACAGGCTGCCGAAGAGTTGTCGAGGCGACAGGTTATTTCAGGTGACGTGGCTGAGGCCTGCCTGTATTTCCCGACGGTCAGAGGCGAAGGTCATCGAATCGACTTCGCCATAGTTAACATGAATGACGTCATCACAGCCGAAGACCAGCTTGCCCTCTTCGATGTTTTCAGCGAGGGACGCTTCAAACCAATGGTTTCTGACGAATGCAGGTTGTGCAACGCCTGTGACATCTGTCCTTTCCGACCGCTACTCGAAAACGCTATTGTATCAAGCAGTGAAACAGATGACGAAACAGCCACAGGCAATGAGGAGGAATAATCATGGGCAAAAGCACTAAAGACGAATTTATACCAGTAGAAATAGTCGCCCCAGATGCCGCCAGTGACGAAACCAGCAGAAAACTTATTACCAGCGAACTGACCAGCAACATCCTTGTCGAAGCGGTTCCTGGCTCGGGCAAAACCTACAATCTGATTAAAAGACTGGTGGCAATGGTTACCAGCGGCAAAATAGCGGCCAGCAGTATCGCAGCAATTACCTTTACCAGAAAGGCTGCCGAAGAGCTGAGAACACGCTTTCAGGAAGAAATCTCCACTCTTATGTCAGACAAGTCGCTATCAGCTGCCGATCACAAATTGCTGCAAAAGGCTGCACTTGAAATCGAGGATGGTTATATAGGCACAATCCATGGGTTCTGTGGCGCCATTATCAGACAGTACCCAATAGAAGCCGGTATAGACCCAACATTTCGCGAAATCGAACCTGAAGAAAGCACTGCTATGCTCATGGATACCTGGAGTCGATATCTCAACGAGCACCCGGAGCTGATAGACCTGCTAAACGCCTACAATGTCGGCACCCGCGATGAGAAACTGGTAGAATCACTGAAAGCTGTGGCAGGCCATCTCGATGCTGAGTTTCCAATCGGAGCCGGTGTACAGATGCCCGATCTCAACGAAATTCTGAATATCTGGGATGAAACTTATCAAAACGCACTTGCCTGCAGACCTTTTACTGATATCAATGCCCCAGACTGGAATGACCTGGAAAAAAAATACTGGCAAAACCTCGACCGCAAAAACGAAGACCTCAATAAAGCACGGGCGACTTCCAACATTTATAAGGCCTGGTATAGTCTGTCGTTCTCTCCCGGCAAAATAACCCAGAAAGCTTGTCATTCTCCGGCTGCTGCCAAAAGGCTGGTGGCTTTGATCAAAGACTTTTATAAGAAATTCGAAGAATTCAGTCATAAGTTCTGTACAGCCAGTTACAAGGAGCTTCTCACACATTTCTGTGCAGTAGCCCAGGAGGCTGTCCGAGACCGTCGTCAGCGCAGTCGCATGGACTTTGTCGATCTGCTCAGTGAAACGGCAAAACTACTCAAAACCAATCCCAAAATTCGCGAGGTGGTAGCAGCCCGCTATCCGCACCTGCTTGTCGATGAGTTTCAGGATACTGATCCGATTCAGGCTCAGATAATTTTTCTGCTGGCTGACCCTACCGGCAGCACTAACTGGCAAGATTGTCGGCCAAAACCAGGCTCACTATTCGTTGTCGGCGACCCTAAACAGGCAATCTATCGCTTTCGGCGCGGCGATGTCGATACCTACAAAACCGTGCGCAGCATATTAGAACAAACCGGTGCCAGAATTTTGTCTCTGCAGGCCAACTGGCGTTCACAATCTGATATCTGCGAATGGGTCAACAATTGTTTCGGCAACGCTTTTGCAGTTCAACAACCAGTTGGCCAGATCAACTTCGCTGCCATGGCTGCAGTTCGCAAACAGGAGACACGCCCGGCCATTTACCGGTTGGATTTCAATACCCAAGAGCAGCAGCAGTATATTGACGACCTGGTAAGCAGAAAACTTGCCAGTGACAATAAAAAAATCACTCTTGGTAGCACCCGTGAAGGCAATATGATCAACGCCAGAAAAATTGGTCTGCTGATCAAGGAAGCGATCTCGACCGGAAGAAAAGATATCTGTAATGGCAGAGTGTTATCGCCACAGGATTTCCTGATCGTCGCCCGCACCAACGATGCTCTGACCGGAATCGCCATAGAACTTGAAAATCACGGAATCCCGACCAGCCTGTCTGGTGGTGGCCGGCTGCTTGCCGACAGCCTCCGCCAGGATCTTCTTCCTCTCTACTGGTTATTGCGTGCGATCAGCCTGCCAACAGATTCTGCACTGCTCTATGCAGCTTTGATCACTCCTTTCTTTGGACTCAGCGAAGAAGATCTTTACCGCTACATCAAAAAGTATGAACGACTCAGCATCTTTAACGAAACCTCTCCAGGCCATACTGATCCGGTCGCAGAAGCACTGGACCAGATCAGCCGGTTCAATGGCTGGCAACGGGAGTATCCGGCCGGAACCGCTTTTCGCAGGATTTTAAGAGAAACTGATATACGTGCCTGGCTGCAAACGCGACCTCAAGGTGAATTCAAAATTAAACTGCTCAACGATGTCGAAAAAATGTTCGACGAGAACATTTTTCGTCAGGGTATCGCTACCCTGGGAGCCTGGATCAGCGACTGGCCCTCTGAAAACCGACCACCTGAGTCCGGCACGGTCAACCTGATGACCATATTCCGAGCCAAAGGGCTTGAGGCGCCTGTTGTTATAATTGCCGGACTGCCAAGTAAAGAAAACCAGAAAGAGCCTTACATCTGCACTACTCGCGATACCGACCCGCCAAAAGGACATATCAGAATAGCCAGCAAAAACGGCCCACATAACGACAGAACGTTCTGCTGCTCTCCAGAATGGACAAGCCTGGCAAATTCTGAAATGACGGCCCTGGCTCTTGAAGAAATGCGCAAAGATTACGTCGCGGCAACCCGTGCCAGAGATTGCCTGATTGTCTGCGGCATGAGCAATAAAGATGGCAAGGTTAAAACCGCTTTGCGCAGCGACCTGGAGTATTATACCTCCGCGCTGCCGGTTCTTGAGGTTGCCTTGCCTCTGCCTGAACCCACAGAAGCCAGTGAACAAGCAACAAAAAAAGCAACACCAAAGACAAAAGGCAAAGCTCTTGAGCAGAACTTCACAGAGATCTACAACAGCTTCACCGAAGAAATTCGAGACTGTTATGAAAAAGCGGCGGCAGCATCATGCCGTTGTTCCGCCGTTACCGAGCTGACAGAATCTAAAGACAAGTCGCTGTTTTCTAAAAATTCCGACGGCGGCAAAAATCATGGCTCGGCCCTGCATTCAATTCTTGATGTCGCCATGCAAAATCGCCTATGCCAGGGCCCCGATCTTGATTGTGAGCTTAACATTCTGATAGAACAACAGTTGGCAGAAGACGAAACGCTGGAAAGAAAAGCACTTCTTGAAGAGGCACGAACTGCCATCATGCACCCAATCTGGCAAGAAGCGCAGCAGTCTCAACAATGCTTCAGCGAAGCGCCAGTTGCAGCGCTTGAACATGATTTAACAAAATTTCCGGTTCAAAACCTCAGCGGGCTGCCTCTGCGCCTTAATGGCACTATAGACCTGGTATACAAGGTCAAAGATGGCTGGAAAATTGTTGATTACAAAACCGACACTATTGACGATGACCAACACCTGCAAAAGCTGACCGATTTTCATTCTGACCAGCTGAAGGTTTATTCCTACCTTTGGGAAAAGCTTACCGGCGAGAAGGTTGTCGAACGCACGCTGATGTTCGTTAAATATAAACGCACAGCTAATTGCTGATATCAGGATCGCACTGTCAGGAGCAGAATAATGGCAAGACTGGTTCCAGAAGTTAATATCGATGAAATTGGTAATCTTTCCGAACGCGATGTCGCCCGGGCTCTGACCGAAGGCCTGCCGGCCGACTGCCTGGTCATTCACAGCTACCCCTGGCTGCGCGAAAGCGAATGGCAGGGCCGTAAGCATATCAGCGAAGGCGAGACCGATTTTCTGATCATACATCCTTCTGCCGGTGGCCTGTTGACCCTCGAAGTCAAGGGCGGCGACCTCAGATATGATAAAGAGCGCATGCTCTGGTACCGGCCCGGGCAGAAAAACACAGTAAAAGATCCTTTTACTCAGGCTTCCAAAGGGATGCACTATTTTCAGAAACTGATTATGCAGCAGGTTCGGTCTGAAAAGGGGGTTGCCCCGTTCTCGTTCGGCTACGCCGTGGCGTTTCCTGACTGTGATTATTCGGGCCCGATGCCTCCAGGAGCCAACGGCTCGATTCTCTTCGGGCGTTCCGACCTGGCAAAGCTTGGCGAGAAGGTCACGAAAGCCCTTATTGCCTGGGGTAACGAGCCGCCGCCTCTTTCCCGTGAACTGGTTCAAAAAATTAAGCAGGCAGTTTTCCCACAATTCCAGATCAGTCAGGCATTGTCACGAAAAGTGGCTAATGACGAAGAGATTCTCATCCGACTTACCGATAATCAGATCAACGTTCTGCAGATATTGGCAGACTGGCCACAGGCATTGATTGAAGGGGTTGCCGGTTCAGGCAAAACCCTTCTGGCAATGATGCAGGCACAACGATTTGCCGCTCAGAATCAAAGGGTGCTGTTCACCTGTTTCAACCGCCTGCTGGCTGACTGGCTTAACAGCATTGTTCCCGAAAATTATAAGAAACACCTGGAGATAAAGAATTTTCATGCCCTGGCGATTGATATGTGCAAAGAAGCATGTGTCGAGTTCAAAATCCCTGAAGACAAGGCAAAGAGACAGGATTTCTGGCATCACGAAGCTCCAACCTTGCTTCTGGAGGCGGCAGCAAAGACGGGTCTGACTTATGAGGCCATAGTTGTAGATGAAGGCCAGGACTTCATGCCCGAATGGTGGGATGCCCTGCACTGTCTTAATTCCGGAGGCGCAAAAGGCCGCTTTTACGTATTCTACGACCCGGCGCAAAACATTTTTGCCGGCGAAAGTTTCCGGGCGCCGCTCGAAATGCCACCGTTCAGGTTACCGCACAACTGCCGAAACACGAGAGAAATTGCCGGTCACTGCAGCAGCATTATCAATACCGAGATTGCAGTAACACCGACAGCCCCTCAGGGCACGCCCCGCACAATAGTGACAGTCACCGAGGAAAAAGAAGCGCTGCACCTGCTGCAAATAAAGCTCGATGCCTGGATACACGAAGGCATGCAGTTATCGCAGATTGCAGTCCTGAGTCTACACAAGCGCGCAGACACGCTTTTGAAAGGCAAACAGAAGATTGGTAACTGTAAGATTTCTGACAACATAAAAAAATGGCAGGCAAATGAAACGGCACTGTTCGAAACCATCAGATCATTCAAGGGTCTGGAGGCAGATGCCATTATCCTCTATGCTATGCCTGAGCCAGACAGTGACGAACACTTCAGCCACGCCGACTACTACGTGGCCGCCTCCCGCGCCAAGCATCTACTGCACATCATCGAACTCCGCCCCTAGAGTTTTGCGTCATTGCGAGGAGGCGCCGCCGACGAAGCAATCTCATTTTTTCTCATTTTTTCTTCAGCTTGCGATCCTTGAGATAAACATCAAAATCTTCGAAGTAATTCAGGTGGTAGCATTCATAATGCAGGCGCGCTTCGAAGAGTGTAACCGGGTTGAGCATTGTCTTGTTCGCTTCGACCATCCGGTGCGCAAAGGCTTCCTTTTCGATGAAATACTGGCGCACGTAGTCGTAGTATTCCCAGGCAATCTCTTCAAACTCCTCGTATTCTTCAAACTGGTCTCGGTATTCGACTATATCACGCTCAATATGCTCTTCGGCCTGCGCCCGATCATAGCGGTACAACTGCTTCAGCCGCGCAATCTCATCTTCATACCAGCTGGGTTTCTCCATAACTGACCTCCTGACAAAATTTTGTGTCAAAGTCCTAAATCATTTCCCAGTGCAGAAAACGAAACCAGTCTGTCGCGAAAACTGCTCAAATTTCATTTGCTTATTATTCAGCCAAGTAATAAAATTTTAAGAAATATAAGGAGGACTTAATAATGGGAGCGGCAATAAGAAATTTTCTACAGACTTTGGGCTTAGTGCAACCTGAGCCAGTTATAAAAAACTCCAAAACCTTAACACCTTCATCTGCTCACCCCTCAGTCCCCGTTATTAAACCCACCAACAGCCAATATAACCAGCAAATTGCCCCTGACTTCGACCTGAACGATCTCAGGTGTCAGGAAGAAGTAGAGAGTTGGCTGCGAATGCAGCAGAATGAAAACTTTGCTCAGAGAATGCGTGACAAAATTGAAAATGTCGAAAAAGGCAGATTTGCAGAACGCATCCGCCTGTTAACCTGGTCCTACAGACTTGATGAAAACATTACACCCGCCTTGAGTAACATTGTTAAGAGGGTTTGCAATAATTTGAGACTGGTTCAGCCAATAGATGTGTTCATTGAAAGCAATACCATTGCCAACGCATTTTGTCTGCCATCTCGCAAAACCGGCCGCCTGATTCTCGGCCTAAGTTCAGGACTGGTCGAACTTCTGACAGAAAATGAACTTGCCTTTGTTATCGGACACGAGATTGGGCATGCAATACTCGGCCACAGCGAAATCCCTTATGGTGATGATGAAGATGAAAATTTTTCTCTTCTTGAAGTAATTAAATTGAGAAATCTTTCAAGACACATGGAAATATCGGCCGACAGAATCGGCATGATTGCCTGTCAGAATATTAATATTGCCGGCTCGGCACTGTTCAAACTTGTTGCCGGTTTATCTTCACGCTGGGTAAAATTTAACCCGGATGCTTATGAGAAGCATATCGAGCAACTTGCAGAAAATATCGATCTGCTTGATATAAAAGAACAGGCTCTGACTCATCCAATCACTCCCTTGAGAATAAAGGCGCTAAAAGTTTTCAGAGAGTCTGAACTTTATGCCAGGGCATTTGCCCAAAGCAAATGGAGTATTTCCGCTCTCGAGCTCGAAAAGCATGTCGAGCATCTACTTGCCCTGGCAGAGCCCAAAATAGATGCCCCAGACCTTGCAGACAATGGGCCTGTTATCAATTCCTTTCTGTTTAATGCCTCACTTCTTTTGATTGCCAGTGATGACAAAATCGCGGCATCAGAAAGGAGATGGCTGCAGAATAGATTCAATCTGAATCCCAAACAACTTGACGCAATACTTTCCTCAGAAACGCTGATCGATAATCTTATTGAGACAACAGCAGAATTTGGCGATAAACTAACCATTATTTTAAGCGCCAATAGTCGGTTCCAGGTGTTTAAGGCATTGTGCAGCGCTCTTTTCGCAGATGGGGTGATAGTTGAGCAGGAAGCTGACACACTCAGAAAAATTCTGGAACTTCTCAAACTTAACGAAAATGCATGGCAGCTTGGGTTAGAAAGCGCACAAGCAGAGAATGAAGCCTTAAAAGTCTCCAAAGCCAGCAAAAAAAAAGGCCCAGCAAAGAGTAAAACTTGCTAGCCAGAAAAAACTAGACAGATCAAACTCGGCAGAGCAACTGATTGACTTTTTAAAACATAATTTGCAGGAGGATAAAAATGAATAAACCGCTTATCTGGGAAATGTTGTTACGTGATGTGGCGAAATCCATTGAAGGTTACAAAGCTCAAATTGAGTTTATGCCCACAACCGACAATCCGTATGATGACATCAGTTTTGCCTTGTCAAGATTCCAGGAGGGCGACGGAAGTTGGCGTAAACTTGATATTCAGCTCGACGAAAACAGGCTTGCAAAAATGGATAGCCGAATGGCAGCAGACTTCCTGGCAGAAATTTTACAGGATAATGTCACCCTAGTTTCCTTTGCCCTGAATCGATTGTTCCCGGATAAGTTCGTATTTTTTCACAGCTCGGCTCTTAACAGCCATATTTTGACCGCAATTGATTTTTTCTCAGAGGTAGTTCCTGAATTCAGAGGTTTAGAGAATCTTTCTCTTGGTAAAAAGAATCTTAAGGGCTATCTCGCTCTTAATGAGCGCCTTATACAGCTCAGAACAAGGCTATGGGACCAGGAGTCAGACCGTGAGATACGCCTTGCATATCTGCTGTATCAGGGAATGGCGAAATTCGTTCAGGAGCCAAATAATTATAATCGTTACTGGCTTATGGTAACGCGATTCGATGAAGACTCCGACGAGGTCAAGTGGTCTGGGCACCCTGAAATAAGAGTGGGTGATATCATCTTTTACTATCAGGCCCTTCCCGTCAGTGCAATTACGGATATTTTTAAAATATACGAAGAACCGTGGTTTGACCCATGGTTTCCGTGGGGATTTGTAGTTGAAATGCGACGGATAGGCCAACTCAACCCCACTATCCCCTTTCGCCAGCTCAAAAATGATCCGGTCATAAGTCAATGGAATTTGGTTAAAAAGAACTTCGTCGGAGTTCGCACAGAGGCTGTACCACATCATTTTTACAACCAGCTGCTTGACTTCCTGCCTGAATCAATTAAAAGTCAGCATAATCTTGTCAAAGAACCTGTAGCTAGCTTGATAACGGGAGTATTCAAAGAGTGTGGCACAGAAAAAGAGTTCGACGAACAGTTTATTAAGCCATTGATTCGAAGCTGGGGGTTTCAACCGGTATATCACGAACCCTGCCGATTGATGATCGGGGCAAGTAAGCATACCATAGAACCTGACTTTGTTGTTCGACACAATGGTAAAATTTTGACCATTTTTGAAGACAAGGTCCGGATCATTTCCAAAAATGAACGTGAAACCGCCGCCAGACAGGGTCGTTCTTATGCACGTCTGATGAAATCACCCACATACGTTGTGGCTGCTCCAGAGGGTTTGTGGCTGTACAGCTCCGACGATGACGATCTGAAGGAAATTGCATGCTATCTTCCAAGCAACAATGGAGACAAACAGCCCGAAGTTGAATTTCGCAAAGCAATTTTAGCGGCAGGATAATCATTTGCTCTAGAATCATTGAAGGACAAAAAAATAGCGATAATCTCTCCTTCATCTTTTCAGCTTGCATTAAATGCAAATACAACGAACTTGCTTGGCAAAACAAACTACATCAGACGATTTCGTGAATCTGCACGTCGATGGCGGAGTCTTCGTTTCTGACCTCGTAGCGCTTTTCCGGTTTCGAGTAAACGTTAACAATCTGATGCGAGGTTGAAAAGGCATTCTCCTCAAGATGATTGCATTGGCCGAAAATGATGTTTTCGATCAGAGCCGTATGAGTTTGAGAATACTTATTGGAAGCCCTTACCAGCTTTTCTATGTTTCTCACCTTTTGCAGGTTTTGCACATTTTCAGTTTTTTCATCGGGCATCAGAATGAAAAGGTAGTCCCGAGCCCGGCTGATCGAAACATTGAGAATGTTCTCTCGTTCAGAAAAATCCGCGGCGACTATAAAATGCCGGATGGCAGGTTTAATAGAGTAATGATGATGACAATGACACGATGAGAAAGAGCTTCAAAAAATGTTGTATCACCCTGATTTTGGCTGTATAATTTTGCCAAATCGGCTGCTT
>Ga0116142_10003532_pt1 | contig 15639 bp, 15 predicted proteins | sample AD_UKC033_MetaG_FD_89785 | JGI IMG/M metagenome (GOLD analysis project Ga0116142, IMG submission 89785) | Active sludge microbial communities of municipal wastewater-treating anaerobic digesters from USA - AD_UKC033_MetaG | ecosystem: Engineered > Bioreactor > Anaerobic > Digestate | place: USA... | reverse complement strand
TCGCCACCATCACCCTGAATCGCCCCGAAAAACTGAACGCCTGGACCTTCTCGATGGAGCGCGAGTGGCGTCACGCGTTGGCGGACGCCGCGCAACGCGCGGACGTGCGCGCCATCATTCTTACCGGCGCGGGCCGCGGCTTCTGCGCCGGCGCGGATTTCGGCCTCCTGAGCAGCCTCCAGGACGGCACTTTCGATTCGAGCGAGGTCCCGTTCGACAATGAACCGTCCGCCACGGATCAGAAAGTTCGCGACGACTTCCGCAAGCCCTACACGTTCCCGCCCGGGATTCGCAAGCCGATCATCGCGGCCATCAACGGCCCGGTCTATGGGCTCGGACTTGTCCACGCGCTGTTCTGTGACGTGCGCTTCGCGAGCGAACAGGCGACGTTCAGCACGGCCTTCGTGAATCGCGGTCTCATCGCCGAGCACGGCATCGCCTGGATACTGCCGCGACTCGTCGGCCTCGAAAACGCACTCGACCTCCTGCTGTCGGGCCGGAAAGTGGACGCCGCCGAGGCGCTGCGCATGGGCCTCGTCAGCCGCGTGGTCGCACCGGAGGCGCTGCTGCCGGAAGCACGGAGCTACGCGCGGCAATTGGCCACGCTCAGTTCGCCGCGATCGATGGCGGTCATCAAGCGCCAGGTCTGGGACGGCTTGCTCATGGGGCTCGGGCCCGCCACGGACATCGCGATTCAGGAAATGCTCGAAAGTTTCGGCGCGGACGACTTCCGCGAGGGCGTGCTTTCGTTCCTCGAAAAGCGGACCCCAAACTTCACAGGCGAATAAGCAACCCTCGCTGCGTTACGCGGACTTCCGCCGCCCCCAGGGCGTGTCTTCGTAGCGCGTAATCTGCACGCCCCGCGCTTCCCGCCAGCGCGTACCGTCCGCCAGCACGGCCTCCCACCCGTACCCGCCCGTCTCGCAGTTGACCGTGATGATCTTCGCGCCTTTTGGGACGCGGTTCGCCCCGTAAGCCGCGTGGCCCGTCGCGCGGCCATACACCAGGTCGACGCCGTCCAGGCAGCAGGAAAAGTCATTGATGTGGTCGTGGCCGCAGAAGCACGCCCGCACCACCTCCAGGTCCTTCAGCAACCCAAAAGTCGATCCGTCCTCCTCCTCGAAGGCCACGCTCTCGAAGCGGACCCCCGAAGCGCACCCCCCGTTCCACAGGTCGTCATACTGCTTCAGTGGAATATGGAACAGCGCGAAAGCATGCGGAGCGACGGGCGCTGCTTCCGTGGCGGCCACCGCGTCCAGCCACGCGTGCTGGTCCTGCCCCAAGCCGAGATCGTTCGAATTCAGGCACACGAGGTCCCAGACCGGCGCACCGGACCGGTCCGTCACGTGCACCGTATAGTTCCCGCCGCCCGGACCGCCCCGATACAGGGAATGGGGCCCGTTCGTGAATGCTTCATGCCCCGCTTTGTAGTCGTCCAGCTTATCGTGATTGCCCCACGTGAAGAGCCACGGCACGCCGAGCGCGCTGATCTGCTCGATACCGAAACGCATGAATTCCTCGCCGCGACCGTAGGGATTGTCCTGCCAGAGATCCCCCGTGACGAGGAGGAGGTCGGGCCGCGCAAGCTCCACCAGCCGAGCCAAGTCATTGATGGTCTTCTCATCCCGCCCTGGCCGCGGGTGAGGCATGAAGAAATGGATGTCCGTCAACTGCAACATACGGAAATCCGACGGGTTTTCAATTTCGAGGATGGCCGCCGTCGCCGGGTTGCCGTCCCACCGTTCCATGCCCACGCGCCAAACCCGCTGGGCCTCAGCCGCGTCCCCGAGCGCCAACGCGCCGGTCGTCACGGCCGCGAGGAATTCTCGACGATTCATCTCCTGCTCCAATTCAGACTGCTAACCGCCTGCATACCGTTCTTTTACCGCAAAACAGTAAGAAAATGCAAATTCATTCCCCATTTTCTTGCCATTTGCCCCCCCCGACTCGTACACTGGCGCCCATGTCTTCCCGAGAGAGAATGACGAAACACGGCGTGCCGTTGACGCCCGTTCCGCGCCGTATCCCCGGCGACGGCGGCGTCGGCATAAACGTCTGGGACTACGGCGGCGACGGCGCGCCGTTGTTGCTGTGTCATTGCACCGGCGGCCTCGCGCGCGTGTGGGACCCCGTGGTGGCACGGCTCGGCGGGCGGTTTCGCGTGTTCGCGGTGGACTCCCGCGGCCACGGGGACTCGGACCGGCCCGAGGCGCGCGACGCCTACGAGTGGATACGCTCAGGGCGCGACCTGCTGGCGGCTCTGGACGCTCTGGGCCTCGGACCGGGCACGATTGCCGCGGGCCACTCCGCCGGCGGCGCGCACATCGCCTACGCGGAGATGCTGCGTCCCGGGACCTTCGGGCGCGTGCTGCTCATCGAGCCGATCATCGGCCCCCGCGAGGTCTTCCACGGAAACCCCTTGTTGGCCGAGACCGCGCGGCGGCGCAGGAACGTCTTCGCGAGCCGCGACGAAGCCCGCGCCCGTTTCGCGGCGAAAGCGCCCAAGAAATCCTGGCATCCCGAGGCCCTCGACGCCTACGTCGCCTACGGCCTCAGAGACCTGCCCGAAGGCGGCGTCGCCCTCAAGCTGCCCGGTTCTATCGAGGCCTTTGTCTACGAACTCGGCGGCGCCTGCGACGTGTTCGATCGGCTCCACGAACTCCGGTTCCCGGCGCTCCTCGTGGCGGGAACCGCAAGTTACGGTCCCGCCCTGATCGCGGCCCAGCACGAGCGGCTGCCCCATGCCGAGCAGATGTTGATCGACGGCGCGGGCCACTTCCTGCCCCAGGAAAGACCCGACGACGTCGCGCGGCTGATACGGGACTGGTTCGCGGGCGCGACGCTGACGAAAAGGACGTAAGCGACCTGAAGGACCCAAAGGACAAGCGAACATTCTATGCCGCGCCGGCGCATGCCGCGCCGCATGGCCCCTAAATGCCCGTTCTTGCTTCGCTTCTCGCCGCGCATCTCGCCCCGCGCGCACGGCATTCTTGTCGCTTTGGTCCCTTTGGTCCTTTTGGTCCCTTCTTCACGCCTTCGCGCGTCTACCACCCGTAATGCGCCACCCGCGGCATCGGTGCGCCCTCGCGCTGCAAGTGCCGCAACTCCCGGTAGCTGATCAGTTCCACGCCCTGCTCGCGGATATACGCCAGCGTTTCCGGCTGCATGAAAAACTCGGTGTCCGCCGTGCGCCGCGCCCACGAACCCGTGGTCGCGCGCATCTCGGGCGTGTCCTGTCCGCAGTGAATGTAAATCTCGCTGACCTTGCCCGCCGGCAACTCGCGAATGCGCTTCTTCCAGAACGCCTCGGTCGCTTCGAGGCTCGGCGGTTCGTCCAGGTACAACTTGTCCGGGCACAGCACGCCGAACTCGTCGGCCATGTCGCGCAGGTATCCGCCGAGCAGCTTGGTCATCACGTCGCGGCCCGCCATCCTGCACGGCAACCGAAAATCGCGCGCCACGCGCAGATACGCCTCGTGGAACTTCGGGTTGTATTGCAGCGTGCCCATGTGCGAGTCGATATGCGTCACGTCGATCCCCGCCGCCAGCGCCTTCTCGACCTGCGCCCGCGCCTCGCGTTCCGCCTCCTCCGGTTTCGCGAACGAGTAGACCCAGCCCACGTCGGGATGCATATACCCCAGCTTGTCGACCAATCCCGGCGCCGCCTCACTCCCCAGCACCGGCCCCCACTTATACGCGCCCCACTCGCTCGTGTGCGTCAGATGCACCCCGATGTTCGCCTGCGGATGTTTCCGCGCGAACGACGCCGCCAGCGGAAGCCACGGACACGGGACCATTACCGTCGCCGAGGTCACCGCGCCCGCGCGCAGCACGTCGATAGTCCCCTCGGTCGCGGCCTGGTTCATCCCGAAATCGTCGGCGTTGATGATCAGCACCCGCGCGTCCGGCGGAAACCCGAGCCGCTCGACCAGACTAGGTTGCGGCGTCTCCGCGACAGCCCAAGCCGTCGCCAACGTGACGGCCATCAACACGAGTGAAGATCGGATCGGCTGAATAATGCGGCGTGAAAGAGCCATGCGCTTGCTTCCTCTCTTGCTTTGGTGCCGTGGCTTATGGACTCGATTGCCGCGCGGCGGGTTTCCGTGCGGGATCAGTCGCCGGTCGCGCCCCTACTCCGCGGCGTACGCCTCGAAAAGGTCCGCAAGCCCGGCCTGCTCGATGTCCCCGGCGAAGACCGCGACGCGATAGTGCAGCGTCAGCGGGTCGCCTTCCGGCAAATCGAGCTTGCCCCCCTCGATCCAGTACATCGGCGTCGGCGAAAAGAAGCCGTAATCGCGCGTGAACCACTTGCTCGGGTACCAGCGGTTCCCCGGATGCTGGAAGATGGCCATGCCCTCGGTTACGCCGTCGCGCGTTCCGTAATAGGCGCACCACGGGGACGCCGCGCCGTAGGTCTCCGCCTCGCCCCGTTTACCTTCGGCGTTGACGAGCACCCCGCCGGACGTGACGCTCAGTTCGGGGACCATGCGCCCCGCGAATAACGAGTGGTTCGACTGTTGGACTTGCACGGCCGTCAGCGGCGTGAGCGTGATCTCGAAATCGATAAGCCGCAGGTCGTTTCGCGGCGCGCGTATCGTTATGCGCCGTGTGTCGCGGATCACCGGCGGCTTCTCCGGCTGCCGCCACAGGCACACGTCCGTGAACACGACCGCCTCCCCCGACGCGATTTCGATCTTCGGCCCTTCCGAGACTATCTGCCCCGTTTCATTCGCTTCCTGCCAGTAATTGCCCCAATACCCCGCGCCGAACACCTTGTCGCAGCCGAAGAACAACGAATGATGGTGCGGCCACGGCTGCGACGATTCCGTAGTCACCGATTTCTGAGACGCCGGTCCGTTCACGGGAAAGAAATACGGGTATTTCTGATCGTGCGCGAATGTGTAGCACGTGACGATCTCGCCGCCCGCCCGCACCACCACCTGATCGCCCTTGATGCCCGCCTCGAGCGGTGTCCCGCCCCCGCACACCGCGGCGGCAACCAAGCCAACTATCCCAACGGCAAAGCATCCCATGACCCAACCTCCGTTCGTTCTCGTTCTCGTTCTCGTTCTCGTTCTCGTAATCGTAATCGATCCCCCCGCCCTCAAATCGCGACACTCTTAAACTGCGGCAGATGCGCCCGATTCTTCTTCAGCATCTCCCGCACCATCTTCCTGATCTCCGCCAGCGACAATACCGCCGCCGTCAGCGGGTCATAGGCGCAGGCGTGGAACACCAGCATCGGGTCCCCCGTCAGCGCCGCCTCGACCGCCATCTCCTCGACCGCGATGCTGACGTTGTTCAGCGCGGCGCACTGCGGCGGCAGCGGCCCCGCGTACATCGGGTTCAGCCCGCGCTTGTTCGCCAGCACGGGAACCTCGACGCACGCGCCCTCCGGCAGGTTCGGTACGAGCCCCGTATTCGGCACGTTGCCGTTGAATTCGAAGGTCTCGCCGCCAAGCCGCGCATTGATAATGTACGCCGCGTACTCGTGCCCGCGTTCGAGCGGCATCGGCGCGCCCTGATCGAACCACTCCCTCACTTCCTTCTTCCACGTCTTCTCGCGCCGCTGATATTCCTTGAGGATATAGGCGTACTCGCCGGGGTTCCAGCCCGTGCTGTGCGTGCAGTACTTCTCGATGAGGTCCGGACGCTTGCGGAACCACCAGTTGTATTCGCTGTTGTGTCCGCTCGATTCCGTCACGTAGTACCCGAGGTGCAGGAACATCTCGTTCCGCACCTGCTCCTCGTTGTAAATCTTCTTGTTGCTCTCGATCGCTTTCCGAATCAGCGGAATCGCGTCCCAGCCGTCCCAACGATAGTCGATAAACCACGCCTGATGGTTGATCCCCGCGCATACGTAGGTGATGCGGTCCATCGGCGCGCCGATCCAGTGCGCCAGCATCCCCGCCGTGCCCTGCACGCTGTGACACAATCCGGTTATCTGGAGCTTCGAGACCCGCTGCATCGCCCGGCACAACATCGCCATCGGGTTCGTGTAGTTCAGGAATATCGCGTCCGGACAATACCGCTCCATGTCCGGGCAGATGGCCACCATCGTCGGGATCGTGCGCAGCGCGCGAAACACGCCGCTCGGGCCGCGCGTGTCGCCCACGTTCGTGTCCACGCCGTACTTCTTCGGAATCTCGATATCGTGACGCCACACGCCCACGTCCCCGCACAGGATCGTGCAGCACGCCGCGTCCGCCCCTTTCAGCGCCGTCTTGCGGTCGAGCGTCGCCGTTACTTTCGCCGGATACTGCCCCCGCTCGATGATCGTCTTCACTGCGCGATACGCGAAATCGAGCCGCTCCGGGTCGATGTCCATCAACGCGATATGCGCGTCCGCAAGCAGCGGAAACGTCAACAAATCCCGCACCAGCCCGCGCGTGAACCCCAGGCTCCCCGCTCCGATGAACGCCACCTTGGCCATACACCGCTCCTTCCTGTATTTCTTGCCCCCTTCGCGCCTCCGAAGCGCGCTGCATTATCCCCGAGGCCGTCGGCACAGTCAATCTACTGGCGTGGCAGCTACCGATGCGACATGATGGCCGACGCCAGCCCTTACCCCCTCATTTCGCAAGTAGAGAATATTGATATTGTAGCCTGTATTGTCAATTAAACACCCCTTGTTTCGCGAGCAAGTCGCGTCGCAAACAGTACGTATCGAGACACAACACGGCCAATTCCTGCAACAATTGCGCGTACTCAGAGGGGGGCGCCTCGTAATTGCCCGACATCCTCTCGGTGCATCACATCGCGGCAAATGAATAACTCCTACGCCGGTGCGTCCAATTAGGCACGGTAACCTTGGGAGTACACGCCATGAGTAAGTCTTACGTTCGGTTCGCGATTGTTACAATCGTTTGTTTGAGCCTCGCCGTCATCACCGTGCCTGCCCAGGCGGACCCCAGAGGTGCGGCGGCCTTCCGCAGCATGTCCAGGGGCGCGGTCCCCGCGATTCGCGGCGCGTCCGGCTCGGGTCTGCTGCGCACCCCGACGCGCGCCGCCACCCCCTTCTCGCACTCCGGCGGTTCGAGGATGTTTAGCCCGGGCAGTTCGCGGGGCGGTCGCGGTTTATCATCCCAAGCCGGTAGCTCCGGTTTGCGTGGCCTGAGCAACCTTCTTGGCGGCGGCTACGGCAACAATCCGTTCGGATATCCCGGTGGCTACAACCCGTGGGAAGCGCAACGCCGGGCCTCGAAGGATTACGCGGACGCCTACCGGGACGCGGCGATAGCGAACGCGGTGGTGGGGCTGGTGGGCGTGCTGGTTAACGCGCACGTGCAGGAGCGCGCCATGCGCACCGCCGTTCCCGTGGCTGCGGCGCCCGTCCAGCCAGCGGGCTATTACGCGACCCAGCGCACCGTTGTCCGCGAAGGGTACTATGAAAACCGCCAGGTCTGGGTCCCGGAACATCCCGACCCGACGACCGGCGCAGTAATCCAAGGCCACCACGAACTGCACCGCGTATGGGTGCCGCCCGTCTATCAGGAGTCCCAGGTCTTTGTTTCCGCGCAGCCGCAGCCGGTTGCGTACACTGCCGGCGGCATCGGCTACTAGCGACCATCGTGACGACGGCAGCAAGTGTTGAGGCGCGCCGCGCGCGGAGCAAGGGTCCATGCCGTCCATATCGTCCATATCGTCTATATCGTCCCCTGAGACGCGCCGTCAACGTGGAACAAGGAGAACCCGGAACATGCCCGCCAGGAGCATCCTGCCGAAAACCGGCGAACCGAGGCTCTCGACGGAAGAACTTGAACAACTGCTCGAACCGTTCGCCCTGGACCGAACCCGTCACCCCCTCATCGTCGTCGGTATACGGGGCTACTACCGAGACTTGATGGGCGCGCCCGGGGTGAACGACCGCGGCATCTACGACGATGCCCTGTTCATTCACGCCCCCAGCGTGTTCGCCGCCTACAACGGCAATACGGACCCCTCGCAGCATCGACCCGGCCACGGCTCGGGCGCGGCTCGGGGCATGGCCTCCCTCAAGCCGGGCGCGTGGTTCGTGCATCGCTTCGACCTGCACCGCGGCAAATATCTCGCCCTCTGCCAGCGTTCCGGCCCCGTCACGGTTATTCGCGACGGCAACCCGCCCTACGAGGACACCGGCTACTTCGGCATCAACATCCATCGCGGTTCCTACACCAAGACCTCGAGCGAAGGCTGTCAGACCATCCACCCCGACCAGTGGCCCAGCTTCATCGCCCTCGCCGAAGACCATGCAAGGCGCTGCCACGGCCCCCGCTGGAAGAACACGACGATCCCATACGTCCTTCTGGAAAGACAATAGGCCGCAACCGCTTTCCGCGGCTACAACTCGCTAGGTGGACGATACAGCCTGCAAGGACGTACGGAACGTCCCCCTTGCGTTGGCCGCGGGGACAGCGGCACAAGCGCGCCCCAACGCGGCGCGCTATTCATGACTGTCAGAGACCGCGTGCAACCGCTCGAGCAACCTCGCGCGCACGCCGAGGATAGTCAGTCCGACGACCTCCCGCCGCGGCTCGTCGTATCGCAGAATAACGCCTTCGCCGATGTCGATGCCCACCGCCGGAGCCGCTTCGCCAACCGTCAGGTACAGCACATCGGCTTCCTCGTCATATTCCCAGTCGATACGTTCGGGGTGCTCCAATATCCTCACCGTTTCCATAACACCTCTCTTCTGCCCGACGGCCGGTTCGTAAAATAAGCCGTCATAATGAATCCATCGTCAACGCTGACTTACCGGTACGCGACAACCAGATACTTGGACGTTAGCGGGGTTTCCGGATAGTGTCGTACCGCAAGTAGCTCGCCGAAATCGCCATTCTGAATATAATCCGGGGATTCCACCGTTTCCAGTACGCGTTCCCGTTGCGTGGCCATTTCCGGATGCCGATTCCGGATATGGTTCCACCGTTCCATAGTGAGCCGGATTGGAGTTCTATTGCGCGAGAATACGACGAGCATGAGACCTCGGTGCTGACCAACACAGCAGTCCGCTCATGTGCTCGACGATAGACAGAGCAGCATTGTATCACAAACCGCGAACGGCCGGGCGGTTCACAGCCGCCGTCGCAGCTTGAACTCGGCGTCGCTTCTGTTGCAGCCTTCACCTCGAGGGAATCATCACGGATTCCCTGGTGTGCGAACCGCGCTACGGCAAAGGAACCGACGTCCAAGCATGCAAACAGTCCTAGGCGCATTTACGACATTGTTGTTCCTTCCCTACATGGGCTGGGGCATATACAATCTGCGCCGCCGCTTTCGCTTCCACGACGAGACACATCCCCTCATCGAGACCGCAACGCTGGTCCTGGTGTTCGCCTATCTGGCGGTGGAAATTCGCGTGCTTGAAACGTGGTTCGAGCGCGCGCCCGGGTACGTCATTTTCGCGGTGCTCGGCCTCGTCGTTTCCGCCGCCGCGCTCTACGGGCACATGGCCGTGTCGCTCCTGTCCTGGCTGATTGTCGACTTCATGATGCCCGGCCACCAGGGGAATCCCGAGCACCCGCGTATGGGTCCGGAGGAAGCGCTCGAACGCGAGAAGGATTACGCAGGCGCGCTCGACGGCTATCTCGTGCTGGCCCGCATCTATCCGCGCAATACCGAGATACCGATGCGAATCGTGAGTAACCTCCTGCGCCTCGACCGCGCCCGCGAAGCGCCTTCCTGGCTCGAACGGGCGCTGGCGTGTTGCGCAGACGACGATGCCGCCGCGGGCATCGTTACGCGACTGTGCGAGGTGTACGAGCACCACCTGGACGACCCCGGGCGAGCCCGCGCCGCGCTCGATGCGTTTCTCGAAGGGAATCCCCGCGTCAAAGACCGGGACGCCTTACGCGAGCGCCTGGACCGTATCGGCGCTCAGGGCGCCCGCGTCGAGCGCCGCGTGACGCTGATGCCGCTTGCGGAGGCCCCGCTCGAGGAACCGCCGCCCGAGAAGTCGGTCGAGAAACCGCGCGGGCGCGCCAGACTCGACATCGCCCCCTTGGCGCAATGCCCCCTTGCCCCGGAAGACGACCAGTCCCAAGATGCGCCCACGGCGGAGAAAGGCCGTCCGGACGTGCCCGACTAGCCGTCATGGCCCCTGGAACCGGTTCGCTATTCCTCCTCGATCGTATCGCCAAATCGCGTCGGCAGGATGAGCCGCACGCCCCCGGCCTCGCGCGCGGCATCCATCGCCGTTATGATCGCTTGAAACGGAGCCGCCTCGTCCCCTTGCAGGATGATCGTCGCGTCCGGCTCCCGCGCGAGTAGTTCTCGCAGCATCGCGCGCAGTGACGCCGTGTCCACCGGCCGTCCTTCCCAGAAAATGGCCCCGGACCCGTCGACGACAATCTCGTAGGGCGCGTGTTCCTGCTCGACGCCGGTCACCGCGCGCGGCAAGAGAATATCGAGCCCGATGTGCGACCGGAAAGTGGACGACACGGTAAAGAAGATGATCAGAATAAACATGACGTCGATGAGCGGCGTAATGTTGATGCCCGGCCGCCGCCTTACCCGTCGCGACTGGAACGGTCCATCCACGAGCGCATCTCCTTATCGGAAGACCTGTATGGCCCGGACTCCTAAATCCTTTATCCACAGCATATTAGGTCATTTACCGCTCCTTCGGCAACCTATTCCGGGCAGCCGGCGCCATAACGCGAAATTTGCACAAATGCAGGGGTCTAAGGTACACTTGGAACGGGTTCCGATAGCGTGTTTCCTGGATTGTCAGAGTGTATCCGGGGGTGTAGCGTGAAGACATGGCGAGTTTGTGTAGCGGACGACGACGTTGACGCCGCGTCCGTCCTAGTTGAAGGTCTACTGGCCAACAACTACGAGGCCCAAGCGGTGTACTCCGGCGAGGCCGCCCTCGAGGCGTGCCGGGCCGGCGAAGTGGACCTTATCCTCCTCGACGTGGCGATGCCCGACGTCGACGGCTTCTCTGTTTGTAAGCAACTGAAAGAAGACCCGCGCACGCGCGACATCGCCGTGGTTTTCGTCACGGTGCACGGTTCCGAGGAAAACGTGCGGCGCGGCTTCGAACTGGGCGCGGCCGACTACGTGACTAAACCGTACAACCTGCCCTTCGTCATGCTCCGCATCGAGTCGGTCATGCGAACGCGACAAGTGAACGACGTCTTGCGCAGCAACCCCGAACCGATATTCGATCCGGCCTACACGGATTATCTCACCGGCCTGCGCAACCGCCGGTATCTTCTCGAACGCCTTCAGGAGGAAGTCGAAAAGGCCCAGCGGTACAATCACCCAGTCTCGTGCGTGGTGGTCGAGGTTGACGAGTTGCACGCGGTCGAAGAAGACCAGGGTACGGCATCCATCGACGACATCCTCGCCGAACTGGCCTTGGCCTTGCGCAACGCTTCCCGCAACTACGACGTCCTCGCCCGTTACGACGGCGCGATTTTTGCCGCCGTGTTGCCCCACTCGCCGCTGAGCGAAGCCTTGTGTTACGCGCGGAAGATTCTGCGCGAGATCGAAGCGGTGACCTTCAACGACCCCTGTTTCCCGACCCAGGCGGGCGTGAGCATCGGTGTCGTCACCTGCCGCAACAGCAAGGCCGCCGGCGCCGAACAAGTCCTCGGCGAGGCCATGAAAAATCTGCTGCGGGCGAAAAGCCGCCGGGAACCCATCGTAGCCGTCGACCTCAACGACTGATCCCCGCCCCCTTCTCGTGCTCGTGCTCGTGCTCGTACTCGTACTCGTACTCGTACTCGCCGCCTACGTACAATACTATACTCCTGCGGCCCCCCCAACCTCCGCCACGCACCCTTCCCGAGCGCGCAAGAGACGCTCGATGTGATCGCTGCGCTGTTCGAGCCGGCGACGCCAGGAGTTCTGTTCCGCCACCGTCCGCCGCGCCGCTTGACGTTCCGGATTGTCCTCGGCAAGCGCCCGGTCCGTCATCGTCACGAACTCGTCATGCGCCTCCGCGAAATAGACGACCTCCTCAAGATGCAGGCACTCGGGTAGACGCGGGCATACCACGGGCTTGCTCCCCGCGAGATACTCCTGAATCTTCATGGGGTAAATGCCCTTTGTGGCCTCGTTGATGGCATAAGGCACCAGGGCTGCGTCCATGCCCTTCAGGTAGGCGGGCATATCCTCGAGGGGGCGATTGCCCATGAGATGCACGTTCGGGAAGCGCTCGAGCGGCGTGAAATCCACGACGCCGCGAACCGGTCCCAGCAGCGCGATCGACCATTGCGGCCGGAGCGCCGCCATCCGCGCGATCAGCCCCACGTCGAATCGATACCGATCAATCACGCAAATGGCCCCGATGATCGGGTGCGGCAGACGCGCAATGTCCCGCGGGGCGGCAAGGGCCGGATCGTTGGCCTTCGAGTAATGGGCCACGTCCCCCGCGGGCAGGACCACGTGGGTCTCCGGGCAAAGCCCTTCGCGCCGCGCGCGCATGTGCTGCGAGAACACGAAGACGATGTCGGCGGAAGCCGCAAGGCGGCGGTCCATCCAGTCCACGAGCCTGCGGCCCGCGCGGTCCTCGAGATAATTGGCCCACTCGTCGCAAATGTCATGGACGCTGAGCGCGCGCGGAATGAATGGGGCCGCGCCGCCGTGAATGGGGGAGAAGTTCCAGAGAATCGGGTCCTTGAAACCCAGGCGGTGCGCCTGTTCCCGAACCATGCGCGCCAGAAAGTAGCCGTTGACGCGAAGCGTGCGCCGGGCCACCGGAAAAGGTACCTGCCCGATGGGCAGGAAACGATGCGGCGGATGGAAGACAAATAAGTTCGGGGCCCCCTCTTGGAGCGGCTTCCCGCTCCACGCGCCCGCCCCTTGCGAGTCCACCCCTTTCAAAAAACGGAGAAACGACCGCGGCATGTCGACATAGAGGACGCGATTCGTCTGGGCAAGCAGTTTAGACAAATGCTGCGGCGTACTCTTGACCGCGTGCCAGTCGGCGTAAGTGAAAACGATGATGTCGCGACCTTGAAGCATCCCAGAACACTGCTGTTGCACCGATCCCGGCCACGGCGCGTCCCGCAGTTCACATGGGCCGGGCACGGAGGGCGCGGATTCCCGAATGCGGCGGATTCTACATTAATGCCGTTGCGAGAACACAATCGCCCGCTTCCTCACACGTCGAGGCGCGCCAAAGCGCGTCTGCCGATGTCCGTACGGTAGTGCGCGTCATCGAACGTTATCTTCCGCACGGCGCCATATGCCTTGTCGATGGCGGATCGGATGTCCGGATCGCACGCCGTCACGTTGAGTACCCGCCCGCCGCTCGTCAGGAGGCGGTCGCCCTCCTGCCGCGTCCCCGCGTGAAACACGATGACGTCCGAGTCCGCCTCCGCGGCGTCGATACCGGCGATCTCCTTGCCCTTTTCGTAAGGGCCGGGATACCCCCCGCTCGCCATGACGACCGTGACGCAGGCGTTGTCCTCGTAATCGATCTCATGCCCTTCCAGCGCGCCGTTACAGCACGCCAGCAGCAGCGGCACGATGTCGCCGCGCATGCGCGGCAGCACCACCTGCGTCTCCGGATCGCCGAAGCGCACATTGAACTCGATCACCTTCGGTCCCTGTTCGGTAATCATCAGCCCCGCGTACAGGATGCCCGTGTACGGGGTGTCCTCTCGCGCCATGCCCGCGACCACGGGCCGCAGGATGCGCTCCTCGATCTCGCGCATTACCGCCGCCGTGACAACTGGCGCGGGCGAATATGCGCCCATGCCCCCCGTATTCGGCCCTTGGTCGCCGTCGTTCACCCGCTTGTGATCCTGACTCGACGCCATCGGCATGGTGGTCCTGCCATCGCAGAACGCCAGAATCGACGCCTCCTCGCCGACGAGACACTCCTCGATGACGATCTTCGCGCCTGCATCACCGAAGACGCGGTCCACCATCATAGCGCGAATGGCCGTAAGCGCCGCATCGACGTCCGCGCAGACGGAAACGCCCTTGCCCGCCGCGAGGCCGTCCGCCTTCACCACGATGGGCGCGCCTTTCTCCTGCACGAAGGCCATCGCCGCCTCGGGTTCGACAAACTCGGCGTAGGCCGCCGTCGGAATATCGTGACGCGCCATAAACGCCTTGGCGAAAGCCTTGCTCCCTTCAAGCCGTGCCGCCGCCGCCGAGGGGCCGAAGACCGTGCGCCCGCGCTCGCTCAAGTAATCGACCACGCCCGCCGCAAGCGGCGCTTCGGGGCCGACCACGGTGAGGCCGACGTCCCGCGCGGCGATGAATTCCGCCTGGATCTCGAAGTCGTCCACGCTCAAAGCGATCGATTCCCCCTTTTCGAGGCGGTCGATGCCGGGGTTGCCCGGGGCGCAGAACACCTTCTCGATGAGCGGACTTTGAGCGATCTTCCACGCCAGCGCGTGCTCCCGGCCGCCGCCGCCGATAACCAGAGCGTTCATGAGCGTATCCTTTCGCGAAGACCGTATCCCTTACCGGCGTCGCGCGACCCTACTCCGCGGGCGGCTCGGTGTGCTTGAAGTTGGCGGCGAGAACGCGGTCGTACTCCGCCGTGCACTCGAAGGCCTCCTGCGCCAGTCGATACCGCGTGGCGAAGGGCACGGCCCCATCGTGAGCGCGCATCTCGTGCATGATCCGCGGGTAGCGTTCCGGATTCACCACCACCGTCACGTAACGGTAGTTCTTTGCCGCCGAACGAATCATCGCGGCGCCGCCGATGTCCGTCTGTTCGAAGACCTCGTCCGGCGTCAACCGCGGATGCGCGACCGTCCCCTCAAGCGGATGCAGATTGGCCACCACCATGTCGATCCAGGCGAAGCCGTGCGCCTGTAACTGCTCGACATGGACCTTATTGTCCCGGACGCCCAGCAACCCGGCGTGCACCTTGTGATGCAGCGACTTCACCCGGCCGTCCATGAGTTCGGGAACGCCTGTGAATTCGGCGATGCTGATCGCCGGCAGCCCGGCCTCCTGCAGCGCCTTCAGGGTTCCGGACGTGCTGATCAGTTCGACCTCGAACTCCCGCAGAAGTCGCGCCAGCTCCACGAGCCCTGTCTTGTCATGACAACTAAGAATCGCGCGTCGTATCCGCTGCATACCCCATGCCTCCACTCGAAAAGGGAACGGCATGATACGTGATCCAAGGGTAAATGTCGAGTCTAAGCCCGGCCGCCATTGTCAGCCTGTGGCGGAATAAAGACTCTTGAGTTGCGAAGCCGGCGCCTCCGTGTATTGTGCGCCGTTGAGAAAGAGGTCCACGAGACCCTCGGCCAATTCCGGCGTGAGCTGGATATCCGGCCGATTGGACTTCGCCATAATATGCATTTCCATAATACCGATGAACACGAGCGCCAAGCTCTGGGCGTCCCCGCCAGACAACTCATTGCGGTCCAGACCCTCCCGCATGATTTCCTCGATGAGCTTGAAGCGCTTGCGACCCAGCCGGTTCCGGTCGAGCGGCGGACCCTGGGCGGGCGGCGAGAAAAACACCTGAAGGATCAGCTGCACGACCTGCAACTGCTCTTCCGCCATCTTGAACGCCGAGACCATGATGGCCTTGAGCCGTTCACGGGTGCCGGGGACTTGCCGAATGACCTCCCGGACCTGTCCCACGTATTCCGCGAATTTCATCTCGACGAGCCGCCGAAACAGGTCTTCTTTGTTCTCGAAGTAGTAATAGAGGACCGGCCGAGTCACCCCCGCGCT
>Ga0116142_10003519_pt1 | contig 15682 bp, 19 predicted proteins | sample AD_UKC033_MetaG_FD_89785 | JGI IMG/M metagenome (GOLD analysis project Ga0116142, IMG submission 89785) | Active sludge microbial communities of municipal wastewater-treating anaerobic digesters from USA - AD_UKC033_MetaG | ecosystem: Engineered > Bioreactor > Anaerobic > Digestate | place: USA... | reverse complement strand
TTCACCTCCTCGCCGATCCCCTCGTGCAGTCGCTCGCCATCCTCGGGGGGCGGCACGCCTGGGCGGAGCTCCTCCGCGTCGACGCTGCCGAGCGCCTCGCCGTCGCCCTCGGCGTCGAGGTCCGGTCCAAGCCCGTCAGCGATGGTCTCGCTGGGGCCGAGCTCGCCGGCGACGTCGGCCCCCTCGTGAGGGCGATCCTCGGCGAGCTCGTCGGACCCGCGAGCGACCGGACCGTCGAGATTGTCGCCGGGGCGTGGCGGTGGCGCGGACCCGTGGGGCGCTTCGCTCGTCTCGTCGACGCCGTGGGCGTCTTCGCGGGGGCGTCGGAGGAGGGGGAGATCCTCGGTCCGCTCGAGGTCCCAGTGGTCGCCGAGCTCGGCCAGGGCCTCGAGCCGGTCGCCGCGGTCGAGGGCCCGAGCGGCGGCGAGGACCTCGGGGAGAGCTCGCCCCTCGAGCCCCGCCGCGATCTCCTTCCACCGCTCGACGAGCTCCTCGAGGAGCTCGGGGGCGCGGGGTAGCTCCGCGCTCTCTGCTTCGGCGGTGGCCGCCTCGTAGGCTTGGAGGTCGCCCTCGACGAGGGCGCGCACCCGTCGGCGCTGGATCGACTCGGAGGCCGCCCGTCGGGCGGCGAGGTCGTCGGCCGCTGCGTCAGCACGGGCGGCGCCGTCGAGGTGAGTCTCGAGCCACTCGACGCGCCCCACCGGCGCGGGCGCCGAGGGGAGCGCGCGCCCGCGGCGGATCTCGATCCGGTGGCGCGCCCGTCGGTGCCGCGCCCTCGCCTTCGCCGCCTCGCGGCCGGCGATCCGCAGGCGCTCGTCCTCGAGGTCGATCTGATCCCAGAGCTCGCGCCGGCTGAGGAGCTCGGCGCCGGGGCCGTACCAGTTGTCATGGAGGCCGACGGGGCATCCTCCCTTGCCGGGCTTGTATCGCCGCATACGCACGAGGAGGCCGCGCGACTCGAGCCACGCGACCGCGGCCCAGAAGGTCGAGACGGCGCACCCGAGGAGCGCGGCGAGAGCGGGCCCCGACCCGGTGACGCCGAGGTATCCGCACCGGCCGGCCTGGGTCACCAGCGCGAGCACGTCGCGCCGGGTCTTGACGTTGCCGACGAGGCGCCCGAGGGCCTCGCAGATCGTCGGGAGCGTCGCCGGGGCCTTCGACCGTAGCCACCATCCGCAGTTGACCGAGCGAGCCTGCGTCCACTCTCTCTGGATCGCGAAGTCCCAGGGCGAGAGGCCGCGCCGCCGGTGCTCGTACACCCACTGCAGCCGCTCCGCGAGCTCGCGGGCGTCGAGGGCGGCGACCCGCTCGTCGCCGCGGAGCGCCCACCGGCGGGGATGGGCGATCGACTCGGCGATCGCGACGAGCGCGTCGACCTGCGGAGGAGGCCGGACCGTGCGCCCGCCCGGACCCTCGCGATCCGAGCTCGGCAGTTCAACCTGCGCCGCGAGTGGGGGCAGCGGCGCGAGGTGATCGAAGGCCTCGATCTCCGTCGCCGCTGTCACGATCGACTCGTGATAGAGAGCTTCGAAGGGCCACTCGAGTGGAAGGTCTACGCCGGCGTGCGGAAGTGGGATTGTGTCGGTCGACGTGCTAAGAGTCGTCACGGGCGCCTCGGGCCCCGCGCGGATCTTGGTCGTGAAGCGCGGGGCCTGCCCCGTTAATAGCGCTTCACAACGCTGTCCAGGGCCGCGCCGAGGGTGCCGGCGACCTGTCGCCAGCCCCCGAGAAGGCCGCCGAAACGGACGCCCCAGGGCTCTCCGGTTAAGTCAAATTCTATGAAGAGCCTTATATACCCTGGGCCCGCTGTCAGAATTCGGAGCAATTGACCGTAGCGCGAACCCCACTGGTAGCGCTGATCATTCCAGGTGGGGGAGATCCCGTCGATCCCCCCCGACGGGAGATCTCCGCGGGTGCCGGCGACGACGAAGAGGGGCGAGAGCTCCTGATCGTCGAAACGCAGGTGCCACCGCCAGCGGAGGATGTTCCCGCCATCCTGCGCGACGCCGATGGAGGGGTCGCCGCCGTCGAGGGTGATCACCGTGACGTCGCCGTGCGCGGCGACGAGGAACGTCGCCAGGCGCTCGAGGATGAAGATCTCGGTCTGCCCCAGCTGGACGCGGACGATCTCGTAGACGCCCGACGCCGCGATCGTGGCCGGGTAGAAGATCGCCGGCTCCTCCCAGGTGACGCGCTCGGTGAAGGCGTCGGGGGTGGCCAGCACGTCCCCCGGCGGCACCTGCCCAGGCCGCCACCGCTCGCGCGCCTGGGCGAGCGAGCGAGGCCAGCGGAGGACGGCGGCCGGGGTGATGTTCACGGTCGGCCCGAGGAGCCCGGGGCGCTGCCCGGCAGCTGATCGGAGATCCCGACGACGACGACAATGCCGGCGTGCAGGGTCGGGGTGATCGGGACCGAGAAGGTCCCCGGATAGCTCGTCAGCCGACGCGCACGGATCGTGATCTGGTTGCCCCCGCGCCAGAGGTAGTCACTCACCAGCGGGTGATACACCGTGCCCCCGACGCCCTGCAGGATGGGCACGGCGAGCGGCTGCGAGGTGATGTTCTGCTGAGCGAGGGTGACCTCGACGGTGATGTGATCGTCGAGGGGGCGGAGGTTGTTGTAGACCGCCGGATCGTTCTGAAAGTCCTCATCGTCGATCTGGTAGGTCGTGAAGAAGCGGAGCGCCGTCGCCACCTGCGGCCAGTTGTTGACGCTGATGGTTAGCTGCGCCTCCGCGCCGATGGCCCCCGAGGGGGCGCCGTTGAGGAGGAATTGCGCTGCGCGCCCGTAGTAGAACGGGAAGTCCTCGAGGAAGACGACTTTTCCGTTCCTCGTCTCGATCTCGCGGCGGCTCACCGGGCCGACCTCGCCCCGCGGAGCTGCAGGTAGCGGTTGCCGGTGAAGGTGCAGCGGATCACGTACCACACGGGATCCTCGCGCTCGCCGCCGGCGGGCAGCGGGGTGGTGAAGTTGCCGGGCGACCCGGCCAGCGCCTGCAGGAGCTGGTTCATGGGGTTGTCGACCTTGCTCGACACAGTGATCTGACCCTGCGCGGGGAGCATGAGCGGGGAGGGCCACTTCCAGTTATTGCTCACGTGCGGGTCGCCCTGGACACCGGGCCCGTACACTTCGTCCACGGCCCCGTTCGCGAAGAGGCCCTGTCGCCCCGCGGACGCCGGCGCGCGGACGGCCGGGATCTCGAGCACGTCGTCGGCCTGGGCGAGGCGGATCTTGAAGGGCATGGTGTTCGGGAGCACGTCGAGGAAGAGCTCCGGCATGTGCTGGACGTCGAGTACGTCGGTAAGCCTCTCGCGATTCTTGGGGCTCTGGATGAACCACTCGATCGAGAACATGTAGACGTCGAAGGCCCAGTCGCGGCGCGAGTCGGGCTGGTTGCTGTAGGCCCGGCCGACGTTGGAGCTCCGCCCGCCGAACCACACCAGGTTCGCCGCGTTGCTGAACCCGGCCCAGTCGTTGAACCAGCCATCGTCGAGGGCCGCGGCGCCGGGCCCGATCACGATGGAGTCGTGGATCTCGTACGCCTCGTCGGCCCGGAGCTCGCGCACCAGATCGGCGGCGCGCGGCGTCAGGAGGCCGCGGCTGTCCTTCTCGTTTTCGTCGTAGTTTTCTGCCATGGGGACACCTCCCTAGAGCTTGCTAGCGGGCGGCGTAGGCCGCGTGGAAGGGGTTGACGAAGCCCGAGTGCACGTTGCGGGCGTGACGGCGGGCGGTGGGGTTGTTGTCGACGATCGCGTGACCCATCGCCGCCCGGCGGCGGCGCATGCCGCCCATCGGCGTCGCGGCGACGAGCCCGTCGCCCATCGGCCCGGCGTTCACGAGGCTGTCCCCGAGGGCGCGGCGCTGGTAGCCCATCATCGCCGGCTGCACCGAGTAGTCATCGTTCATCAGGTAGCGATTGCCGCTACCGTCGTCGTAGACCCCGACCCACCCGTCGCTGTAGCTGCCGAGGTACTTTTGCGCGGTGCTCCACCGCGAGATCATCTCGGTGTAAACGAGCTTGGTCAAAATCGAGTTGAGGGCGCCCTTCCAGAACGCCGCGCCCGCCTTCTCGCCCCACATGCCCCCGACGATCCGGCCGCCGATGTTGCCGGCGATGATGCCGATCGCGTAGTTGCGGAACGACCAGCCCTCGCCCGCGTAGGGGCTCACCAGCTTGTCTTGGCTGAACAGCCCCGGCCCCCAGTCCTGGCCGAAATTGCGGGCCATCGCCGCGGCGAAGATCGTCCCCGCGACCGCGGGGATCGCCTCCTTCAGCGAGTCGCCGAGGCTGAAGGCGCCTGAGGACGAAAAGAGCTTGCCGAACGTGCCCGGGTTCTTGCGACGGCGCCGCGACGCCGCCGGCGGGGGCGCGCTCGGGTTCTTGCGTCGGCGGCGACGCCCGGTCTTTCGCTTGCGCCTGGACTTCTTCTCTCCCATCGTCGCCATGCTCCCTCCTCTGCCACAGGGGTTTACGATCGTGATCGTGCGCGTCGTCATCGGACGAGACCCCGTTTTTTGAGGTCGAAATCGCCGCCGGCAACGACGAGAAGGGCCCTACCTTGGCCGCCGAGCTTCCATACCCCGACATCTTCCTCGAGATCGTGCTCGTACGCCACTGGCTTCGGCGTCCACTTGTCGGAGCGGTAGGCGAGGAGGCGCGCGCGACCGAGCAACCGCCACTCGCCGGGCGGGTCGGGGATGTCGAGCTTCCCCGTCGAGCGGGCCGGCTCGCCGGTCCAACGACGCCACGCCTTCGCGCCGGGGCTGTTCGCTGGCGGCGGCGGCCCGCCGTACCGTCGCCGCCCGGCCCCGATCACGATGACCGCGGCGCGCTTCTGATCGATCCAGAGTAGCGGCGCGCTCCGCCGCCAAGAGAGGCGCTCACGGGTGCCGTCCGGGCGATCGAGCCGGAGCTCGCGGGCGTCGCCGAGGTCGGTCGATAGCTCGAGGTCGGCGACTCGGACCGGACAACGGCGGCGCATCAGTCGTCGCCCCCTCCTGCGAGCGCGAGCAAGGCGAGCAAGACCGCCGCCGCCGGTCCTCCCGACGAAGGGCGCCGCGGGGCCGGGGGCGGGGGGGGCGGGGGCGCCGGCCTGACGTCGATCACCTCCCCCTCGGGCGTCACGTCGATCACGTCCCCGTTGGGGATCACCAGGTCGTCGCCGGCGTCGTCGAGCTCGTCGTCGCCGGCGTCGTCGTCGAGGTCCTCGGGGAGCTCGTCGCCGGCGTCGTCGTCGAGGTCCTCGGGGAGCTCGTCGCCGGCGTCGTCGTCGAGGTCCTCGGGGAGCTCGTCGCCGGCGTCGTCGTCGTCCTCGGGGAGCTCGTCGCCGGCGTCGTCGTCGAGGTCCTCGGGGAGCTCGTCGCCGGCGTCGTCGTCGACGTCCTCGGGGAGCTCGTCGCCGTCGTCGAGGTCCTCGGGGGGCGGACGCACGGGCACGGGGCCGCCGTAGGAGAGCGCCGCGGCCTTCAGCCACGCGCGGGGATCGAGGAGGGCCGCCGGCGTGTAGTCGCTGTACCAACGATGCGCGTCGGTCATCACGCGCTGCCGACCGGCGAAAATTCCGAAGTGCAGGTGTCCGGTGTCTCCGACCATTGCGATGGGCACGCCGGCGCCCGCGCGCAGGCCCACCGGAGGGACGTAGGCCGGATCCACCTCGCCGAGTAGATAGGTCACGTCGAGCTCGGGCGAGTAGAACAACACGGCGTCGGTGGGGACGCCCCGCGAGGTCTTGTAGTACGACTGGACGCCGATCACCTCGCCCTCGGCAGGGGTGAGCACCGTCGCGCCCCGCGTCGCCCCAAGATCGATCGCCGCGTGATACCTGATCCGGCCCTGGCCCGATCGATCGGGGCGACCCTCGCCGAACCCCGACGGGCGCCACCGGGGAGCGACGGCGAGGGGCCAGTATCCCCACGGATCCACGGGCGCGACGGGGATCACCGGCGACCCCCTCCCCACGAGGCCAGGCCGAACACCAGGAGGAGAAGAAGCGCGGCCGGCCCCACCCAGCCGGCCGCCCACCCGGCGGCGTCCTCGGCAGCGCGGCGCACCGCGTCGAGGTCCTCGGTCGTCACGCTGGCGACGCCCACGGCGGCGAGAGCTCGGAGGGCGCCCGCCGGCGCGGCGAGGAGCGCGACGAGGGCGAGGTCGCCCAGCTGGGCCCGCTCCTCAACGACCACCTGAGAGATCGCCCCGCGCCACGCCTGCAGGAGATCGCTGGTCAGCTGGACGGTCGCGAGCCCGGCCGGCTCGAGTGCGAGGTCGGGCCGTCGCTCGAGCGCCCGGAGGCCGCCGACCACCCGCCAGAAGGCCGCCTGCAGGGGCACGCCCCGCGCCCATCGGCTGATGTTCGCGCCGTCCTCGGCGTCGTAGGGCCCGTGTTGGATCGCCTGAGCGAGCGCGGCGGCGAAGTAGCGGACCCGATCGAGCTGAGCCTGCAGGCGCTCCTGGGTCGGCTCTCGCCGCGCGGCGATGGCAGCGCTCGCCAGGCCGCCGAGGTTGCGCACCAGGGCCGCGATCACGGTCCCCTTGGCGGCTGGGAGACTCACAGCCCGGCGGCCCCCAGGAGGAGGAGGATCGGCAACCAGCCCGCCCCGCCCCCGCCGTCGGGCGCGGGGGGCTGGGGCGGAACGGGGGGCCCTGGGGGCGGCGGCGGGGCGGGGGGCGTCGGCTCTGGCGGCGTCGGAGGAGGCAGCGGCGGCAGAGGCGGCGGGGGCGTCGGGGGCGGGAGCGGCGGGGGGATCGGAATGTCGCCGTCGTGATCGTGATCGTCGTCGTCGAGCTCGTCCTCGGCCTCGGGCTCGACGCCCGCCGCCGGCGGCATCCACAGGAGCGGGTAGGCGTTGCCCGGCGCCCCGTCGATCGCCGACTCGTCGGGGGCCCATCGGGGAAGGAGACTCGGCAACCCCTGCGGGTAGTTGGCCGATTCAAACTGGTTCTTCGGCGGGCGGCGATAGGGCCCGTTCGCGGCCGCGGCGGCGATCCATCGCGACACCTCGAGGTGGGGCACGCCCTCGTAGCCCACCGCCCGCTTGGCGATCCCGAGGAGCGTATCCCCCTGCTGGACGCGGTACCACCGGCCGGCGTGGGGCGTCGGCGTGATCGTCAACGCCCCGAACTCGGCGACGCCCTCGACAGGGACGATCATCGTCACGGGCGCGGCGGGCATCGCGATCCCGTTCTGCGTCAGGGTCCACCCGCTCGGCTCGTGGGCGCCGCCCATCGGCAGGCCTGGGATCTTCCGCCCGGCCGCCTGGGCGAGGAGGCGGAGCGCACCTCGAGGATCGCGTCGCGCGAGCCGGAGCACCTTCACCAACCCGCCGGCGCCGAGCACCCGAGAGGCAAGGCGGACGGCCATCAGCCCCACCGGCACCGGCACCGCGCCCGCCGTCGTCGTCGCGATCGTCGTCGCGATCGCCTGCTGCACCTGCGGCAGAGAAAGGACCTTCGCGCCGACGCGACGAGCGGCGCGCGCGACCGGCTGGACGATGCGTCGGAAGAAGCGACGCACGGGTCGCCGACGTCCCTGCAGCCGCGGCCCGCTGAACCCGTAGCCCAGGGCGCGCGCATGGGCGGCCGGCAACCAGAGATCGTGGGCCGTGTGGTAGACGTAGGGATCGCCGAACTGATCGATCGCTGGCATCCCGTGCCACGCGGCACCCCGCGCGAGAAGCTCGCCCGGCCACCGGGGGACCGCGAGAGCGCGAGGCCCTCGACGATCCCCCGGCGACGTGAGGACGAAGGAGGGGCTCACCCCCTCGTCGTCGTCGATCGACGCGATCGCTCCCATCATCCCCGCACCCTCCTCAGTTATAGGGTACCACTGGACGCGGACGTTTGGCCCGTTCACCGCCCACCCGAGGCCGTGTTCCGGCCAGCCGACCGGATCCACGTCGATCGGGCCGTCCGGGGTCTCGACGGTGACGCTCACATGCGCGCCCCCGGGGCCCTGGGCGACGCGCCAGAGCGGCCGCAAGCCGGCCGCGATCGCGGCGGCGGCGACCACGGTGCTCACGTCGTCGCAGTCCCCCCACCCGCGGCGAGTGGGATCGTCGACGAGCGCGGCGACGTCGGCCTCGAGGGGGTCCACGCCGTGGTACTCGAGCCCGAGGACGTGACCGAGGAGCGAGCGCGCGGAGCCGTGGATCCACTCCCCTGGCTCCTGAACGTATCGCCACCGCCGCACGATCTCGTCGAAGATGTGGCCCAGCTGTCCCCGGTAGTCGCGGGGGCCCGCTCGCGCCGCCGCCCGCCCCACCCACCGGCGAACGGTCCACGTCTGCCCCGCCTCGCGAGCGACACGCCCCATCACGGCGAGGGTCTCGCGGTGAAGGTCGCGTGCGGGCCGTCGCTCGACGAAAGCGGTCAATGGTCGGGCGCCTGGCGAGCAAGGTGGACCTCGGCGGCCTTCATGAGTCGCGCGAGCGCGGCGACCTGCTCCATCATGCGATCACTGTCACGGGCTTGTGCCTGGCGAAGTTCGTGATCGGCACGCACGAGGGCATGGAGGCCCTCGAGGAGCTCGACTTGTCGCTCGAGGAGCGCGACCTGTCGCTCGAGGAGCCGATCGCCCGCGGGCCGGTGGCGGACCTCGCGGGCTTGGACCTGGGCGAGAAGCTCGTCTTCGGTGGCGATCGGCGAGGCGGAGCTCGCCGCCGGCGTCGACGAGGCGGAGCTCGCCGGCGCCGGCGTCGACGAGGCGGAGCTCGCCGGCGTCGACGAGGCGGAGCTCGCCGGCGTCGACGAGGAGCTCGCCGGCGCCGGCGTCGACGAGGCGGAGCTCGCCGGCGTCGACGAGGCGGAGCTCGCCGGCGTCGACGAGGCGGAGCTCGCCGGCGTCGACGAGGCGGAGATCGCCGGCGTCGACGAGGCGGAGCTCGCCGGCGTCGACGAGGCGGAGCTCGCCGGCGTCGACGAGGCGGAGCTCGCCGGCGTCGACGAGGCGGAGCTCGCCGGCGTCGACGAGGCGGAGCTCGCCGGCGTCGACGAGGCGGAGGCCTTCGCCTTCTCGTACTCCGCCCGCAAGGCGGCTTGCCGTTCGGCTGGCGTCGTCGGTGCCTTGGGTGTGATCTGCGGAATCGGGCGCCGCGGCGCCGCGTTGGGTCGTCGTCTCATCCTCCTTGTCCCTTCCGACCGCCGATGGCGGTCACGTTCCACTCGCCGCCCGTCAGCGACACGCCCGGGTCTTCGTCCTCGCCTGCGACGACGGCCTGAAGGACCCGCGGACTGATCCGCGGGAGCACCCGGCGGAGGAGCTCGATCTGTTCTTGCTCCGTCCGCTCGGCCAGGTCGCCGAGGTAGTCGTCGACGGTCAACGGCTCGAACTCGCTCCCCGAGGAGGGGGCCGCCGGGGGGGCCGCGGCGGTGGGCGCCGGGCCGGCCGGGGGCCCGGCCGGGGGTCCGCTTGGCCCGGCCGGTCCGGCCGGGGCGCCCTGAACCCACTGCAGGCCGCCCTGCGGCGGCGGAGCGCCAGGCGGGGGCCACTGCGGGGGGGCCGACCCTGGGGGCCACTGCGGCGCCCCTGGGGGCCACTGCGGCGCCCCTGGGGGCCACTGCGGCCGGCCCTGCATCCCGTGGCCGGCCCCCTGCGGCGGTGCCTGCTTCAGGAGCTTGAGGACCTCGAGCAATTCGACGTCGCCGCCGCCGCCGCCGCCGCCGCCGACGTCGCCCTGAAGCTCGCGCATGAGCGCGACCACTTCGCGGAGCTCGGAGAACGAGCTCCGCTCTCGAGGTTGGGCCGCCCCATGCTGAAGGAGGGCGAGCACCAGCTGTTTGGTGAAGTCGTTGGACGTGTCGCCCTTCTGGACGAGGTGACCGACCAACGACGACACGAGCTCCCCGCCGCCCGCGGCCGACGACTCGCGGGGCGGCAGGAGCCGCTGCAGCAGCACCTCGACGAGAGGATCGCGCTGCGGAGCGACGAAGACCGGCGGCTCGCTGGCACGCCCCGGGCTCTCGACGCGCGGGTCGCCGGCGATCTGCACCGTCCGCGACCCTCGGGCGTACTTGCCCCTTGGGCCGATGGGCCGGATGCGGAAACGGCCGCCACCGTAGGAGGCCCGGATCATCTCGAGGAGGTCGCAGGCCTGCGTGCCCTCGTCGGCCTCGAAGTAGCGCAGGTAACCGGCCGCGTGTCCGGGCCATGTCCGCTCGACCATGACCCGCGACCCGGCCCCGAGGCCCTCGAGCAATTGCGAGACGACTTCTTCGGGGGAGCCGGTTTCCGCCACGGTCGATCCACTCTCCCGCCCCTCGCCGTCCCCGCTCCCTCGCGCGTTCCTGCCCATTTCCAGCCTCCCAGGCCACTGCTACGATGGGGGAGTATGACCGAGTACGTGATCCGAGTCGAGAGCCGTCTCCATCAAGTCGGCGCGTTCGGGAGCGGCGCTGCCCGGGCGCAGTCGCTGCAGATGGAGCTCCGAAGCGGTGAGCCCTTCGTCGCGCTGCCGAACCACGCCGGCATCAACCTCACGCTGGATGAACTTTGGGACATGCAACTCGAGGAGGTCTTCCTCTACCCGCCCGATCCCGGCGGCGGCGACCCGGTGCGGGCCCAGGCGAATCGCGGCTTTGCCTACTGGCTGCATGACTTCGCCGCGTCGAACACCCGGCCCGTGAACACCGGCTCGCCCCTGATCGACCGCTCGCTCGAGACGACGCCGCAGGCGGTCGTGATCACCACTCGGCGCCCCATCGTCAACATCAGCGGCGCCGCCCTCCTCGAGTACCCGGCGCCCCCGGCGGATGCCGACATGGCGCTGAAGTGGCGGCCGGCCCCCGAGTTCCGCGCCTACAGTCAGGCGACCTTCTACCTCGACGACACCGCCGGCGAGTCGCTCGCCGATCCGACCACCTTTCTCGCCCGCGTCTACGACGAACTCTCGAACTCGACGCAGGCCTACCTTCCCGACGGCACGCGGATCCCCTCATGCACCTACGCGGGCAACGACCCCAGCACGCTGGTTTGGATCGTCGCCGGCGACATCGGCAACTCCGAGCGCCAGATCCCGACGACGGTGCTCGCGAACTCGGCCCTGCACTACCGCTACCACCCCTCGGTCTTCTTCCGCCGCTCGGCGACCCGCGATCTAACGATCCTCGAGGCCGCAACCGTCACCGAGCCGATCACGGCGAACCCGGGCGCGATGATCATCCGCCAGATCGATCGGGCGCCCTCTCACAGCGAGTGGGCGTTCCAGTTGGACGGCGAATTGATCTTCGGGATCGTCGCCCACCCCGCGGGGTCCGACTTCCGGCGTCCCCTCGACGTGTGGCGCAACGTCATCGTCCCGTTGATCGAGACGGGGAACGGCGAAGTCCTCCTCTTCTCCCAGGCCATCGCCGGCGGGGTCCGAACCTTCACCGCCCGCGAGCTCCTCCGCGGCCTGGCCCGCTGCGAGTACGCCCGATTCGTTCAACCCTTCGACGACGACCCGGCGCCGATCTGGGCGTACTACGGCCAGGCGTGACCTACTACCGAGAGATCGGCGGCAAGCGCTACGATCGGGCCCTCCTCGAGATCGCCGAGGAGAAGGGCGCGATCACCACCCCCCGGGCCCGCCGGATCGTCGGAGCGATCATCGACGCCGGCCGCTTCACCCCGACGGAGCGCTCGACGCTCCGCCTGATCGTCGACCGCTTCAGTCCCATGTCGGACGCTGCCGAGCGCGTCCTGCAGGCGTTCTTGACGTGCTGGCCCGGCGAGCGGAGCACGTCGGCGAAGAAGATGACGGCCCCGAGGAAGCCGTCGACGAGCGCCCCGAAGAAGAAGCCGGCGACGACGAGCGCCCCGAAGAAGCGGGCGACGAAGAAGAAGCGGGCGAAGAAGACGAAAAAGCGGGCGGAACCTGCCCAGGCGGAGCTTTTTTGATGGACGAGTGCCCCCACCTTTCTCGCGTCCAACGCTTCGACTTCCTGATCGCGGGCTTCTCAGACCTCTACGCGGAGGCCTCCGCCCGCGGCCTAGGGGCCGACGCGGCGCTCGACTGGCTGAAGGTCCGCGACAACATGCTCCGCCTCCGCGACCAGCTGGCGATCGCCGACGCCCGGCCGATCGCCAGCGACCGCCCCGATCATCACTAGCCCTCGAGCCGCTCGCGGATCGCCCGACGGTAGAGCCCCTGGGCCTGCAGCCGCCGGATCGCCCTCGCCCTCCTCAGCGCCGCCGGCGGCCACAGGAGGAACACGCCCCACCGCGAGCTCCGGCCGGTCGACGTGCGCACTGGTTCCAGCCCGTCGAAGAGGCCGGCTCGCCGGTCGAGACGAAGGGTCTTGCGAGTCTTCGCCCCGCGGGCGCGAAGCACCTCGCCCGTCGTCACGGGGCGCACGAGGCTCACGTCGGGCCCCGCGTCGGCCGGCCCCGAACGTCAAGCACGGCGGGGGGCGCCCCGTTCACCGCCTCGAGCACCTCGGCTGTCACCTCGCGCATGCGCGACGCGAGCGCTCGCGCGATCTGGTCGTCACCCCGATCGAGGTCGTTGCAGGAGTGGTGATCCGCGGTCATCACCCGGCCCCCCTCGACGAAGATCACGACGCCGGCGAAGACCTGCGACCCGTCGTCGAGGACGATCACGACGGCGAACCCCCCGCGCAGGGCCCGATACCTCACCCTTCGCGCCAGCATGTCAGCGACCACGCGGCGACACCCGGCGAAGTCGCAGGCCGCCGAGCTCCCCGGCGGGCAGGCCGACCACTCCGATCGCCCGCACCGGCGCGCGACGGTCCCGATCTCGATCCGCCGGCCGGCGAGGCCATGGAGGACGCGGTAGCCAGCGGCGAGCTCGCGGGGGACGAAGGTGTGACCCCCATCGTTGCGGGGCGCGCTCACACCGACCTCGCCCGCCAGAACTTGATCGCCGCGGTCAACGTGATCGCCGCGCTGCCGTCCCCGATGGTGAGGCGCGTCGCTTCGAGCTCGTCGATCCACGCTTCGGCGCGCGGGAGCCATGACGGCCAGCCCGCGGCGGCGAGCTCCTCGGCCGGCGCCATGCGCTTCAGCGACGCGGCGACGCCAGCGATCGCCGCCCGCCCCATGAGGAGCGTTACCTCATCGTCGCCCGCTCGCCGCGCGAGCTCCTCCGCCGCCTGGGCGAAGTGTTCTTCGCCGGCGTCTCGCCCGCCTTGCTCGACGAGGGCCGCCCACTCGGCGGCGAAGTTCCGCACCGCGGCCAAATAGGCCGCCTCCTGCTTGTCACGCTGCATCGCTTGCTCCCTCTGCGCCGGTGGAATCTGGCCCCATGGCGTCGGCCGGGCCGCGGGGATCTCGGGCTCTTCGGGGGCGTCGATCGACACCGACGGAAGATCCGACGTGATGTTGTTGAGCCGGACCGCGCACGGCGCCGAGGAGGTCACAGGGAAGAGGCCGAGCTCGCGGAGGACGAACACCGCCCCCGCGGCCGCCGACGTCGCTGAGCGCCCCGGAACGAACCACTGGCGCCCCTCGCCAGGCGGCGCGTCGACTCGGACCTCGCAGTGGTAGGTGTCGATCTCGATCGCCGAGTCGTAGGTCGTAGCCAGCTTGACCGCGCGGGCGACCCGCGACGCCGCCGCCGCGAGCTCGTCGCGCTCGAGTTCCTCGAGTAGGGTCCGCATCGCGTTGAGGAGCTCGCGGCGTCCCTCGAACCAGGCGACGTCATCGGCGACCGGCTCGATCGCCGCGATCCGCTGCCGATCGAGGTCGACGAGGGCCTCGAGCCGCTGCCGCAGACGCCCGATCACAGCCCACCCCCGGCCGCCCGTTGCAGGCGTTGACGTCGGAGCTCGGCGAATCGCCGCCCCTTGGAGGCCAACAACCAAAATCCGGCGTCCCCGTAGATGGTCGCGAGGTTGCTCGCGTGGGGGGAGAAGTGGCGGGCGCCTGGGTCGCGCGCAGGGTCGGAGAAGAAGACCACGTAACCGCTGAATTTGGCCAAAGGCACCCCGCGGCGCTGGTGAAGTTCGACCGCCCGCGCGCTCACGCGGTAGGCGCGGAAAGCAGCCGCCCAGCTTGCGCGATCGCCCACGGGCAGAACGCCGAGATCTTCCAGGTGAATGTGTACATGCCGCTTCATTGTGACCCCCATTTTAGATCTTGACATCGTGCAACTGCCCGCACTTCTGGCCCGATTCGCGTGTGCACGCGGTATGCAGGGTCCGGACGAAATGTGCATTCGTCGCCCAAAGGTGGACGATCGGGGCGTTGCCCTCGACGCGGAACTCGGCCGCGACCCCCTGGCGGGCGCGGGGGCATTCGTCGAATTCAACCCCCTCGACACCGTTTGGGAGGGTGATCGACACGCGGGCGTTGTCGAGCTTGAACGTGATACGAAGCGAGCGACTTTCCATGCGACGTGTTTATCACAGGGCGGGCCACTGTGAAGCGTATTTTTGGGGGCGCGGACACGCGCGGTGTTCAATGCCGCACCTTTGAGGGCGGAACCGCTCCGCCCGTCACCCGGGCGAGGACCGAGCGCAGGAGCCACGCCTTAACGTCGCTCTCGGGGGCGTTGCTGGCGTAGCAAACGGCGCACTCGGCCGGCCTGGCGAACGCCAGCACGTAGACCAAGCCCGGCGCCGCCACTTCGTTCACCAACCCCGAGATCCCCGTGACGTGACCCGAAAGCGCCTGTTCTCTGAGGTCTGGAATCCCGAGGACTTCCCAGATCTCGAGGGTGAAGGCGGCGACGGCCGCGAGAGCGTCGCGGAACACCGCCGTCCGCTCGTCGTACTCGGGATTCGGGGGCAAGGCGTCGAGGATGCGGCGGAGCTCGTCGAGGATTTTCGCTGTGACCGTGAGGGCCTCGGGGGTTGGCCGTGGGACCGACATTTCGTGAAGCCTAGCCGACTGTGAAGCGCGTTACGTGCGCGCTTCCAAGAGTAGGCGTGAGATTTCTTTCAGCGAGCGACCCGGCCCTCGAAGCGCGGCCACTTGACGGCCGGCAGAAAGTTCCGTCGCGGTCCAAAACTTGCGCTTGCCGCCGCGCTGCCCGCCGGTCCGCTCGATCGGCGCCGGCGGCACGAGGCCCGCGGCGATCCAGGCGTACCAGGTGCGCTCGGTGATCCCGAGCTCCGCGGCGCACTCGCGGGCGGTGTACTCTCTCACCGCCGGCCGAACTCCCGCCCGACGATGAACGCGAGGACGAAGACGCAAAGGTTGACGAGGACGGGGCACCAGGTCACCGCCGGAGTCTACCCCGCAGGGACCGGGCGAGCCCCGGGCTTGTCACCGCGAGTGCGTCAATCGCGCGCTCCACTTCTCTCCGAGCGCCCAGCCGATCCGGCGGGTGCCGATCGAGGCCGCGATCGGGAGTTCCCGGTGGGGGTCGTTCGGATCCCGAGCGACTCGGAAATTCGCTCGAGTCTCGCCCTCTCGGGTACCCCCTCCGATCGTCGGATGGGATAATTTTACGCGCCTCGCGCCGTTGGGCTTCGAGTGCGTCGCGGAGGTCGTCGATCGAGCGCCCGAGGAGCTCGGCCATCTTCGCCAGGTAGGGCCCATCGCCGAGGAGCTCCTCGACGTCGGAGGCCTCGAGCCCCGCGGTACCCTCGGGGGCATGGCTCGCCGCCGCCGTGTCCCTGGGCTTCACCTCCTCGCCGATCCCCTCGTGCAGTCGCTCGCCATCCTCGGGGGGCGGCACGCCTGGGCGGAGCTCCTCCGCGTCGACGCTGCCGAGCGCCTCGCCGTCGCCCTCGGCGTCGAGGTCC
>Ga0116142_10003516_pt1 | contig 15685 bp, 10 predicted proteins | sample AD_UKC033_MetaG_FD_89785 | JGI IMG/M metagenome (GOLD analysis project Ga0116142, IMG submission 89785) | Active sludge microbial communities of municipal wastewater-treating anaerobic digesters from USA - AD_UKC033_MetaG | ecosystem: Engineered > Bioreactor > Anaerobic > Digestate | place: USA... | reverse complement strand
CCTCTTTTGCGGCAAGGAGCCAGAAGAGGTACACGGTGGCGAACCAGGTGATGGCCACGGTCGTGTCGATGTTGGAGAGGTGCCCGTGCAAGAACATCCGTGGCATCAGCAGCAGGGCCAGCGCGGCGAACACTCCACTGGGTGTTCCGTAGGCCGAACTCACCAGCCAGTACACCATCGCCACCAGCAGGGAGAAAAGTCCTGCGTTGGCCAGGCGGTGGGCGGAGATGTCGCCCACCACGGTGCGAAAGGCGGCCCAGGTCAAGCCAGAAAGCAGCTTGCCCAGGGGAGGGTGCAGTTCCAGGGTCGGATCCTGAACCCACCAGCGGACGATAACTGAGTCGCTCAGCGCATTGGTCGGGTCGCGTCGCAGCAAGCCGAGCCAGGACATGTAGCCACGCGCGGCCTTGATGTAGAGCGGCTCGTCCCAGGTCAGGCCAATGTCGCCCAGTGTGGCGACGATGGTCAGGAGAGCCAGCAGGCCCAGTGCCAGCCCGATCAGCAGGTGTTTGTGCTGTCTGACAAGACGGAGCAGGCCGTTCATGCTACAGCACCTCGTACACATAGATCAGGTCTACCAGGAACGCTGGCTCGGTCCCGGGAAGCCAGCGCAACACCCGATCGCCCGAATACACTGGCTCGTCTTCCACGGCCAGCGCATAGCGCAGCCCCGGAGAATCGTTGCAGGCGCGCTCCAGAGCGGGCCAGGCCTGACCGTAGGTTCGAGATCCAAGCAACACGTAACGTACGTTCCAGCCTCGCAGCAGCTCGAGCGACTCGCGGCTGGGAAAGGACTCGAGCACTGGCCGCGCCTCGTTGAACGCCTGCGGGAAGAAGGTGCCATAGCCGGTGCTGGTCCTTTTTCCGTGGGTGCGCAGTGCGTAGAGGGCACGGCCCGAGAGCCCCTTGCTCAGTGGCAGCTCCATCACTGACCAGTCTCCTGGCTGAGTGGCGAGCCACTGATCCACTGGTCTGGCGGAGACAGTGGTCATGCCCAGAGCGAACGGAAAGGCGGCGAATTCGAGCACGATCAGCCCCGCTGCGAGGGCCAGACCAACGCGAGTCGCGAGGCGGCTGTCTGGTCGAGCCGTGGAAAGCCGGCCGGAGAGCCACGCCCAGCCAAACCCGGCCAGTGTGGCCACCCCGGCAATCGACACGATGGCCATTCTGGTCCAAACTCGCATGGCATTGAAGAACGGCAAGAACAGGTACAACAGCAGAGTTGGCAATGGCACAAAGATGTGGTCCTCAACGCGCAGGCTGTAGGAAGAAATGGGGTAGAGCGCCAGATGTTTGGTGAGCAGCGTCATCCCCGCGGTGAATACCCGCTCGACAGATGCCGGAACGCGAATGTACAGCGGCCCGGACTTGCCGTGGAGGGTTGTCCCCAGAGCCAGTACCAGAAAGACCACCGTCATCCAGGCTATCGCAGAGACCAGGCGGCGCCGACCGTCGTCATTCTGCCGACCGGCCGACGAAGAAGTGGCACGACGTCGCCGGACCGACACCAGGGCCACCGCCGTGAGCAGCAGTGGAACCAACCCCAGGTAGAGGTTGTTCTCGTTTGGGTTCTGGCTGTACCAACGCAAGAGGGCGGTCCCCCAGAGCGGTTGCAGTACGTTGGGATAGACCAGATCCAGAGGACTGGCGGAAAAGCTGTCCACATACTTGAGCGACCCCGGGCGGCTACCCTGGCTCCACAACCGGGTGACCGGCCAGACCAGCGGGCCGAGGAGCACCAGGCAGATGACACCGAAGGTGACTGAAGCAATGACGAACCGGCGAGTGAAAAGCAGTTTCCGCCAGGGGCGGGCTCTCAGCAGCACAAAGACCAGCCCAGCCAGCGCATAGATGTAGGCATAGTACCAGGCCGATAGAGCGCCCAGGACATAGAACAGGGCAGCCAGGACCGCATCCCTTCGCCGCCCGTGGGTGACCATTCGGTCAATGAAGAGCAGCAAGAAGGGCAGCCATTGAGTACCCATTAGCGGGAGATGCCCCGCGCCCATATGGGAAAGGCGGTACGGGCAAAAGGCAAAGATCATGCCGCTCACAAACGCGGCTGAGCGCGAGTGCGTCCAGCCGAACACCAGCAGGTACATCCCCAGGGCAGAGAGAATGAACGACGCCAGCAGGGTGAGGTTGTAGGCGACCACTTCACCGAAGACGAGGGTCAGTGGCAGCGCTGGTATCGTATTGGAGAGCGTGGTCTCCGACAGGGTCACGGGATAGCCAAAGGGATAGAAGGCGTCCGGGTTGAAAAAGGGCGTGGCGGGGCTGAGCTCAAACAAGGCGTGCTTGAACCACCAGACCTTGTAGACGTACTCCAGGTTGTCACCGGGAGCAGGAGGCCCCGGTATTCTGTTGCCAAGATGAATGATCAGCGGGTAGGTCAGAACGACGCTCAGCAGAGTCAAGCCCGCCAGCGCGAACAGGTGAGCACGCATCCCGGAAGAGCGCGCCCTACGAGTCATTCGATTGTCCATACCAATGCTGACGGGCATGGTTTGCGCCCCTAGCGGCTGATGAGGGTCACTCCGCCCAGCACCAGGAAAATGCCCACGAGCCGCAGCACGGAAAAGGGCTCGTGGAAGACAACCCAGTTGAACACCGGCACGATCACATAGCCCAGGGCGAACATCGGGTAGGCATAGCTCTGGTCGAGCTTGGTCAGCGCAAAGAGGTAGGCGATAAAGCCAAAGCCGTAGCTCATGATGCCCGAGAAAACAAAGGGCTGAAAGATCATCTTGAAGAACACGGACAGATCAATCTGGGTCAGGCCCCCGAGCTGATTCAGGCCGGTCTTCATCAGCAACTGGCCTACCGCCGCCAGGAAAATGGCGACGAACAGCAAGATCTTGGGATTCATTTTCGAACTTCCTCCTAATTGGGTTTCTCGCTGCGCCACACACGCGTTACGGGCGCCTCGGTTTCGAACATCATGGACAGTGCCTGCGGTTCGGCCTGCTGCCAGGCGGACAGCGCAGGCTGCAGATAGAGCGTCGTCGTGCCAGTCCAGGAGAAGGCATCCTCAATGAGGTAGTCTACTTTGTTGTCGGCGATGGCACTCTTGAGATCGGCCGGCTCGTAGGAGTAGGGGTACTCCAGTGCCTGTAGGCCGGTGATGATGTACATCAGGTCGGCCTTGCGGCACATAACGATGCTCGAGGCCTCCCCGTTGGCTTTGATCCATTCCATCGCCTGAAGGTAATGGTCCCATTCCGGGTCGGGCGAGTAGTACACCTGCAGAGGCTGATGCCAGCCGTACCAGACGTTCGTCTGCACCCGGCGCACCTCGACCACCAGTGCGGAGGCGACCAGGACTGCGCAGCCCAGACCGAGAACCAGGCCGGTGGTCCTCTCGCGAGGCGTCGCTTTGGTCGAGTCGGATGCCGGTCTGGCCGCGGCCGGCCGAAACACCAGCCGCTCAAGGAGATGCTGGGCGGCGACGAACAAGTAGTAGATGGCGAAGGGGATGATCGGCACGATCAGTCGGCTCTGGGCCCACATGTAGGTAACGCAGGAGAGGAAGAACAGCCCGGCGTACCACTCGGTTGCTGAGCGCCGTTTGAGCTCGAGCACATAACCGTAAGCGATCAGGACCGTGATCAGACTGACCAGAATCGTTCCGCCAGTGCCAAGGAGCGAAACCAGGCGCGACGCGTGTGGAAAGACGGTGTTCGGCCAGATATCAAGCACATAGCTAGACACGTTCTGCAACAGGCGGGTGGTCCAATCCGACAAGCTGGCGGGGGCGGTACCATAGGGATCACTGGTAAAGTACAGGTCAAAGTAGCCGCGACCGAGGCCTACGGAGGTGCCTGTATCGGGCAGGGACGCTCCGCGCACGAGCCAGGGCAGAACCAGCACACCGACAACCAGCAGCAGCACTGTTGCCTGACCGAAACGCCGGCGAAGGACGAGATGCAGGGCCAGAGCAACAGCAATGGCCAGGGCTATGCTGCGCACATAGAAAGCCAGAACAATCAGCAGGGCCGTCAGGCCGAGCTGCCGCCAGCTCTCTCGGCGAACATAGCGGTCGTAGGCCCACAGGCAGGCCAGTGACAGCAGCAGGTAGGGCAGTTCGGTGCCCACTTCGGTGGCGAAATGCAGGATGGCCGGATTGACGGCCGCGGCCAGTGCTGTGAGAGCTGCCAGCAGACGGCTGCGCGGCAACAGCAGCAGGTAGACGAGGGCGACCGTGGCCAGGTAGAGGAACACCGACAGGATCTTGGAGGGCAGGATAGCCTCAAGAAGGTTGGCCGTTGTACTGGTTGCCAGCGTCACGCCGGCCAGCAGGAGCGGGTAGCCAGGCGGGTAGAGGCCCATCTGGGGCGCCCGAGGATCACTGATCATCCGGTATCCCTGGCCTGTGGCCAGGGACTGGGCCAGCACGAGGTAGGTCGAGTTGTCTCCCGCCGGCACGAGATGCTCATTCAGCAGTGGAAGAGCAAACGCCAACCCCAGGAGAAGAATCAGGACCAGGTGATGCTTCTGAATCCAGCGCAGCATTCTAGCTTCCGCCCCCGTTCGTTGTGCTCAGGTTGAACAAGTCCACCTCGACGTTCAAAAAGTGCTGCTCCAGGACCATCCGACTGTTGGGAAACTGCCGCAGCACATCCTTCAGCAAGACGTTGTTGGTGTGGCTGAGCAGTAGCCACACGCGATGGTTGGCCAGTGCGGCCTGCCCGACCCTGGCTCTGAGCAAGTCGGGATCGGTGATGTCTCGGCTGATGCCCTGATAGTAGAGGGATCCGGTGTAGTAGTGTTCAAAGGGCAGCCAGATATCCTCGTCAACGGTGAGCAGTACATCGCCTGGCTGCTCCTGGAGCGAGATGAGCGCGGCGGCGCTGCGCCAGTCCTCTTTCTGCTGTATGCGGTAGGTGTTGACCAGAGGCCACAGGGTGAGCAGGAGCAATACCAGCGCCAGTACGATTCTGGGCAGGCGCGCTGGCAGGTTCAGCAGCCCCCGCGCCAGCAGGATACAGTAGGGCGGCAGGAAGGGGAAAAGGTAACGCAGCACCCAGGAAGAGCGGACCTGGGAATAGACAAAGACCGTTCCCAGGGGTACCAGCAGGTAGAGCAGGGTGAACAACAACCCCTCATCGATGTGGAGACGGAGGCGGCCATTCCGAACCTGAAGCACAGACCAGGCAGCGCAGCCACCGAAGGCAAGCAATGCTGCCTTGAGCAGAAGGGAGCTCTCGACGGTCGTGCCGAGACTAAAATGGAAGAGCAGGCGCAGCAGATCCCCCAGACGGGGAGCGCCGTGCAGCGCATCGAGCAGGCTCCACCAGTAACGAGACTCATCACTGAACACGCCGGCCAGTCCCGCCAGAGAGAGCAGACCTACCGCGGCCTGGCACAGGAACCATTGCCAGAGCAGCGACCGGTCCGGCCGCTTCCGAAGGAGCACGTAGAGCACGAAGAGGTTGTGGAAGGGGATCAGGAAAAGGGCAAAGTAGTGGGCGTTCACGGCCAATGCCGTGCTCACAATGTAGCCTAGCCACAGCCAGGGGCGCCGGCGTTGCTCAGAGCCTGGCTGAGCGTAGGTTCGTAACGCCAACAGCAGACAGTGAGCGGAGCATATACCCAGCCCGGCCGCGAGGATGTACATGCGGGCTTCCTGCGAGAACCAGAGGTGGAGCGGCGACACGGCCAGGAAGAAGGCACTGAGCAGCCCCGTGCGTCGGTCAAACAGGTCACGAGCCAGAGCGTAGAGTGCAGCGATGGAGCCAATTCCGACCAGGGCGGACAGGGCTCGGACGACGAGCTCTGATGATCCGAGGCGCAGCCAGAAGTGGAGCAGCACATAGTACAGAAGCGGAAAGATGCGCTGCATGCTGAGTGAGAACTGCCACGCCAGGCTGTGGCGCGCCACCCAGACGCTGTATGCCTCGTCGAACCAGAAGCTTTCGGCTCCCAGTTGGAACAGGCGCAGTGCCGCCCCAAGAATGATGATAGCCAGCAGGACTCTGCGGGCACTGCTCACAGGGATTTCGCCGACGCGCGCGCTAGCGGCCATGCTACTGCACACCCTGAACCTGATAGAGGATCACCGAGCCAACGCCGGGAAACTGAGTTGTCTCCAAGACGCGGAAACGCTGATCGAGAAGTCTCTTGGCAATGCCCTGCGGGTCGCCGTAGTGATTCTCCTCCCAGAAGAACCAGACCCGCTTGAACCGCTGGCTGATGTCGTTGACCGCGGCTTGAGCCGCTTCTGCGGTGGTCAGCACCGGCAAGTCGAGATCGAGCTCCAGGCGCCCGGGAGCGTAGTAGTCGAACGGCTTGTAGTTCCAGCGCGGAGAGAAGAGGCCCACATCGCCGGGCTGAACTCGGGCAACGACGTATGCTGTCGCGCTGCGCCAGTCGGGCTTTTGCAGTGCCTGGTAGTTGTACCAGACGCCAGCAGCCAGGATCAGCAGCAATGCGAATGCTGTGACAAGCTGCAAGCCCTTCCACCGCAGGTTGCGCAGGCCCGCGGCGGCGCAGATATAGTAGGGAGGAAGGCAGGCCAGCAGGTAGCGTATGGTGTACATTGGCTTCCACTGCGACAGAAGCCAGATCAGGCCGAGGGGAAGGACAACAGAACCAACGCAGAACAGTACACCATCTCTGTATCGAGCCGGGGCTGCGTCCCTGCGGGAGCAAAGCACGGCGATCACTGCGCTCAACAGGAGGGCGGCAAAGAGCAGATAGGCTACGCGGCGCAAAGCTGCCGGATAGAGATGACCCTCCAGACCAACGCTGAACTGAAGCCAGGTGTCGACCAGGGACATCGCGGAAGGCCGGCCAATGGCTCTCTCGACCCAGCCCCCTCCGCCGCCCAGCACCTGACCGACCAGCGTAGGCAGCCAGGGAAGAAAGGCGATGCCGATCCCGACCGTGCTCCATAGCCAGCGGCGGAGCGCCGATGTTGGTCGTGCCTGCCCTTTCCAGATGTGCAACAGAGCGTAGAGTGCCTGAAACAGCAGCGCAAAGGCGGCAAAGTAGTGCGTGTAGAGGGCGAGCGTGTTGGCCAGGAAGTAGCCCAGCCAGTAGGCGCGCGAGCCGCGGCGCAGTGCCAGCAAGAGCAGGTAGCTGCCCAGGGTGCTCCACATCGCGGCGGCGACGTACATCCTTGCCTCCTGCGAGTAGAACACGTGGAGGGGAGAGAGTGCCAGGAGCAGCACGGAGAACAGGGCCACTCGAGAATCGAAAAGCTCGCGGGCCAGCGCCCAGGTGACCGCCACCGTCCCCACACCGAACAACACCGACAGCGACCGTACCACGAACTCGCTCTGGCCCAGCGCGATCCAGGCGTGAAGCAGCAGGTAGTATAGCGGCGGATGAATGTCCGCCGCCACCCAGACGATCAGGGTACGCACGTCCATTCGGGCGATCATGATGCTGGTAGCCTCGTCGAGCCAGATGCTCTCTCTGGCCAGTCCCCAGAAACGTACCAGCGCCGCCAGCAGCACAACCATCACTGGCAGCAGGTTTTCAAGCCGCCTGCGCATCTAGAATCCTTCAATGCTGCGGCGCATTGCCGTGGGACGAGAATGGCGTGGGCTTCCACCAGCTCCACTCCACGCACTTGCTGCAGGAGGGTACGTCATCCAGACGCCCCGAGAGGTGTTTCCGTCTGAGCTCGATCATCTGCGGGCCGTTCCAGGCCTTCATCACGCCGTCCCTGACGTTGCCGAGCGGGTTCAGGGCGTTAAAGTCGCGGTCACAGCAGACCAGCGAGCCATCCCAGTAGATGTGCACGTGATACCACAGGTTCGGGCAGTGATAGCGCTTGGGTGGGAGCTGCACGCGGTCGTCGGCCGAGCGCAGATCACTGATCTCCTGCAGTTGCCCACCCCAGGAGTCAAAGGCCTTGATGTGCACGCGGTCCACGCCGGGAATCGTCCAGATGGCCTTGAACTGTTCCACTTCCGCGGCGGTGGGACGAATGTTGATGATCTGGAGACTCACCCGCGGCCCTCCGCCGACCTGATTCTTCAGCTCGACGAAACGCAGGATGTTGGCACGCACCTGCTCAAAGTCGCCACGGCGCCGAACCTGTTCGTAGGTCTCGCGCGTTGCCCCATCAAGGCAGAGGTAGATGGCTCCCAGACCGGCATCGAGGATCTTGTGGCTGGCCTCTTCGGTAAGCAGCGTGGCGTTGGTCGATATCTCACTGTGCAGGCCGTGGCTGGTACAGTAGGCAATCATTTCAAAGATGCGCGGGTGCAAGAGCGGCTCGCCCCAGATGTGGAGTGTGGTCGTCTGAACGTGGGGTGCCATCTCGTCAACGATGCGCGTAAAGAGATCCCAATCCATGTATCCCTTCTGGCGCTCCAACTGCCCCAATCCGTTAGGGCACATCACGCATTGCAGGTTGCAGATGTTGGTGGACTCGATGTACATACGATCCGGGTAGGTGTACAGGCGCATCATGCCAGTACGGTAGGAAACCCACTTGGCCAGGTTCTCCGCCCGGCGCGAGTAGTGCTCTGCGAGACGGCGCACCCTGGTCATGACCATAGCTTGACCTCTCTGGTGCGCATGCTGGCAAAGCGCTGAAAGAGCCCGAGTCTCACCATTCGCCGGCCAAGGGCACGCAAGGGCGGCACCCGGGCCAATCGCCACAGCACTGGCCCCAGGCGAGAACCGAAGGCATTGCGGTACGCGTCTCGCGCCTTGGCGGCGGCCAGAGCATCGTGCGCCTTGCGCATCCACTCCCCCAGGACTTCATTGGATACTTCTGATACGTTCAAGAAAGGAACGACCTCTTCGTCCGAGTTGGAGTAGTAGTAGGCTCGGGTAAAGTCCTGGTTGTACTCTGTCTCTGGATGTCGTTTGACCAGTTCGTCCCACAGGCGCGTTCCGGGAAAGGGCGTGGTCAGGCTGAACATGGCCTCTTCCAGGTCGAGCTCGACCGCCAGATCAATGGTCTGCTGCATGGTGGCCTCGGTATCGCCTGGTAGCCCCAGCATGAAATAGCCCTTGACCTGAATCCCGGCATCCTTGGCCCAGCGCACTGTCTGGCGTACCTGGTCGAGCTTGATGCCCTTGCTGATCTGTTTGAGAACATCCGGGTTTCCGGACTCGATACCCAGATGGATTCGCCGGCAGCCGGCGGCGTACATTGTCCTGAGAACCTCGGGGGTTACCCGGTCAACACGGGCCAGACACTGCCAGCGGATGTCCAGTTTCTCGGCGATCATCAGTTCCATCAGCTCCGAAAGCCGCCTGACGTCGGCGGTGAAGAGATCATCAATGAAGTACAAGCTGCGAATTCCTGTCTGGCCGATGACCTGCTTGATCTCAGCGATGATGTTCTGCGGGCTGCGATGGCGGTAGGTGCGTCCCACGATCCCTTTGAAGCAGTAGCTGCAATTGTAGGGGCAGCCCCGGCTCGAGAGGATGGTGACCATCGGCTGGCCTTGCGGAGTGCGCAGACCGTAGCGGCTCAGGTCAAAGTGCTGGCGCGCCGGGAAAGGCAGGCTGTCGAGATCGGCGAGAAGCTCTCGGTCCGGGTTTGAGACTACCTCGCTGCGGACACGATAGGTTAGCCCGGCCACCGAAGAGAGGTCCCGTTGGCCTTCGAGTGCCTCCACCAGTTCACGCAGTGTCAACTCGCCCTCGCCGCGCACGACATAGTCGAGCACTGGCGACTCGGTGAGCAGACGCTCGGGGAACATCGTGGCGTGGGGGCCGCCAATTACGATGGGCCGCCCCAGCCTGGCTTTGAGAAGAGTGGCCGTCTCGAGCGCACTCTGGTACAGGCTGGTCATAGCGGTGATGCCGACGAGCTGTGGATCGAAGGCAACAATGGAATCGGCATCTGCCTCGAGCGACGAATCCGGGTCCAACGACAGGTCAAAGATCCTGGTCTCGTGGCCGGACTGCTCCATCACCGCCGCGAGATAGGCCAGGCCAAGAGGGGGATAGTCATTGGCCTTCTTGTTCCATTTGGGTGCAATCAGTGCGATTTTCATTGGTGCAGACTCTTATCCCCTCGACCTTCATATCCGGCCTGTAGCAGGATCTGCCGCACGTACTCGTGGCTGATGCGGTCGACGATCCCCGCCTTGACGGCTTGCTGGGCCAGACGGTGTAGTGTCCAGCTCGTAAAGTTAAGACCCATCTCTCTGGGGCGTGCCCGGGCGAGATTGACAATTGCGGAACGTTGCTGTGAAGAGATGCGAACGCGGGGACCGCCGGAGCGGACGGTACGCAGTCCGTCGCAGCCGTCCCGGTTGAAGCGGTGAATCCACTTGCGGAGATTGGCCGGATGAGAGCCCAGTAGCGGGCCGATTTCAGGAACACGGTAGCCCTGGCTCGAAAGCAGCACTACCTTCGCTCGGTGTCTCAGTGTCGGGTCCTTCCCGGCACTCCATGTTCTGAGCTGCCTGTCCTCTGCTTCAGTTGTCTTGCGCACATAGAGCGCCATCGAGTTTGACCTCCGGCCAAGTCCGGGCGTTTGGGTTAGCTGCTACCGTACCGGACCACCTGCATTCTACCGGGATGAGATTAATGGTAGATGAACGCTCCTCCGGCGACGGCTAACAATACGCACATCTGCCACTCGCGTCAAGCAGAAGAGATGTATATCTCTTCAACTATGTTCGATTGCTTGGCACGGGGCGGGCAAGAGGGAGACGGAACTGCGCTGGCAAGGCCATTTGCGGTGGCGACGCCGCCCGGCCAGTACTAGTGGGCGCTGTTGCCCCTGCGCTTGCGGGACTTGGGGAGAACGAGGAAATCGAGCAGCAGCTCGTCGTCTTTGGCCGAGAGACGTTTGGGCAGCACAAAGTGGAAGGTGCTACCCTTGTTTGGCTCGCTCTCGGCCCAGATTCGGCCGCGATGATGCTCCACGATGTGCTTGCAGATGGTGAGCCCGAGCCCCGTTCCGCGGTATGACCGCGAGGCGCTGCTGTCTACCTGGAAGAAACGGTCAAAGATTCGCTCCAGCGCGGACGCCGGGATACCGATGCCGGTATCGCTCACGCTGATCTGCAAGTCGGCACCCAGGTCCTTGCCCAACACAGTGATCGCTCCGCCGGGCGGGGTGAACTTGATCGCGTTGTCGATAAGGTTCGTCAGCACCTGCTCCAGCCGCAGACGATCCGCTTCCACCGTAGGGAGGCGGGAGGGCAGTTTGTTCAACAGACGGATCTGGCCCTGGTCGGCCAGAGGCTTGAGCTTGTCAATCACCGCGTTCGCGACTTCGGTCAGAGACACCTCAGAGAGGCGGAGTTTAACCTGGCCCGACTCGAGCCTTGAGTACTCCAACAGGTCGTCGATGAGGTTCTGCAGGTGAGTTGTCTGCTGGCGAACGGTGCGCAAAAAGTCAGTCTGGGTCTCATTGATTTCACCGGTCTTGCCCATCAGGATGATGTCCACGAACCCCTTGATCGAGTGCAGAGGGGTGCGCAGTTCGTGCGAAACCACAGAGAGAAAACTGGACTTCATACGCTCCAGTTCCTTCTGACTGGTAACATCCCTGAGCACGACCACGACACCACGCGGCTGTCCATCTGCCGCCTGGATTGGCGAAGCCAGTGCCTGCAGGGTCGGAGATGACTGGCCGTCGGCCGAAGGCAGAAGGATCTCTTTCACCAGCGCCTCTCCGTGCTCGCCGTTCAAGGCGGAGACGAGCAACTCGTTGAGATCCTGATGCTGGATAACCTGTGACAGCGGCATGCTGCTGGTAACGTCCGGCTTGACGCCAAAGATGCGTGTGGCCACGGGATTCATCAATAGCAGGTTCAACTGGGCGTCGGCCACGATCACCGCGTCGCCAATGGCACGCAGAATGGCTTCGAGCTCGTTTCTCCGTTCCTGGACGTGCTGGTACACGCGCTCGGTCTCGCGCTGCTCCTGAACGAGCTGCTCGTACAGTCTGGCGTTCTTGACCGCTACGACGGCCTGATCGGCGAAAGCGTTGAGCTGATTCACGTCCTCGCCGGAAAAAGCCCGCGGCTCGATGCTGGTGGCGATCAACGCACCGATCACCTGCTCATCGAGGAGGAGCGGTACGCCGATGGCCGAGGCAAGCGGCAGCCCCTGGAGGTCAAAGCGCTCGTCGTGCTGCAGGTCCTCGATCATGAGGGGCTCTCCCCTCCCGGCCATCCAGCTCACTACCGCATGATCCAGCTCGGCCAGAGACGCGGTTCTGCCGTCGCTGGCAGCGGTGGAGGTAACTCGCTCCGGTGACTCGTCCAGCAGCGCGACGGAGCAACGGGCGCCTTCGAGCACCTGGGAAGCGTTGGCCACAATGAGTCGCAGGACGTCTTCCAGTGCCAGTGCCGAGTTGATGGCCTTGACGCCCTCCTGGAGCGTTCGCAGCTCGAGCACGCGATTGCCGAGGCTGGTGGCCATCTGCTGCATGGCGCGTGTCTTGCTGTCGAGGTCTGCGGTGCGCTCGTCCAGGCTCCGGCGAAGGCGCACCTGGAGGGTCTGGCTGTGCTCGTTCAGCCAGCTCAGGTAGAGCGAAGCCAGTACAGCGGAGAGCAGCAGGAGGTAGCGCCGCAACACGAAGGGATCCGTCATAAAGTTCCATGACTGGAGGTTCAACCGGAGGATGACGAGAGCCAGCGGTCCCAGGGTCAATGTGAACAAGAACACGTCGTGCCACAGCGGGTAGTACAAAACCGACTTGAATGCCAGGAGCACCAGAAGAAAGAGCGAATCGGAGGCTGGACCGGACACGTAGATGATCAACGCGGCCAGCGCGATGTCCAGCAGATAGAAGGTGAAGAAAACACCGCGCCCGAGACGTTCCACCTCCCGGGGACGCGCGAACACCAAAAAAGCAAAGTAGAGGGTTGAGATGGCGTAAAGGACGATTCCAACGGCTAGGAGCTGCTGCGTTGACATCTGCGCCGCAGAGCGCAGCACATAAAGGCCGATGAGAAGCATCGCCAGCTTGGCGGGTAGGCCCACAAAGCGCTCGCTGCGCAGAAGCAGGTCAAAGTATCTGGTTGGCTCGGCCGGATGTCTGCTGGCCATTTCTTGCCTTTGTTGCATTACCGTGGCACCAGGGTGGCTGTGGGCACAATCGGGCGGGGCGTGTTCGTCGCCGTTGGGATCTGCGTGGGCGTTTCCGTCGGCAGCGGGATCGGCGTAGGGCTAGCGATGGTGGTGTGCGTCGGTGCGGGCGTAGCCGTAGGCTCTGTCGGGCTCGGCGTGGGTGTGAAGGTAGGCGCGGGCGTGTTCGTCGGCGTCGGCGGGAGAGCAGTGGCCGTTAGCGTGGAGGTGATGGTCTGGGTCGGTCTGGCTGTGGCGCTCGCCTCAGGCGTCTCTGTGTCGATGGGAGCAGGCGAAGCGGCCTCAGTGGCGCCAGGGGCTGGTGCCTCCAGAGGATCGGCCTGGTGCACATACCGCCAGAGACCCTCGGCAGTGGCTGCCCACACAATACGGGGATCGGTCGGGTCGACGACCAGCGAAGACACCCGGGCGTTTCCGATGCCGGTCTTGAGCTCGCGCCAGCTCGACCCTCCGTCGACGGTGAGGTAGACTCCGCTGCCGTCGAGGCCGGCGTACAGGACCCGTGCACTGCGCGGATCGCCCGCCAGAGCCAGAACGGGCCTGTTGGCGGGGAGGCCGGGTCCAGGTTCCCACCGGGCGCCTCCGTCGGTCGACCTGTAGACACCCCTGTCCGTGGCCACGTATACCCAGTCGGCGTTGGCGGTGGCAATCATCAGGTCATTGACGCGCAGCGCCGCGTTGTCGAGCGGCACTGCTGACCAGGTGTTGCCAGCATCGCGAGTAACATATAGCCCCAGGCTGTCGGTACCAACAAAGAGCAAGCTCGTGTTGGCCGGTGACATAGCCATGGTCGTTATCCTGGCGTCTGACCCGCGCCAGTCGAGGCGGCGCCATGCTACGTTGGCAGCGGGCCGCACCCCGTCGTCGGTCAGCTCGGTGCAGTAGATCCCCGCATCAGTCGCGACGCAGATGTAGCGGCCATGAGGAGGGGTGCAGATGGCAATGGCTTGAACCTGTTGGCCGGCAAAAACCCGGCCCGGAGCCTGCCATGTGTGCCCCTGATCAACGGACAGATACAGCCCGGCGCTCCTGGCCGGATCGCGCGCGTCGCGTCCGGCCATTCCTGACAGGAGCAGGTCGGGATGCAAGGGATCAAGCGCGAGGGCCTCGATGCGAATCTGCCCCCAACGTTCAAAGGGCAGGTCGCCATCGACAGCGAGCCAGGTGATGCCTTCGTCGGAGCTGCGCCTGATACCCCCCTGAGTCAGCAGGGCATAAGTGGTTGGAGGTGTTCCCGCACCGACCACCACCCGGTGCACCGATTGGTGGGCGATCCCGGTCTGGAGCCAGATGTCCGTTTGGGGTGGCTGTCGTGTCAGCGCCAGCAACGGCAGTGTATAGACAGCCAGGATAGCCAGCAACTGAGCGATGCGCCTGCGCCAGCGAGGAAGCACGGTGATGGGCCTGGGGGCGGCCTGTCCTCCGTTCGACCTTCGGTCAGGCAGGGAAAGGGCTGCCATTGTTGCTCCCGCTACTAGCGCGTCGGGAACGGCTGCACAGTCGGCGGCGGGGGAGGCGGACCGGCGGATGTCGCGGTCGGCATCGGAGTAGCAGTCATTGTTGGAGTGGGTGTCGCGCGAGGCGTGCGCGTCGGGGTGCGGGTGTTGGTCGGTGTCGGAGTAGGCGGGTAGAGAATGGCGTAGACCTCGCGCTCCTTCATCGCCGCTTCGACATGGTCGCAGCCGGTGATTGCCAGGACGCTTCTGTACTGCTCCAACGCTTCGGCCAGGTTGCGGCTGGCATAGTAGGCATCACCGAGGTTCAGATAGGCAGTGCACAGCATGACTACTGCTCTGCCGCCCATATAGTCCTGTCTGACCGACTGGATCTGCTTCAGGGTGAGCACGGCCTGCGGCCAGTCCTTCTGATTGAAGGAAAGCCGGGCCTGACGGTAGAGGTCGGCCAATCTGCGCTCCTCGAGTGCGGCAGGGTCGGTGGGGAAAATGGCCAGTGCCCTGTCCAGACTCTGGATGGCCTGGCCTATTGACTCAAGCGAGTCGCCCGAAGAGGCCAAGAGGTCCACACCGATACGGAAATGAGCGAAGAAGAGCGTCTGCTGGACCTCGTCAGCGCGAAAGTCGGGAGCCTCCTCTCGGAGTGGTTCGAGCAGCTTGACCGTTTCTGCCCAGTCGCCGCTGTCGAACACGGTTTTGGCTTGCGCAAACCGGGCATCCAGCGTCCGCTGGGCTTTGACAAAGTCGACTTTTGCAGTGGCATCACGGTAGCTGGGATCGATGGCCAGCATTTGTTCCAGTTTTTCCAGTGCAGCATCCCAGCGTTGTCCAGCGATGTCTACTTGAGCCTGTTCATAGAGCGAGGCCAGTTGCTGATAGCGTTGGGCCTTCATATACCAGGTCTTGATTTCTTCATTGGTCGGTGCCAGTCCGAGAGCCTCGCCAAAGAGCGCCGCGGCGCGGTCATAGTCACCCACGTTCAGCGCGGCACGGCCCTGGTTCACCAGGACCTCCACCCGCGCCTGCCGCTGCGTGCCCAGTATCTGGTCCAGGACCCCGGTGGCGTAGAGAACGATGAAGGCAACCATCAGGAGGGCTGCCAGGATCAGAATCACCGCGGCCGGAGAGCGGCGCCGAGCCACTGTGGGGCCTGGCAGAGCGGCAGAGGGTTCAGGGGCTGCGGGCACGCTCGTTTCCGGGAGTGTGGT
>Ga0116142_10003513_pt1 | contig 15690 bp, 14 predicted proteins | sample AD_UKC033_MetaG_FD_89785 | JGI IMG/M metagenome (GOLD analysis project Ga0116142, IMG submission 89785) | Active sludge microbial communities of municipal wastewater-treating anaerobic digesters from USA - AD_UKC033_MetaG | ecosystem: Engineered > Bioreactor > Anaerobic > Digestate | place: USA... | reverse complement strand
TACTTGGCCTGGTCCAAAGAAATCGAATTTTCAGATTTTTCGGGACGTATAACAGGCCGAAAACTCCCAAACCCGCCACACGAAAAATAGCGACGCTATTTTTCGGTAATCACCGTTTTCGTTGACGTCTTTTTTTTCTTCTTTCTGGCAGGGGGAAGTACAGAGATGTTTGGCGACAACGCACGATTTGGCATTTGGCTCGATGTCGTTGCTGGGTGGGATGTATTCCCAGCCATCTTCCAGGCAGAGGTAGTATTTTTTTGTGTGTGGTTTGCTGCCGGGCTTGTAGGTAAAGGGGAAAATGTCGACTCTCTGTTCGTGCCAGGCGCCTTCTTCGTCGAAGCTGCCCGCGTCGAGGTAGAGATGTTTGAGCAGAAAGTCCAGAAAACTCGACTTTTCTTTGTAAACCAGACCACCCTGTTCGGCGATGTAATTTAAAAAATTCTTGCCCTGCTGTGCAGAAAAAATCTGGTTGTTGTAATTGCTGTTGAGAGTGCCGGGGCCGATAATCCCACCGGTTCCGAAGAAGTAGGGCCTTATGTCGGTGATGTCATCGACGTCTTCATATGTTTCTACTGGTGCTCCGAACTTGCTGCGCAGATCTGCAAGTTTGAGAACCTGCACTGGAAAAGAATCTTGAGCGTGAAGTTGCCCGCATAAAATGATAAAAACGATGACCGCAAAGGCCAGAATGCAGTTTTTCTTCATGTTTATACCCCCGTTATATCTTCAACAAGCTTGTAAGCCATTCCTTCAATGGTTTCTTCTGACTTTTCCTTGCTGTAACTTTGCAAAACCTCTCGTTCGATTTGTTTGACGAAATAAGGGTGCCATCCTGAGCGATATTTGGCAAGCCCTGTAAGCACGGCTTCTTCAAAATCGTTTACGCAAAGATCGTTTTTTTGCAGTTTTCTGGTTAATCCGAAAAAATAAAGAGCACGCGGTCTGATGGCTTCGCTCGCCCGGCTGTATGCCAGAAAACGCTGTGCGCCCTCTATCTGCCCGATCTTGAAGAGGGTTATGCCGGTCAGATAATTTACCCAGGCAATATTCAGATCGCGGGCAACAACGATAAGATTGCCCAGGCAGTGCTCTGGTGACTTAAAAATAATCGTGAAAATACACGAGATTGCCATGCCCAGCGAACCGAGCGAAAACCTTTCGACAAAGAGCGATTCAGCTGCCCGCCAGGTGAAGTAGAATGTGAAGGGAAGCAGCGTCAAGCTCACCAGAAGAACGAGGTAGTATGGCAGATAGGCGTAGATATGATACTTCATTCGCTGGAAAAATGGCTTGTATGTTGCCCCGGTGCCGGGGTTGAACGAAAATGCGTAGGCATATAGATAGTTTTTCAAGCCGTAATGAGCATCTGACAGCAGCGGAAAAACGGTATTCATTTCGGGGCGGTGCCGGTAGTATCGCCAGAGGTCGTCTACGGCCGCATTGTATCGCTTCAGTTTAAGGTTGGCTTTTGCCCGCATCAGCAAAAATTCGTGCCGGTCAGGCATTTCTTCGATCAACCTGTTGAGAGCGTCGGCCGTTTCCCGCATGCGGCCCTCGAGAAATGCGGCTTCAGCCCTTTCTATGAAAGCTTCAAGCTGGTTTATCTGTAGAATTTTGTCTTTGAGTTCGATGGCCGGCTTGTAGCCAGGTTCGCGCTGCAAAACCTCTTCGATCAGAGTCAGGGCGGCGTTGCGGTCACCTTTGGCAAACAGCCCCCTGGCGCGATTTATGTGCGATACCGCAGAATACATGTCGAGGTCGTGATTTCGGCCTGAAGAGCTGCTGACATGCACTCCCCGGCTTTTATAATCATCGATTTTTTTATAGGTATCGGCAATTTCCTGGAGCTTTGCTCTGGAAAGCTCGTCGTCTTTGTCAAGAGTGAGTACTTCGCTGAATAACTTGTGGGCCTCGGGCAGATTACGAGCTTCGAGAAAGAAAAGGGCTCTTTTTCGCAGCTCTTCAACCTGTGACTCGATTTTTGTGTTGAGTTCATCTGAGAAGGCGAGCACTTCAGGGGCTTTGGCGTCGATTTTAATGGCCTTTTGCAGATAATCTCGCGCCATGCGCAGATTACTGTCGGCAAAAAAAACTCTGGCTTTGCGCAGGTATTCGGCAGCCTGCGGGCTTATCGCAAAAACTGGAGACAGAAACAGGGCAGCCTGAACAGCCGCCAGCAAAAGGGCAGAAATGAAAATTTTCTCTCCAGATGCCATTTGCTCACCTTTTTTGATTATAGCATTTAAAATGCCTTGTTGTGTACACCTTGTCGTGTAAAGCGAGGGTTTTTTTGACTTTTAATGTTTAAATTGCTAGAATTCTGAAGCACACAGAAGATGACGCCACTGCAGTTTTTTCGGTGGCGCATCACCTAAAAGTCTGGCACAGGAGGACATCAATGCCACTGGTAAGCTCGAAGGAACTTTTTAAAAAAGCCTATGAAGGCGGCTATGCAATCGGCGCTTTCAACGTGAACAACATGGAAATAGTACAGGGTATTTTCGAAGCGGCTATCGAAGAAAAATCCCCCCTCATCATTCAGGTTTCTGCAGGCGCCCGCAAATACGCCCGCCACGAATATCTCATTCACCTGATTCAGGCATCCATGGAAATGGCTGAAGCCTCCGGTGTTTCGATTCCCGTTGTTCTCCACCTCGACCATGGTGATGATTTCGATATCTGCAAAAAATGTATCGATGGTGGCTTTACTTCAGTCATGATCGATGCTTCCAAATACCCTCTCGCCGAAAATATTCGCATCACCAAAGAGGTCGTCGACTATGCCCACGCCCGTGGTGTCACTGTTGAAGCCGAACTTGGCAAGCTTGCCGGCGTTGAAGACGATGTTAAGGTCGATGCCAAAGATGCAACTTATACCGACCCCGACGAAGCTCTTGAATTCGTGACCAAATCAGGTTGTGACTCTCTGGCGATCGCAATTGGCACCAGCCATGGCGCTTACAAATTCAAAGGCGAGCCGAAACTGGCCTTCGATCGTCTCGCCAAAATCCAGGCAAAACTTCCCGGTTTCCCGCTCGTTCTGCATGGTGCCAGCTCAGTTCCCCAGGATCTGACCGACATCTGCAATAAATACGGCGCCCAGATACCCGGTTCGCGTGGTGTTCCCGAAGATATGATCGCTCAGGCATCGAAGACCGGCGTCTGCAAAATCAACGTCGATACCGACCTGCGCATTGCCATGACCGGTCAGATTCGCAAGGTCTTCTTCGAAAGCCCCGCAGAATTCGACCCGCGTAAATATATGGGCCCGGCCCGTCAGGCAATCAAAGAAGTCGTGCAGCGCAAGATGAGAATTATGGGTTGCTCAGGCAAAGCCTGATTTTTTTCGCAGATTGAATGCCCGGCCCGCTGCTATAGCAAAAGGCCGGGCATTGCTCGATTTAATACCTGGAGACAGCTTTTGAGAAATATCAGGAAACGTGCCGGTCTTTTTTGGGCAGTGCTCTCTTTTGTCACGGCTCTGGCGATCATTGGCTGTGGCGGCGGCGGTGGAGATGCCTCCGGAACCCTGTCCCCGGAAGAACTTGAAGTGGCCACAGTTATTGATGGTTTTGCCGCAGCAATACGAAGCGAAGATGCCGCTATGACCCAGAGTTTTCTTGATTCAAATCTTCGTTACCGCCGGGTTGGCACGGTTATAGACGAGGTTGGTGCCGGCCTGTTCGTTGCCAGGCTGAATACTTTTTTTGCCGCTGCCAGGGTCACTGATTTTCAGATGGCGAATGTCGGCATCAACATGCTTTCTGAAAATATGGCGCAGAGCCGTGTCACTCTGAATCTTGCTTATACCGACAACAGCGACAATACCCGACCGGCGCTGATCGAAAATATCGAGCTGGTTTTTGAACGTCCCCCCGGCGGGGCGTGGGGGGTCCTGGAATTCGGTTCTGTCAGTGGGCGTTCGGCGTTTCCGCCTGAACTGTAGCCCTGTTAATCAGAATAGGATTTTAAAATAATGAATATTGCAGCCAAGCTTCACGAGATCGGTGAAATAAGCTGTCTAGGCCTTTCATTACCGGCTCCGGCCTGGAACGATCTGCTTGGAGATAATTTTTCGCTTCTGGCAGATGGCGCTGGCAGAGCAGCACTGTTTTCGTTTGCTACCGGTGCGCAGCTTTGTCAGATTGAAGTCGCTGCAGATCAGCTAGAGAAACTCAACAGTGCCGTGTTGCCGGCATTTTGCCGTCTCGAGGCTATTGGCAGCGAGTCTTTTTCTGATAATATTGTTTTTAAGGTCGAAAAATTTGATTGCAGCGGGCACTTTGCAGCCGGCATAAGATGTCAGTCTGGTGGCGATATCGAAGGTGCGACAGGGCATTACCTCGCCACCTTGGAGGCAGATTCCTCTCTGTCACGTGCCTGGAACCTTCTTGGACTTTGCCAGCGCCTCAACGGCCAGATACAGGCGGCTGAAGATAGTTATCACCAGGCTCTGAAGCTTGCTCCTGATTTTCCTGAGGCGTTCTGCAATCTTGGTATTCTTTTTCAGAAAGCCGGTCGCGAAGAAGAAGCTCAGCAGCTTTTTCTGCAGGCCCTGCAGCAGGATGAATTTTATTTTAACGCTCTATTGCGTCGTGCCGTCTGGTTGCTCGAATCTGGGCAAATCAACAACCCCGAATTTTCGCAGCTGAATCTTCGCCTGCTGATGCATTTTTCAGAGATAGGCGCTGTTCAGCGGCATCTTTTTCAGGCTGCAGCCCGCTTTGATACTCCAATTGAAGATTTTGCAGAAAGGCTGCACAACGAGAACGGCGCCATGGCCAATTCACGTATTCAAAAGTTGCTGCGTCTGATCGAAAGTCAGACAATTAACGGCGCCTGGGGCGCTGCAACCGGCAACATGGATCTACTAAGCGAGATGACACCGCAGACACAGGCCGAAAAAATCGTGGCCGACTGGTGTCGTCGCCGTGCCGCCCGGGTTCTTGCTAAATTGAACGGTCGTGGCGAAAAACTGGCTTTTGTGGCGGGGCTCAAGCGTTATGCCCAGACCGAAGGTGCTGAGCCAACTAAAAAAGCGCCACTGACGGTCGTCGAATTTTTCTCGCTGGTTCTGCTCGAGGTAATGCGGGATGGTCAGATCGAACCGTCCGAGCGTGATCTTTTACAGAAACTGCGGGTGGCTTTGAAGGTTTCTGAAGATGCTTACATGACCATGTTCAACAACGTTCGCCGTCAACTCGCCGGCATCGAGGTTTCGGGTGGTCTGCGCGAAAAATTCAGCCATCAGCGGTTGTTTCGAAATTTATGTTCTGCGGCTTTCAGAGACGGGGTTGTCGAAGATTCAGAGAAGAAAATACTGGGCTTTGCCTGCAAGGCGTTCGGCATTTCCCCCGAAGAATTTAAACGCATAATTACCGAGGTATCAGGATGAATATAAAAAGTGAACTGCCTGATATGAACGATCAGGAAACCCTGCCGATAATTGCCACCATCAAAGAGTATCTCGATGCTGACGGCATGCGTTACAACCAACTCGGTGCAGACGCTATCGAGATGTATATGCAAGGCAACAATCTCACCATGCACATGGTGATTTATCTGCACAACAACCATCTGATCTTCAGAATTCCCAATTTTATACGCAATGTCGAGTTGCGACGCATGGATATTCTGCTGTTCATCATGCAGGTCACCAATGAAATTCTTGACATCAGGTTTGAAACAGGCAAAGAGGGAAAATCTCTTTCTGCCTGTTGCCAGCATATTCTCGAAGATGGTGTTCTGACGCGTAAACAGTTCGATCTGGCACTGATGGTTCTGGTGCATATTGTAGACGACACGTTTCCGCGCTTCATGCAGCTGATTTATGGCACCACTGAAGCTTCGGCGGCTGCCACCGGCGATGAACACCAGAACAAACCGGCGCCTACTGCCGACGAAAATGACGATAATGACGATAATGATGAGAACGACGAATTCGCTCCAGTAGTTGATGAAGAAATCACCCGCAAACTCAATTGAGATACAAAGGAGCTTTAAAATGCCCAGACCCGGATCAAAACCACTGCAGATAATTTTGCTGATCTTTATTTTGTTTGCGACTGTGGGCGCCTACTCTGCGACCGTGCAGATTCCTGAATGGTTCGGGGTTTCTGCGTCTCTTTCGGCACCCCCGGAGCTGGGGCAACCACTCACCGTAAAAGTTTATCTGCGGGCTATTGTGGGCAGCCACGCTGATGCCGGGGTAAGGCTGATTCTGCCCGAAACATGGAAAAGCGAACCGGAAAGCCAGTCTGTAGGTCCTTTAAAAGAGGGTGGTGATAAAGAAGTGACATTCGTTGTCACCCCCGGCAGTTATCTCAATCAGGGTTCGATCGTGGCTGAGGTCGCTCTCAGGGTGCCGCGCGCAGAACTGATCGAGAAGATTCGGCGTGATTTTCCGCAGGATGCGGCTGCTATGGCAGCTTCTGTTAATGACTGGCCGGCAGAAAACAAGCTTTATGCCGATGTTTCTTTTGCTTTGTTTGCCGAAGAGTCATTTTACCCCCTCACTGGCGACATGTGGCTCGCTTATGCCGACAATCTCGCTCCTGAGGCTGGTTTTCGGGGCCCGTCTTTTTTTGAAGACTCTCTGATTTCGGCGCACCAGGCCCAGACTGATGTCGAAATGTACGAAAAACTGCAGGGTTTTTTGCGGGCTGACCCGAGTTTTGCCGAAAAACTTGCCGAATCAGGCATAGATATCAATCGTAAACGTCATGATTATCTGCAGGCTCTCTATGTTCTCGCGGTGAAAGCCTGGCAGGGTGAGCGATTTGCGGAGGCTTTCGGGTTTGTCGAGCAGCTTGAAAAACAGCTCGACCAGGAAAAGGCTGGTTCACTCGAGGGACTCAAGATAGCCGCAATAAATCTTAAAGGTCTGGTTTTCTGGTCACAGAGTCAGAAGAGACTGGCTGAAGAAGCCTTTAAAAAGGCGTTTTATGCAAACCGAAAACATGCTTTGCAGCGGTATGTTTTGCGCAATATAGGTTTGTTGATGATTTCGAACCGCGATCGTGAGACCGCCGCTCAGATGTTCAACCTCGCTTTGCCGCTCAAACAGGGTTTTACTCTGCTTGCAAAAGAGGCTGATCTGCTGAAGAAAAACTGACAAGAAGGTCCGATGGACCCAATAATTGATTATTTTGCCGATCTCTGCTCGCCTGACCCGTCGATTCGGTTTTCTGTCCTGTCGAGAATCGAAGAGCTAACTCTGACCGAAGAACAGCTGAAGACTTTCCAGGCTCTTCTTGTCAGCGAACGCGACCCGGGCATTCGGTTTCATATGCAGAAAGTTCTGGCCAGATTCGGGGAGCGCCAGAATAATGATTCTGCCGCAGCGACTCTGGTCGACCTGTTGCACAAACCTGCTCGCGACGAGATGACCGTTGCCCTGATGCTCGATTCGGTAAAGAGGCGCGAGGCATCGGCTGTGGTCACGGCGCTGCGTCAGGCGGCCTGGCCCAGTTTTTCTGCTCAGCTGTTGCCTTCGGTGCTCAAATTTTTAAAAAAATTCGGCGATGCTGAAGATGTGCCTTCGGTAGCTGGTTTTTGTCAGCACAGTGACCCCAGAGTTTTGAGCGCTGCTGTCGAGGCGCTCGAGAAACTGTGCCCGGATAAACTGCGCGAGCACATTGTTCCGCTGCTTTTGAACGAAAACTCGGGCATAAGATCACGTGCTGTCAGAGTTCTTTATCGTTTCGACCCCAGTGAGGCCCTGCGGCATTTCGAGTCGATGCTGTTTGCCAGCAGTAAGGCCGAGAAACATGCGGCGCTTTTTCATTCGTTTTTTTTCCCTTTCAGGCAGATAGAATCTTTGATGCTGCGTTTTATCAGCGTCGAAAACGATGCTGAACTGATAAAAAAAGCCGCTCTGGTGTTTATGGCCAACCCTGACCGACAGATTCCGATGCGTCTTCTCGAAGCGCGTCAGGCTTCGGCGGGCGAAAAACAGCGGCTTATCGACGGCATTCTCAAGGGAGTTCTGCAGTCTTTGTTCAAAGCGGGTATTGTCAACGCTGAGCCGGCGCAGATGTTGAAGGTTCTCGAAACCCATTATCGGGAAAAGCGAATTCGCCTTTTTATCGAAAGATTCAGTCTGGCTCTGCAGTCGAGTGACCCTGAAACTCGTCTTAAATCGGCATTGAAACTTTGTGAGCTGGTTCGCCACGGGGTTAACGAACCGGTTGAAATAATTCACAAATATCTCGCGACAGAGCCTGTTGCAGATGTTAAAAGACAGGTAAGCCATTTTCTGGAGTCCGGCAACTTTGTCGTGGCAACTGAAAATAGCGGGCAAACAACAGAACTGCCGGTTGCGATTGCTGATATGACGTCAGAGCAGCGACAAAGGCTTATAGATTCCATCGATACTGAAAATTGCGAACAGCGGCTTCCGCTCCTGATAGAGGCATTTGCCGTGTTGAGCGGCGCAGAAAAAGTGGCTGTGCTCAATGCAATCGAGCGCACGGGCAACAGCGACTTTTCTGATGCGGTCGCCAGATGTCTCGACAGTGATAACCCCGAACTGTTAACTGCAGCCATAGATACTTTGAGTGTGATCAACCCCGAAGTTCTTCACCCCCTTCTGCCACAGTTGATCAAGCATCGTTTCGACGAGGTCAAGGTCGCGGCTATCAAAGTTTTTTCTTTGTTCGACAAGGGTCAGGCGATTTCTCTCGTCGAGAAAATGCTGCGTTCGATCAAGCCGGTGCAGCGCCGCAATGCAATTTTCTGTCTGGCTCACTTCGATTTTGCTTCTGTCAGCCAGGTGCTTTTTGACGCCATAAAAAATGAAAGTGATGCCGAAAATCTGCAGCAGATTGTTTCTATTCTTAAGTCTAACGCTGATGAAGACACTTTTTTCAGGGCGTATATCGAGTCTAGGAGCGGTCGTTCAGAGCAAGCGCAGCTGTATAAAAGTATCTATACAGAGCTTGCCCGTTTGATAGTCATCAGTGACAGCGGCAAAACTGAGGCGGCTCTTTATGCCGCCGCTGAAGGGCGTCTTGAAGAAGAACGGCGTGGGCAGTCAGAGCGTGCCAGCTACCAGCTCGAAAAAATCCAGAAGATAAGGCAGACTTCTGAACAAAAGCCCCTGCTTGATAAAGAGCTTGTCAGGTTCGCCTTGATGGCTTATTCAGTCGGGGCTGTTCTGACCGCTCTGATCTGGTTTGTTTTTCTGGCACCGCCTTCGTCGATAAAAACCGGGTTGAAAAAACAGCCGCTGCAACAGAAAAGCCTGACTTTGACAATAAAAGGAACTGTGTCCGCCATAGATAAGACTCACAGGTTGGTTGGCCTGAGTGTTTCCGAGTCGGCAAAGAATTACCGGGTCATTTTTCCTGAAAATTATGGAAAGTTACCGGCACCGGGGGATTCTTTTCATGGTCAGGTCAAGGTTCTGTCTGAAAAAGACGGTTTTGTGACGGCGGAGCTGCTCACAGCTTTTTGAATACACAACAATTTGACATGCAAACCCGGAACCATTAACATCAGGGCATGAGTAATTTTACAATAACTACGGCAGTTAACAACGGCGTGTTTATCATACGCCCAGTCGGCTATGTCGATGAATTCGGCGGGGCTGCAGTGTTCGAGACTGTACAGAAAGCTCTTCCGGAGGGCCACCAGAAATTCGTGCTGAACCTGGAGGGTTCGCCGGTTATAAATTCTCAGGGCATTGCCCAGATCATCGAACTGGCAGAGATAATCGTTGATGAAAAAGGCGGAGATCTCGCCTTTGCCGGGCTGAGCGAACTGGCTACCGGTGTTTTTAAAATGGTCGGATTGTTGCAGATGGCTGATGCATACCCGACAGAGGACGACGCGGTCAAGGCTCTCACCGATTAAAATTCACCACTGGACTGAAACCCCGCAATAGAGTATATTTAGTGTACAGAGATAGAAAATAGACAAGGAGGTCTATTATGGTGGGAAAAACGACAAATTCCGGGTTGACGCACGCCAATCTTCTGCGTGCTGATGAAGCCCGCGGCAAATCAATTGAAAGACTGGCGAGTGGCAAAAGGGTCAGTAAGGGTAGCGATGACCCCGCGGCGTTGGCTATGGTCATGGCCTTCGAGTCGCAAACTCGTGGGTTGATTCAGCAGATCGGCAATCGCCAGGATGAAATTTCGATGTTGCAGACTGCCGAAGGTGCGCTCAGCTCATTGACCGACATGGTGCAGCGCATAAATGAACTGTCAGTTCAGGCCGCGAACGGCACTTTGACCGACAGCGACCGCAGCAACATCCAGTCTGAAATAGACCAGCTTACCGCACAAATTGACCAGACTGCCGGCAGCACCACTTATAATGGCAAAAATCTTCTCGACGGTTCAATGAAGGTCAACCTGCAGAGTGGCGATACTTTTACCCAGCCCGCCGCTAACAGCACCGCTCTAAGAATAAATAACCTGTCCTTGAACTCCGTCGCTGCGGCTGGTCAGGCGGTTACCATGGCTTCGCAGGCTTTGAGCGAGCTTTCGTCTCAACGTGGTTCGATCGGGGCTGCTGTTAATGGTATTTCAGGGCAGGTATCAGGTCTGCAGAACGAACTTGTTAACGTTACTGCTGCGCAGTCGCGTATTGAAGACGTCGATATGGCGGCTGAGTTGATCAATCTGAGTATTTCCGAGCTGCAGTCCAAATTTGCGATCCAGGCTTTTAAAGTCAATGATGAAATGCGCCAGACCGTGTTGAATCTGATTAACGACTGACTTTTCGTGAGCAAAGACCTTTCGGGCCTGTATCAGGTCTGAAAGGTTTTTTTATTTGGGCTTAACATTGACATTGTCTGCCAGGGTTGAGATTATTTTAGCGTATGCCCGACAATTTTATAAAACCTTCGCTTCGCACGCGCGGCTTTGCCATAATGATAGCTTTGATTATCGGCACGGTTCTGCTGATTCTGGCTGTTTCTCTTTATTCATTCGTTGGGCATCAGCACAGCGGTATGCAGACTATCGTCAACGGTGAGGTCGCACATTTTCTGGCAGAAGCCGGGATCAACAGCAGCATTGGTGCGGTGCGAGCCAGTATTGCCCGCAGCTTTGCCGGCGATGGCGGGAAAAGGCTGTCTGAGCTTTTACTGAAGCCAGGTGTTTTTGCTGACGTGTGCATCAATGATATGCTCGACCCGACCTGGAACAAAGACCTTGAAACCTTTGCCAGAGAGGTTGATAAAGAAGCTTCGATCAGGGTTGACGTCTGGCTGCGTGATTTTGAATTTGCAGAAACAGATGTTTCTGTCTGGGCTGACCCGGTTGCCCGGCAAGGTTTTCTGGTGATCGAGGCTACTGGGGGTTTTAAAAATTCAAAACGCAAAATAGCGATCAAGCGCAGGGTAAGTGTCGCCAGCATTCTTCCCGGTGTTCTGGCCAAGTTTACCGCCTTCGTTTCAGATGCGGCTCGACGCAATGAAGACAGCTTCAACCTGATTCGCAATGATTATCGCGGCATGATTACCGATGGGCCGCGCCCCCTGATGTTTTATAATCATGCGACCCCTGATGCTCCTTTCGAAGCCGGGAATATGGCTGATATCATCAAAGATGAAAAACTTGCGGACGTTTGGCAGCGTCGAGGCTGGATCTGGCTTGGCGGCCGTCGCGTCAGGCTGAATCTCTGTTCTGGCGCCGGCGATCTCGGTGAAATTTTCCACTTTTATGATGTCAGCAATCCTAACGTCTTTTCGCCGGTTAAGTTTGTAACTCCGGCAACTGAGCTGCCGCCGGCTTTTTCTGCGCCTGTCAGAATACCATGGGACAAAAGTAACGAATCGATCAGGCAGGTGAGCTACAGTTTCGGGCACAGCTTTGTGATCGATGGCTTTCATGATCGCAGCAGTCGCCTTGAAACGGATGCAATGTATGAGGGAAACATTCTCTCAGCCGGCGAAAAAAATCATTACAGCTCGAAGTCTTCAATTCTGCATCTTTATGGTGATGCCCGCCGTGGCTACCAATCACGCACCCGCATTTTTGGGCAGGTTTATGCTGCTTTTATAAGGTTCGCCAATCTCGAAGTCAAGCCAGAAGAAACCGATGTTGCAGCTATGTTTACGGCTGCAAATCCGCCACCGTTATACCTTCTGCGTTCGATCCCCGAAAAGGCATACAATAATTCGGTGGATATTCTCGAGGTTGGCCGCAGAAGCGTCGGTGGCCCGCTGCTGAAATCAGGCATGCTTTGTAAAACCTACAGTGAATATGCACAGCTGATGAGCCGGGTGGTTGAATACCCTTATATAGAGGCTTATAACAGCATGCAGGATGTTTATGACGCCAGGCCTGGTCGAACTTTTCCCTCTTCGGCCGGCTTGTTCAAAGCTGATTCATCCAGCCAGGTCGAGTTGCAGCGAGGTTCGCATGTGTTTTTTCAGGGGCGCCCTTCGGCTGAAAGCGTAGTACAACTTATTTCAGGTCGAGTTCAGTTCGAAATCGACAGTGTCGGCGAATTCTGGGAAAAATATCTGAATCAGCAGGGTGAACTCGAGCTGAATTCCATTGTCAGAATAAGAAATCCCAGGGGCATAGACATGCAGATTCCGCCCGTAGGCAAGGCGCAGCCTCTGGTTGTGAAAGGTGGTGGCGCCATCGTTCTCGAAAACGGCAACATGGTTCTGCGTGGTATCAGATGCAGCTCCCCAGACCAGGCTCTTACATTGGTATTGCGCGGTAGCGGCTCGGTCTCTTTTGCTTCAACCCAACCCAACCACGTAAATTTGATTGCGCCGGAGGCAGAGCTTGCTTACGGCTCAAAGTTCGAGATTTTCGGAACTTTGTGCGTCGGCTCCGTTTACGCAGATCACCGTTTTCAGGGCGGAACAGTCCGCTACCGGACCGGGCAGGATCCGACAACGCCAGGTTATGACAAATTTTATCGGGTTTTTATCGACCCTCAGGATTCTTACTGGAATGAATAGAAGTCACAGAACCGGTTTATCGTTGATTGAAATAGTGCTGTCGATGGGCATTCTTTCGTTGATTATGCTGCCTGTGTTTATGACTTTTTCATCCGGCAATATCAACATTCAGGTCACCGAGTCTGAGTTTAGAGCTCACACTGCGGCGCTCGAACTGATGGAACAAATTATTTCCCTGCCTTTTAAACTGATCAAGGCGGGAGAATATGATTCCGGGCAGATAATTGAAGGTCGGTCTTTCGCCGGCAGTCCTGTGATCTTCAGGGTCAGCGATAACCCTGATTTAAAGCCGGCGCTTAAAATAGAAGAGATAAAACGTGAAAATAAAGTCGTATTCAAAAAAATAACCGTTACCATTGCTTATCCTTCGGCTCGTGCCTCTGACAGAATGCGTGATTTTACCCTGAAAACTCTGGTGGCAAATGAAGACATCTGAACGCCGGGTGACCGGTTTTACTCTGACCGAAATACTTGTGGTGTGCGCAGTTTCTGCTACCTTTCTGGCGACTGCCATCATGTTGTTCACAAATTTTCGCCAGGGCTATTCTCGCAGTGAAAATGTGGCCGTGCTGATGCAGGAAAGCGCACTTTTTTTGGCCAGATTGCGCACTGATCTGAATAATGCTGTTTTAAGCGGCCCCTCTGCTGACTTTTTGCGGCAGATTCAGGCTGCTCCCGACCAGTTGAGTTTCAATGTCTACAGCAGCAGGCATGGTCGAATTCAGCCCGTTGTGTATAACTATGCTGCATTGCCCGACGGCGGACGTCTCAGTCGGCGTGAGGCGAACGAGGGCGAGCGGGTTCTGATAAAAGATCATGTTGCTTCGCTTACCTGGCAGGTGCAGCTTGAAAGGTTTGCAACTCCGGGTTCTGGAACGTTTCGCATTGGGCTGGCCATTGATCTGCAACTGAAAGCTTCTTTGGGCAAAGAAAAACCTTTTGCCATCAAAACGACTATTTTCCCGGCCAGGCTGAACCGGCAGCTGAACAGTCGCTGACTCTCTCCCCCCCCCTGCCTGAGAAAAGTGCAACGAATTATAAAAAAAATGCGTATAATTAGATGAAGATATGTACGGCGGGAGGCTTTTATGAACAGAAGACTGATTTGTGCGCTGCTGGCACTGGCTTTTCTTGTATTTGCCGGCATGACGCCTGTTTCAGCCCAGAGCGGTAACTATCTCGATACCATATATCGCGCCGGTGATTCAGCAGCCTCGGCAATGGGTACTGAAACCGATGTTAATTACATCGACGACGATGATCAGCCTCCCGAAATAGTCGACGTTCCCGACCCTGTAGGCGATCCCAGGCAACAGCAGGCCATAGAAAGGCTCCAGGCAGTCATCAACAATCTGCTCCGGATCATCACCGGCAAAATGTGCGGTGCTCGTGTTGTCGTTGTTGTAATACCCTGCGAACGCATTTTCCCGCCATCGCGCCCGCCAGTGGTTACTGCAACAGCTACTGCCACAATCACTGCTACTGCTACAGTCACTCAGACGGCAACTTCTACCGGCACTGCGACAGCCACCACAACTCAGACAGCAACCCAGACAGCCACACAAACACAGACGGCTACACAAACTCAGACCTCAACTCAGACTTCAACTCAGACCTCAACTCAAACGGTTACAGCTACCCAGACCTCTACCCAGGCAGCAACAGACAAAGAAGCCATTCGCGCTGCAGTCAAAGAAAAATACAATATCAGTCTCGAAAACGGTGCCAATAACTGTTCCTGGAGCGAAAATCAGCTGCGGGCAGCTGACGAAACCTTTGGCGAGCTTCCGGCATTTTTCCGCCGCTGCACAGATGTCGTTTATCGCGATGGGCAGCCGAACGCCTCTTTTATCCCGCCGAGTGCTTCGGCTTACGTCATTGTTCCTCAGCGTAAGATTCATATGCTCGATTTGAGCGTGACCATGACACAAAGTGCTTATAATTCGATGACAAATCTTTATGGGCGACCGCCGACCCAGGCTGAGCAAATGGCTTATCTGAAGCATAATTTCAAGCGCACTCTCGTTCACGAAATGACCCATTGTTTTCAAAACACCTACCCGCAGGTTTACCAGAGCTGGTCAAGCACTTTCTGGCCCGGCGGTCGCCTGACAGGCAACTGTCCGACTGGTTATGGCCGCACTCAACCAGCCGAAGACATGGCAGAGTCTGTTGCCACTTATTACACGGGCGGCACTATTCGCAATGGTGTTTTTGTTGCAAAGAGTGGTGCAACAATGGATCTCAACCGATATAATTTTATCAAACGCTATATTATGGATGGCAAGGAATACCTGAATTGAAAAGGACTTCTGTAATGAAAAAAATATTGTATATTGTTCTGGCAACCTTTATTTTGGTTACTGCCGGTCTTTCTGCCCAGAATGCCAGTTATCTCGATTCGGTATACCAGACGCTCGATAATGCTTCGGCAGAAGATCCTTTGCAGGCTCTCAAAGATTCGATCAGCGATCAGTTTGGTATCGTGGTCGCTGAGGATCAGGCCGTCAATCAGAATGCCTGGCCCCTGGAATATGTTCAGGCGATCAAGGAGGTGCTTGAGTCGGTGCCAGCCAGCTTCAGTGCCGCTACCAGGATGATTTTTCTCGATCCCTCGCCCATACAGTATGAGATAAAATACGTTGGTTTTAACGATCAGCACGGCATTGTTCAGATCGGTGCCGGGGTTATGACGCCATCTGTGCTTTATTATAAACGGTTCAAAGAGGTTTACGGCGGCACTCCGACCGAAGCGC
>Ga0116142_10003509_pt1 | contig 15696 bp, 11 predicted proteins | sample AD_UKC033_MetaG_FD_89785 | JGI IMG/M metagenome (GOLD analysis project Ga0116142, IMG submission 89785) | Active sludge microbial communities of municipal wastewater-treating anaerobic digesters from USA - AD_UKC033_MetaG | ecosystem: Engineered > Bioreactor > Anaerobic > Digestate | place: USA... | reverse complement strand
TTACAAACATCTTTCCAATAAAGTGGTAGCCACCTATCCTACAGGAGAACAACGCACCATTTTTGCCACTACCGAACCAGCATTAGTTGAGGGCGAAATACGTGAACTCATTGATTGGACAAACGAACAACTTGAACAAAAAAACATTCATCAGTTAATCGTAATCGGCAATTTCATTTTCGATTTTTTGAGCATACACCCATTTCAAGACGGCAACGGCAGATTGTCCCGATTACTTACTACTCTTTGCCTGTTGCAAAACGAATACGCTTTCATTCAATACATTTCGTTTGAAAACCACATTGAACAAAATAAAAAAGAATACTATGAAGCCTTAATGACAGGGCAGAAAAACAGAGGGACAGAAAACGAACGTATTGACAAATGGCTCATTTTCTTTTTGGAAAGTTTGAAAACGCTTACTGAAAAATTGGAGCAGAAATATGATGTGTTCAAATCCAAAGGCGGTTATCTGAACGAGAGGCAAAAGCAAATCAAAGATTTTATTGCCAACAATCAGCCTGTTAAAGTAGGTGATTTGGCAAAGCAATTTCCCGAAATGCAGTTAAGCACCTTGAAAAAAGACCTGCAATACCTGCGGGAAGAACAAGTGCTTACAATGATTGGAAAAGGTAAAGGAAGCGTTTATGTTTCAAGAGAAAAAGACTGAAAATTACCCGATAAAAAGCTATTGTACTAACCCCCTATAAGACTGGACAGATTTATACTAAAAACTATGCTAATTCACTATATTTTCATTTTTGCGTTTGCAGTTGGTGCACTATATTTTTCATACACGATAATTACTTTACTCACAAAGCAAGACAAGACAGATTACGAGAAACTTGAATTAAAATACAATACAGTACTTTTTGTAATCTTAATTCTTGCTTTACTTTCTCGCTTTGAACGATCAGGGATTATAGATTTTTGACCTCGAAATCATTCATGAAAGCTCGCGTTCAAGGCGAGCTTTCATTTTACTTTGACTTAAAGATTAAGTGTAATCAGGACTTTTTTGTGCATGCTGACAATTTATCGCGTAAGACAATTTTTCTTCTCCGTTGACAGCGATTAGGACTTTAAAATAATAAAAAGTAAATGGTTAAATTGGACTCAGTTTCAAAAGACAATTCCCCTATTTATTGAGATTTTCTACTCCATATCAAATAACGGTCAATACTTTGGTAGACAATAAAAATTTCCCAAAGGAGTCGAACGGCCGGTAACACTAAGCTATGTGCAATGGCGGGATTTAGTGTAAATTTGAAGCTTTAGTTTATTAAAAACGTTCGGTCACGATGGACAATTTATTCTTTCAAACACCCATGACTGCACATAGCCAAACCGTTGGTGGCAATGTGGCCTTCAACAAGAGAACAGCTACGAAAGATAAATACAAGAAAACAACCTGCTAATACAAATTTGACTTGGGATCATACTCGCACCACCTAAGACAAATTCGTGGAGTGAGTAGACCAAAGACGAAGCCGTTTAGTTAATCAAGTTTTCAACACAGTGATAAATGTGAATTGATAGAGTAACCTGACAAAGATTTCCCAACTAAAGCCTACGCTCGTTTGGCACATGCATAGCCACGCAAACCCACCGCACAAACCAAAGCTATGGCAAGAGCCAAACCCCACCGCACAGATAAAATTATGGTTGCACACCCAACGTGCCTTCGTAACTTCATTAATTCTATAATATTTGAAGTCTATGTCATTAATTCTGGATTCGTAGGGATTCAATAGGGTTTAATTTGGCAGCTTTGTAGCTATTAAAAAGCACAGTTAAGAATGATATAGAGTAAACGATAATAACTGTAAAAATAATTACGGAAATTCCAATCTCTCTTTTATACGCAAAATTATCTAACCATGAATTGCCATAGTAATAAACTATTGGGATTGAAATTACTAACCCAATAAAAGCATGTATTGTACAAGAAACGCTATACCGAAGTAATAGGCCCTGGGTAGTTGCGCCAAATGTTTTTCTAATCCCTGTTTCTCTTGATTTAGAAAGAACCAGTTTAGATGACAGGGCAAATAATCCAAGACACGCAATAACCAGCGCAAGATAGGAAAAGAACAAAAAGAGATTTCTTCGCTCAAGATCGCTACGGTATCCATCAGCAAAATGCTCATCAAGAAAATCATAGGAAAATTCACTTGATCCTGTGATCTCCGTAGCCATTTTTTTCACTTCTTCAAGAATGAAGGAAATATCAGTAGCACTCACCTTCATGAGAACTTGATTCCCTCCCTGATTCGTGAAGACCATGTGGCCAATTTTATCATGCAGCGTACTAAAATGAAAGTCTTTAACAATACCCACAATTCTTACTTTGGGGTTATGGCCCATATAGTTATAATCTGATGAGAACGTTAAACCAATCGGATTTTTTATACCAAATGCCTTAATAAAAGATTCATTAACTAATGCTTCCAGATATGCAGAATCTGCAATCCAATCAATTACGTTTCTACCCTCTAATAATTCTACTCCTAGCGTTTCAACAAATCCGTTACTAATAGAAACATTCATTACTTCCTCGCTCACGATATTCCCACTCGGCATAACAATTTCTTGCTTTTGATACCGAGGTTGATCACCCGGACTAATTCCAGTTAAAGCCTCAGCATCGACATTTGCGAGTGCTTTTAGTCGATCCATTAATTTCTTGGCATCATTATCTGTTTCAGAAGGCAGTTTGATTCTGATTACTTGACTTGGATTTATTCCTAGATTTTTATTTTGGATAAATGTAAATTGGTTATACATAACAAGTGTAGTACCAACCAAAAAACCAGAGATTACAAACTGGAGTAAAAGCGTAATTGAAAAAAAAGATGACGAAATCCGAAGCGGAGCCTTTCCTCGAATCAATTGGGCTGTTGTAGTATTCCTCAACCAGACTATTGGATACATGACGAGAGCCGGCAGCAGGAAAACAATGAGAAGAAAAGACGGTATGATTAAAAACTCCAAAACAGAATCTGGGGTGGTCTTTAAAATATCTAAAGGAAATATGGGAAATAGCATTAAAACGAAGAATAAAGCAAAGGCAAAGCTAGATAACACAACTATTAACGCCCTGATAAGATATGATTGAAAAATATACCAGTTGGATGAACCATTAATTTTGCGTAATCCAACCTCTTTTAATCTGTTCTGAAATTGAGTAACATAAAGGTTCGTGAAATTAAGAGTAGCCGCGACCAAAATTAGAATTGCAATCCAAATTAAAATAGTAATGAATTCATTGCTTCCATTTGCCTGTATTTCTCTTTCAAGGTTGGAATTCAAATGGATATCCGAAAGAGCTTGAAGGGATAAATGAGCATCATGAATAGAGGGATTACTCTTTTGAATAGACGGGTTGAATATGGTTCTATTAGCTTCATCCAAAATTGATTCAATTTCTGGTAATGCTGAAGGTCGTTCGCCTATTTTGATATAAGTATAATATGATGGCCAGTCCCACTTGTTATGAACCTCCCATCTGTCAGGAATTCTAACAATGAACTCTGGCTTGAAATGACTTGTACTTGGGAAATCCTTAAAAATGCCAACAACGGTCACATCGGACTGCTGCATTTTTATCATTTGGCCTATTGCTTTCTGTGGATCTCCAAACCAATTTCTTGCCTTGGTCTCATTTATAATTGCTGTCTGTGAACCCTCAAACCCATTCTCTGAACCTTGGATGAAGTGAAACGTAAATATCTTACAAATACTACTGGTTGCATAAAGGTAGTTGGTGTAAAAAAAGCCAGTAGTGTCAATGGATATCTTCTCAGGTCCATATTTTGTCGACAATACACAAAAATTATTAATTGAAGGAGAATTCTGTTTTAAGTAGTAGCCAATAGCTCCCGGAGCCATCGCTTTCTTATGTAATTGTTCTCCATCCTTATACTCTGAAACCACTCGAAATATCTGCTCTGAATTGACATGGAACTTATCATAGGATTTCTCAACAACAACATAATGCGAAATCGCTAGCACAGAAGCAACAGCCAATGCGATGCTAAAAACGCTAACACCCCAATACAAACGGTTTTTATGAAAATCGCGAAACGCTAAAATGATTTCCTGTCTAATCATATCAATAACGATATTTATTTAAAGTAGTGTCTGTTAAAATGATAAAAACAACTTTGACTCCTCAAATTTCAGCGGTTCTATAACTTTAGCTAACCGTTTAGCTATCGATAAAACTTATATGGGGTTAGTACAACTTCGAAAGCGTAAACTCCGGCAACGGAATAACTTTACCGCCTTGTTGGGCCGATTCATGCGCCAGGATACCCACACACGTAATGTTGGCCGACTGGGTAGCATTTGGATAGGGTTGCCTTCCTTGCTGCAATGCGCTTACAAACTCATGCACTAAGTGCGGATGCGAACCGCCATGACCTGCGCCCTGTGTAAACGATAAATGCTGATGATCATCGGCATCATACACTCCTTTGGTGGTGAATCGTTGAATAGGTTCGGGTAATAATTTTGCAAAATCCGGGCACACTACTTCTTCCGGAATTTCATGTTCTGGTTTTTTGGCTGTATGTACCACCAATGGTTTGCCTTCAATCAATGGCCACTCTACCGATTTCTTTGATCCATATACTTCAAAACTTTCGCGGTACTGGCGCGCCACATCAAACAACGACCTGTACACATGCGCGCTCAAGTCTGAGTCTTTTAATTTTATGTGGGTAGTTTCTACTGCATACGGTGAGTTGTAATGTTTTATCAGTTCCGGGCGAATGGTACCTGATCCGAAACAAGAAACATATTCAGCTTCTTTTCTTAACAACCCCAGTACCGGCCCCACACAATGTGTGGCATAATACATAGGCGGAAGCCCCGGCCAGTAGTTGGGCCAACCATCCATATCTTGCTGGTGACTGGCTTTAATAAATTGCACCTTTCCCAACTCTCCTTTTTCATAAAGTTCTTTCATGTACAGAAACTCACGGGCATAGACCACAGTTTCCATCATCATGTATGTAAGTTTTTTCTCTTTGGTGAGGCGCACGATCTCTTCACACTCTGCCACGGTTGTTGCCATGGGCACGGTACACGCCACATGCTTGCCTGCCTTCAATGCTTTGATGGATTGAATACCATGATCAGGAATGGGTGTATTGATATGTACTGCGTGAATGTCCGGATCTTTCAACAGTTCATCGTAATCGGTGTAACGTTTTTCAATACCAAATGCATTTCCAATTTCATCCAGTTTGGATTTATTACGCTGACAGATCGCCACCAGCTTTGCACCCGGGTATTTTTGGTAGATTGGAATAAATTCGGCTCCGAAGCCTAATCCTACAATAGCTACATTAATTGTTTTGCTCATAACTTAATCGTTTAATAATTTTTTTAAAAACTGTAAACCATCCTGTGCAAACGCATCTTGCGAAGGAGCCAGGTTTTTCCAGATGCATACGGCTCCAGCCAATTCCTTTATTTCGGGTGTAAAACTTTCAATGGAAATTACACCTTTATAATCAATGTTACTTAATCCTTGCCTGAGTGCGTGCCAGGGTGTTTGCCCGGTTCCGGGAGTGCCTCTGTAATTTTCGGATACCTGCAAATGAATGAGCTTCTGTCCCACGGAAGTGATGGCCGCCTCAAGATTGCTTTCTTCTATAGTCATGTGAAATCCATCCAACATAATTTTAGCAGCCGGATGATTTACATCGTTTACCAACCGCCCTACATCTTCGGCTGTGTTAATCATGTCCGACTCAAACCGGTTGAGTGGCTCCAGGGCGATTTGCAGGTTGCGCTGCTGTGCCAGGTTACATACTTTGTAGATGTTGGTAACAGCCCGATCCCATTCTATTTTTCGTTGTTCGGGCGATACCATGCGGGCCTTACCTACTGCCGAATACATAGGCCCGGCTAAAAACTTTGCATCCCACGCGTTACAGAAATCAAGGCATTGAATAATGTATTGAAAGCAGGTTTGATGAACCGTTGGATCATCGTGGGTTAAATCGCGTGTAGGACCAAAAGCCCCGCATACAATTGCCTGCAAGCCCTCTTGGCGCAATGCCTCTTTTACTTTTTTCGCGTCAATCAGTTCAGGATACTCTACAGGAATTTCAACCGCATCGAATCCCATGGCTTTAATTTTTGGAAACAACCCAATGGTTTCGGTGGTAAATGGTGAGGTCCACAACCAGGTGCTTACGCCAAATTTTACATCTAACCTCATAAAGTATTTTAAAGTGCCTTGGCGGGAACAACTTTCATTACTCCATTCATAATAGACCAATGCCCGGGAAATGTACACACATAGGGATAATCGCCCGTTTTAGCGGGAGCAACAAACTTTAATGTTTCTGTTTGCTGCGGGTTAACTAATTTGGTTGAGTAGAGAACCTCGGCCAGTTGAGGCACGTAATGTTTTTCTGCGCCTTGCGGATCGCTTGCCAGTTTATCGGCCGCTTTGCCAATTGTTTCGAGCGAACCAATCTGACCAATTACCAGGTTGTGTTGCATAAAGTCAAGGTTTTCAAAAACGATTTCAACCGGCCTGCCGGCTTCTACCGTAAATTCTTTCAGGTCGTATTTCATTTCATTTTTGATTACACCCAGTTTGATAACCTGTGCGCCCGTGGCTGATGTGGTAACTGCCGAATCCTTGCCCGCATTGTTATCGGCAAACAGTTTACCAATGGTAGTTCCATCAAACATACTTCTCCGCGAACCATATTCCAGTTCAACATCATATTTCCAGTTTCCGGCAAGCGAAATTTTCGTACCACCGGTTTGCAAAAACAATTCTTCGGGTTTGCCCGGCAAACCACCTCCACCACCTGTATCTTCCACGCGGATGGCAATACTATTTTTTCCAGCCTTTAAAACACCAGCCGGAATTTCGTACACGCGCTTATCGTTATATCTCCGCTCAATGCTGCCCACTTTTATTCCGTTGATGTAGGTAATGTCCGAATCGTCTATGTTCCCCAGCGAGATGGTTCCCTTCTTCCCTGCAGCCGATGCCGGAAGTTCAACGGCTTTTCTGAACCAGACCAACCCATCGATAGTCAGGCCTGCTGCTTCCATGTATTGTGGAAGTTTCATTTCCTTCCAGGCGTTATCGTTCACGGAAGGTAACTCGCGTTTTAATTCACCGGCTTTCTGCTTATCGTAATCCGGGTTTGCTGCCAGAAATTTATTTAAAAATCCTTTGCGATGTTGATGGGCCACCGCATACACTGCTTTGGATAACCATTCATCGTTCTTTACATTTTCTTCGGTACTGATTTGGTAAAGGACGGCACCTAATGTTTCGGATGGCGCAATTTCCATTAAGGATACAATGGCAGCCAGGCGTGTGTTGGGATCTTGATCATTTAATAAATTGTAGCGGGTTATAATTTCTTCAGACCATCCGGATTTTGAAAGAATCTGAATAGCAGCTTTTCTTACACCTGCTGCCGGATGCGTTAATGCTTTTTCTACGGCCGCAGCTGCCTTGTCATCTTTACTGATTACGCCAAGTCCATCAATCGTCCAGAGGGCGTGAAGAGCTGCATAATTATCGCCAAACTCATTTACATCCTGATTACCCGCTAAATCAATTAACTTCGATACCACATCCGGGTTTCCGCGCTCTACCAATAAGCGTTGCGCAGTTAACCGCCAGAACATATTATCATTTTTCAGTTCTTTTATCAGTTGATTTGGATTTTCTTTATCCAGCACAAGGGGCTTTACTTTTTTTGCCTGCCGGTTTACCACCCGCCATACCCGCCCGTGCGATTTATCGCGCAGGGGATTTTCATAGGCATTACCTTTTCCGTTTTCTCCCTTAAAGCCACCGCGTTCGGGTGTAGGTGTTGGGTTATGCTGAATAATAAAGTTATACCAATCCAAAACCCACACGGCACCATCGGGCCCAACTTTGGCATCAACAGGTGCAACCCATTCATCCGCACCGGCAAATAAGTTCCAGCCATCTTTTTCTATAAAGCCGGCTCCCTTCTTTTCTATTTTCGCAATGTGCACGAGATGCCCGGTTGGCTCGCAAACAAATGCTACTTTATTCCAGAATGCTTCCGGATAGTTTCTGGCGGTATAAAAGTTATGGCCAGCTGCTGCTGTAAAGCCTCCAAACACATCTACCTGCCGTACTTTATCCGTAATGGTGTGCATGGCATAGTGTCCATCAATCTTGGCGCTGCCATTCAGCTGCGCACCTCCCACATCGCGTAAAGCCTGATTGGGAATACCCATAAATACACTGTGCGTATTGTTAGCTGTTGAACCAAACACATCGTTGTTTTCGGTAAAGCCCAAACCCCAGGTATTATTGCTGGTAGTGGTCATATACTCAAAACTGGAAACATCAGGTTTAAACCGATAAAAACCCTGTTCGAAATTCCGGTTCACACCGGCTATCGTTCCTTCAAAACCAGAATAACCAACCGATCCCCAAATCTGATTGTCCATACCATACTTCAGGTTTGAGGGCCCCGCGTGGGTATCGAATACTCCCCAACCATCGATAATGGTTTTGCGCACATCGGCTTTATCATCGCCATCAGTATCTTTCAAAAACAAAAACTGGGGTGCCTGCGATACAATTACTCCGCCATTTGCAAACACCAGGCTGGTTGGAATGTTGAGCTTATCAGCAAATACGGTAAACTTATCTGCCTTACCATCGCCATCGGTATCTTCACAAATCTTAATGCGATCATCGCCTTCACTTTTATCTTCCAAAACGGTGTTGGGATAATCAACTGTTTCAATAACCCAAAGTCTTCCTTTCTCATCCCATTCCATGGCAATCGGGTTGATGATGTTGGGTTCAGCTGCAAACAATTCCAGATCGAAACCAACGGGCACCTGAATAAGCCTGGCCGATTCTTCGGGTGTGAGGGGATCCTGATACCGGGGCCCGGGATTTCTCTTTTCGTAATTCGGAATTCCTTCCGCATCGCGATAGACCAACGTGGGAAGTTGCTTGCTGTACGTTTCCCATTTTTGTTTGGCAACATCACCTACGGCCCATAAAATTCCCTGCTTCATCAATTCATGAAAACCGGGGTTATTCCACGTTTTTTCATCGTGGCCATAAGCCGTATAAAAAACTCTTCCCTTACCAAATTCTTTTACCCATGTCCACGGTTCGTGATGATCGCCCTCTACACGCTCCATCAACACATTAATATCGCTTGCCAGTTTTGCATGCACATAGGTTTCATCCCAGGTAGAAAAAGGTTTTAGTCCTTGTGTAATAACATGGTTAGGTTGTATAATTTGGGTAGTGAAGGTATCGGTCTTGTGTGTTGAAAACTGCCCGCCAACCAGGTCAACATATTTTTGCGAATTACGAAAACACCAGCTGGCACAGTGCACAGGAATAAAACCCCTTCCCTTTTCAACAAATGAAAGCAACGCAGTTTCCTGCGATGCGGTAATGCTGTCGTGGTTGGCATAGATCATCAGCGCATCGTACTTATCCAGGTTTTCAGCATTCAAATCATCCGGATTGCTGGTATAGGTAAAACTTATGCCTTCCAGCGAAAGCTGAGATGCAAGTAATGGAAGCACCTGTGCCGAGTTGTGATGCTCGCTGTTGTGCCCCAGAAACAGGACTTCAATTTTACCGGAATCGTTGCGAATGCTTTTGGGTGACTGATTGCAGGAAGCAAAGACAGCAAGCAGAATAATGAGCAGGAGTGGTAAGCGCATGGTGTAGGATTTGATCACCTAAAATTCCATCAACTAATCTGCAAACGTTTGCTTTTTTTTAACCAATATTGACTTTATTTTGATATGAATACAGGCCAATAGCCCAGAAGTTGAGCAAATAAATACCAGTATATGAAGGCAGCGCTCCAAAAATCGCCCATATCGGAAAACCGCGCTTTTGAAGTTAGGCATTTGTTGGCTCCATACTTTGATCCTAACTGGCACTTTCACCCGGAATATCAGCTCTTCCTGGTTTTGAATGGAACCGGCACCCGGTTTATTGGCGATCATGTAGCACCATTTAAAAAAGGCGATCTTGTTTTTACCGGTCCAAACCTGCCACACCTCTGGCAGAGTGATCATGAATATTTTGCGGATAACTCCACGTTGATGACGGAAGGAATTGTGATTTATTTTCCTGAAAATTTTTTAGGTAAAGACCTGCTGCAAAAGAAGGAGATGTATAAACTGAACCAATTGTTTCAGTTAGCCCAGCGCGGTATGGAATTATCAGGCGAAACGCACCAACGGGTAGTTAACCTGATGCACCAGGTATTGCAGGCAACAGATTTCGATCAGGTACTTACCTTGTTAAATTTATTGAACGTGGTTGCCAACTCAACCGACTACAAATTATTGGCTACCGAAGGTTACTCTAACTCCATGAAAGAAAAGGAAACCGACCGCATGAACCGGGTGTATGCCTACGTAACAAAAAACTTTCGTGAAAAAATTACCCTTGAAGAGGTGGCCGGTATTGCCAGCATGAGCCCCAGTGCCTTCAGCCGGTATTTTAGAATCCATGCCAACAAAACCTTTTCCGATTTTTTAACGGAAGTACGGGTAGGCCACAGTTGCAAATTGCTCACCAATCAAACGATGAACGTTTCGCAGGTGTGTTACGAGAGTGGATTCAATACGCTGTCTAATTTCAACCGGCAATTCAAAGCGGTTACTCACTATAGTCCGCTGGAGTATAGAAAGAAGTACACCTCCATCATATAGACGGATTACTTTAATGTGAATCGCGTGTAACCTTTGATCCGGATTTGCCCACCAGAAAATCGAGGTCGGCACCTCTATCCGATTGTTGTACATGGTTTACATACAGGTTTACATAACCGCGGGTTGATGCCGGCTCGGGTTTCTGCCAGTTCTTTTTTCGTTTGGCAAGTTCTTCTTCCGGTACATCGAGATGAATGCGCTTAGCGGCCACATCCAGTTCAATCAAATCGCCATTCTGCACCAGTGCAAGATTACCCCCAATGGCCGACTCAGGTGAAACGTGCAACACAACGGTTCCGTAAGCAGTGCCACTCATACGCCCATCCGAAATGCGCACCATATCTGTAACGCCTTTATCCAGAAGTTTTTTTGGAAGAGTCATATTGCCCACTTCGGGCATACCGGGGTAGCCCACCGGCCCCACCATTTTTAAAACCAACACACATGTTTCGTCCACATCCAGGTCCGGATCATCCACCCGGTTGTGGTAGTCTTCAATATTTTCAAATACCACCGCGCGGCCTTTGTGTTTCATTAACGCAGGTGTTGCGGCCGAAGGCTTTATCACCGCACCATTCAAAGCAAGATTACCCTTTAACACCACAATACCCGCTTCTGGTATAATGGGTTTATGGTACGCTGCAATCACTTCCTCGTTATAACAGGTATCGCGCCCCTTTATGTTTTCGCCATGCGTTTTGCCATTTACGGTAATGGCATCCATGTGCAACTGATTTTTCAGTTGGCTGATGATTACCGGCAAACCACCAGCATAGTAAAAATCTTCCATCAAAAATTTTCCGGAAGGCATCAGGTTTAGCAACAATGGAATTTTACTTCCAAGCTTGTCAAAATCTTCCAGTTCTAACGCAACGCCCACGCGGCCCGCAATGGCAGTGAGATGAATAATAAAATTGGAAGAACCTCCTACCGCTGCATTTACTTTAATGGCATTTTCAAAAGCTTTGCGTGTAAGTATTTTTGAAATCTTCAAGTCTTCTTTTACCATTTCCACAATCCTTCTTCCGGAAAGTTGTGCTAACACTTTCTTACGCGAATCAACAGCGGGAATTGCCGCAGCGCCCGGCAACGTCATTCCCAATGATTCAACCATACAGGCCATGGTAGAAGCGGTGCCCATCGTCATGCAATGACCCGGGCTGCGTGACATACAACTTTCGGCATTGGAAAATTCATCGTAGCTGATCTTTCCCGTTTTCAAATCATCAGTAAACTTCCATACCGATGTACCGGAACCTATATCCTTGCCCTGATACTTTCCATTTAGCATCGGGCCACCGGGCACTACCAGGGTGGGTAAATCAACACTGGCTGCACCCATTAAGGTAGAGGGTGTTGTTTTATCGCAACCTGTAAGCAGCACCACGCCATCAATCGGGTTGCCACGAATGGATTCTTCGGCATCCATGCTGGCTAAGTTTCTGAACAACATGGCCGTTGGCTTCAACAAGGTTTCACCCAGCGACATAATGGGGAACTCTAATGGGAATCCACCGGCTTCATACACACCTCTTTTTACCCACTCGGCAATTTCGCGCAGGTGTGCATTGCAGGGCGTAAGTTCAGACCATGTGTTACAAATACCAATTACCGGACGGCCATCAAAAAGATCTTCCGGAAATCCCTGGTTCTTCATCCAGCTTCGGTAGATGAAACCCATTTTGTCTTTCTTACCAAACCATTCGGTACTTCTGTAGGCCATATTATTTTTAAATCTTAGTCTTAAAGCTAAACAAATATGGATTGGTAAGAAACAAAATACATCACCACCAGGGGTGCAGATTCTTAAAGTAAAGGCTTAAAAACGGAAAGCAACCTGTGTGCGAATGCGCTCACACATCCTTTTTAATACCTGGGTGGATTCTTCCATTTTCTCAGTTCATAGTATTTTTCGCGCGGCTCTCCGGTCCAGCCGTTAATGCCCTTGCCCGGCAGCCATACGAGATGAATGTAAAGCACCCCCAGAAGTGTAACTCCTAAAAACGACATTGCCCAAACGCGGCCAGCCGTTGCAGAAATTACCACCGTAATACAAATGAAAAACAATAATTTCAGCACCCTTCGCCACCGGGGCGTGCCAACTTCAAAATGACCCAGAAAGATGCTTCCGAGCGCTGTAATAAAACTCACCAGCGCTACTTCAAACCATAATGTATTTGTGTTTAACATACGAAGGTTACGTTTTGATTTTTATGAAGGAGAAATCTGTTTTAAGTAGTATGATCGATCTGTATCACGATACGGATTTATAGAATTATTGTTCGAAATGAATCAGCCGGTTTTTCCGGGTATGCTCATCTTTTAATAATCCGATCAAAAATACACGCTGTTACCTACTAATACTGCCCGCTTCGCAACAACACCAACGTACAGGCATGCCACGCTTCAGCACCGGTTGCTTCTACCATCTTTTCAAATTCGGGATTTTCGGTGCCCGGATTAAAAATAACACGCTTCGGTTTTAGGCTTAACAGGTACTGGTAATGTTCGGGCTGGTGCTGCGGCCCGATATAAAGGGTTATTGTATCCACATCCTCAATCTTAGGTTGCGATTGAATATGCAGAATTTCTTTTCCGAATACTATGCCAGGCTTAATACCCACCGGTACAATTTCATGTTTGTATTCAGTTAACATTTCGGCTGCCAGGTAGGCATAGCGGCTGGGATTAGTAGTTGCACCAATAATAACTGTCTTCTTCATTTCTTTACATACATTTTAATTACAGCTTCTGCACAACGTTCGCCATCCATAGCCGCTGAAACAATGCCACCGGCATAACCGGCACCTTCTGCACAGGGAAACAATTTTTTTACCTGAATATGTTCCAATGTTTCTTTATCGCGCGGAATGCGCACAGGAGCGGATGTCCGGCTTTCCACGCCTACCACCTGGGCTTCGTTGGTAAGGTAGCCTTTCATTTTTTTTCCGAAGGCTTTAAATCCCTGTTTCAACCCGTCATAAATAAAAGGTGGCAATACTTCTCGCAAATCAATGGAGGCCAACCCCGGTTGATAAGATGTGTTTAACAAGGTTTCGGATACTTTACCATTTGTAAAATCAACTAATTTCTGTGCGGGGGCCGCTTGCGTTCCACCCGCCAGGGCACACGCCTTTTTTTCAACCAACGCCTGAAAGTACATACCTGCCAACGGGCCGTATTTTTCAAAATCTTTAAAGTCGTTTACATCAACAGCCACAACAATACCTGAGTTGGCAAATTCGGAATCTCTTCTTGATGGGCTCATACCATTTACAACTACTTCGCCCGGTGCGGTAGCGGCTGGCACAATAAAACCACCGGGGCACATGCAAAACGAAAACACACCCCTCTCCTTTCCATGTATATGCGCCTGGTGTACCAACGCATACGAGGAGGCCGGAAGATACAAGCCCCGGTCGGTCTTGCAATGGTATTGAACCTGGTCGATCAGCCTTTGCTGATGTTCCACCCGAACGCCCAGCGCAAAGGGTTTGGCTTCTATTACTATCTTTTTGCGATGCAGTAATTCATAAATATCCCGTGCGGAATGACCCGTTGCCAAAATAACACCATAACCTTTTATTTTTTCTCCGGATGCCAATACCACGCCCTGTACTTCATCATCCTGCAAAAGCAAGTCGGTTACTTTTGTATTGAAATGCACCTCGCCCCCATTTTCAATTATTCTTTCGCGCAAAGCGGAAACCAGCCTCGGCAATTTGTTTGTACCAATGTGCGGATGCGCATCAAACAAAATTTCTTCTGACGCACCATGGGTTACCAGGATTTCAAGAATGCGGTTAATATCTCCGCGTTTTTTTGAACGCGTATAAAGTTTACCGTCCGAATAGGTACCAGCACCACCTTCGCCAAAGCAATAATTCGATTCCGGGTTAACCGTTTGGTGTTTATTGATAGCGGCCAGATCGCGCCTGCGGGCCTGTACGTCTTTACCCCGCTCCAACACGATTGGTTTTACCCCGGCTTCGATCAGGCGCAATGCTGCAAACAATCCGGCAGGACCCGCTCCCACAATTATTACGTGGGGTGCATTCGTCACATTTTTGTATTCAATTTTGTTTTTTAATAAACCGGCATCCAGCGTGCCGGCAATTTCAACCTGTACCCGCACTACCACGTTTTTACCACGGGCATCGATGGAGCGCTTGATCGGTATAATTTTTACATCAACCGGCAGTGAAAGTTTTTTATAGAGCGAAGGATAAAAGGCATGTTCGTCAAATGCCTCCTGTGGAGTAAGTAGCAACTCAACAATCTGATTCATACCGGTGGAAAGGAAGTTACCCCTTCAATGTTGCAAAGGTAAACGCCTGGTACCAAATGGTCAATTCTTAATTTTCAATGGCTGTGTTATCTTCTTCCGCCAAATGATTGCGAATAGCCAAACGAAACTCCAACACGAAACGCATGCGAAAACTTATTCTGGTTAACCTCTAAAAAAATATTTTCAAACCGGGGTTCCACATCAAACCCCCGGTATCCCAATCCATAACCGGTAAAGGCGTCTATGGTAAAACCATCATCATTATTCCGTTTCATTAGTCGTATTCCAATCAACACACCATACTCGGCACGTTGTTCCGAAGCACTGGCCGTAAAGGTTGTTCCGGGAATGAGCGGAAAATCTGTATTGGCAAAATATCCCATGTTGGTAAACCGTACTTCGTGAGCAAAGTACCACATGCCGGTTTTCATAGGGTTATAAAACTTTTGCTTCACGGCAATGGTGTATCCCCGATCAAACACTTTGTTTCGGGGCACATTTCTATCGGCTGTAAAAAAAGGATCGCGAATAGCCACAAATTCAAATTCATGACCCAGCCGCTCTTCATTGTAAAATTCAACTGCCATAGGCAATTGCCCTACAAATGTAAAGGCCGGATTACCTTGCATTATTACACTTCTGTATTCCGGATAACGCGGATTAAAATAGGTAAAGCC
>Ga0116142_10003508_pt1 | contig 15698 bp, 10 predicted proteins | sample AD_UKC033_MetaG_FD_89785 | JGI IMG/M metagenome (GOLD analysis project Ga0116142, IMG submission 89785) | Active sludge microbial communities of municipal wastewater-treating anaerobic digesters from USA - AD_UKC033_MetaG | ecosystem: Engineered > Bioreactor > Anaerobic > Digestate | place: USA... | reverse complement strand
ACTATGGTGCCGGCTTCGAGGGCCTGGTCGGCGGAATCCGTTACGATGCCCTTGATCTGGATACGGCCTCCTTGGGCAGATACGGATAAGGTAGAAAAAGAAAGAAAAACTAAAAGAAGAAGGTTTTTCATGAGGGACAGCCACTAAAGTAACGAATGCTCCATTCAAACTGCGAATGTTTTCGTATATTAATTCATTAAAGGGATGTTAAAAGGGAATGTCACCCCCCTTCAATCCTCAATCTTCAATCTTCAATCCTCAATCCTCACCCCTCCATCTTCAACTTCACTTCTTCCCCTTTCAACAGGACTTTGGCAACTTCTATGGCGCCATGGTAGAGTTTTAACCTTGGGACATTACCCTTGAGGCTAACCGTGCCAAACCCTTTTTCTGTGGAAAGGAAGCTGGTGAAATCGCCCGTCCTGGGGTCGATATATAAGGTCTTGTCCACCGCATCGTATCGCAGCCCGGTCAGTGACTGCAGGTAACCATAGCTGGAAAGAGCCCGCGCGTACCAATGGCCGCATTCGTATTCGTTAAAAGGGTTACGCACTTTCCCGTCGTATCTGCGCCGGCAATGGTCCAGGATATCCAATCCCCTGGTGACTTCGCCCGTGAGCATGAGATGCGCGGCGACCTGGTGTTCGATCCCTGTCCAGACCTCGTCGCTGTAAACAAAAGGCAGGGCGGGTTTTCCACCCTTGGGCCAGGTGCAGAGGAGCAGGCCTCCCTCTTTACCCAGGGCAAAAGAAGGGCGCTGCGGGTTGGCATGGGTGCTCAGGTCGGATTTGAGGTTGTATTTGTGCACAGCGACCAGGTGGCTCTTGATCTTATTTTTATCGAGGATGTCCTCGAGGCCGCACATCCGCGCGATCCAGATGCCCAGGATGCCGTCGGCGAGACAGCCGCTGCCGTATTGGTATTTGGGCCCTTCTTTTTGCAGGAGTTCCAAGGCTTCCCTGGAATATTCTCCCCCAAAGGATTGTACAGTGGCCGGGTTGGGGGCTTTCAGGCCTTCCACCTGGACCTGCTGAATAAAAAACTCCCCGTTGTAAAGTTTATTCTCCATATAATCCCTGGCCCGGGCCAATAAGGATTCATAGTCCTTCATGTCCCGGTTAAGGGCTTGGCCCATCCGGATGATGGCCTGCAGGGCCCCGATATAAAAACTGTTGTGCATGCCGTCGGAACCCCAGAATTCAATATCGTAGGTATTGTGATGGGGTTCTTCAATGGTGCCTTTGCGTTCAGGGTCCCAGGTTTCAATGCAATAATCCAGGCTTTTTTTCACCAGCGGGAACATCTTCTCCAGCCAGGTTTCGTCTCCCGAAATCCTCCATTCGCGATAGGCCTTCATGATGCCTCCCAACTGGCCATCGGCCGCGGCATGAAAATCATGGGTGGTAGGCTGGATCGGCAGGTTGGAACGGAAATTCTGGTGTCCTTTTTCATCCTGGCTCTCGCAGAATTCGGTATGCCTCAGGCTGCGCTCCAAAGCAGGAAACAGGTGGGGAATCGCCTGGGCGTAATTCCAGACATGGGTGCAGGAACCGTGGCAGCATCCCCAGCTTTCTCCGCAACCTTCGAAATTCCATAAACGGCCGTCGTATTGCCGGCGCACGGTCGGAGATTTGAGTATGGTGAGGTTGGCAGCAACGGCTTCAATCACGGAGGCAGGTAAGGTGGAGGCATAAAAGGCCTCTTTAAAAAGGGTCGATTTGTTTTTCAGGTCTTCGTATTGCGCCTTCCAATAAGAAATGAGTTCCTGAATGGATTTAAACCGGTTGCTGTACCAGGGCTTATAAAATTGGCCATTAAAATCCTGGTCGTATTTATCCAAGCCGATATCGGAAGGGGAATTGCAGCAGCCTGAAGAAGGGTCACAGTTTTCCTTCCGGATACCCATTTTACCATAGGAGGAATCGGATTCAGGACAATACCAGGCAAAATACAAGCGGATGGTTTTTGATTTTCCGGGAGCCAGACTGAAGGGTACATATAATGAAGCCCCGGGCGCCCCCTGCTCCACCGGATCGACCGCCTTGGCTTTGGCGTCCCGGACGGCGTTCCAGGCCATGGTGAGCGGGTCCCACCAGCCTCCCCGGAACCAGCAATGGTCCACGATGGTCCCTGGTTCATCGGTGAAGACGGCAAACTCGGTCTTAAACGGCTTTTCTTCCGTGCCGGCCTCTTCCAGGATAAAACCCGAGGAGGTCGGGCGGATGGCATTCTTCCCTTTGTCGATTTTAAGGAACTGTGCGCTGTTGAATGAAAATAGGCATTCATGGGTCTGTGTGCCGGCATTGGATATTTTATATTCGAAGGCCCCAACAGGCATGCCCGAGTTGTTTTCATCCCCGGGAATAAAAGGACTCCAACCGGTCAGTTCAACCCTGAAAGGCACTTGAAGATCCTGAAGATTTATGGTTGCAAAAGGAAACCGGGCGGTAAAAGCCGCCTGCCCATACCTCGGCAATCCGGTGGTGGCACCCGTAGATCCGTTGCCCGAATCCCTTTGTCCGAATTTTTTCCAGGCCGGCACCGGTCCTTCCAGGATTCTTGACCATTCGGGTTTTCCTTTGACCGAAAGTCCCGCAAACACTGGGGGCTCATTAAAAATGGCCGGCTGGTGGCGGATCGATAAGTGGGAGATCGCTCCGGTTCCTTCGATGCAAAACATTCCGGCTCCGATGCCTCCGATGGGGAAAGCGATCCGGTTGAGGTTTTCTCCCGAATAGGCCCCGTTGTAAACGTGGGCGTCTTCCATTGTTGTGTGGCCGGACTCCCCGGCGATAGATGCCATGCCTTGGAGGGCGGGAACGGATAAGATGGAAGCGGTCGTGCCGGCTACGGTTTGTTTGAAAAAAGTCCGGCGGCTGTTCTTTTTCGACATATCAAACGGTTTGTAATATGAAGATAAGGAATTGTTGGAGGTAGGTGGTTAGAGGTTGGAGGTACGAGGTAAGAGGTACGAGGTTAGTGGTCAGAGGTTAGAGGTCAGTGGTCAGAGGTTAGAGGTTAGTGAGGTCTCTTACCTCGTACCTGGTACCTCGTACCTCATACCTCATACCTCATACCTCGTACCTCGTACCTCAATTCGCGGTCGTTTCCAGTAGCGAGATGTGTTCGAAATCGCGGAAATCGACGGCGGTGACCTTGCTTACTCCGGGTTCATCCATAAACACGCCGTAAATGATGTCTACGGACGCCATCGTCTGTTTGTTGTGGGTGACGATGATGAATTGGGATTCCGAGGAAAAATCGCGGATGATGTGATTGAATTTTTCAATGTTTGAATCATCCAACGGGGCATCCACCTCATCGAAAATACAGAAAGGAGCGGGTTTGAGCAGGTATAAAGAAAAAAGCAGGGCCGTTGCGGTGAGGGTTTTCTCACCCCCGGAAAGCTGGCTCAGGGATTTGGGCAATTTCCCTTTGGGTTTGGCAATGATGTCGATGTCCGATTCCAGGGGCTGGTCGGGGTTGAGCAGGATCAGGTCACAACTGTCGCCTTCGGTGAACAGGCTGCGGAATACCCGGATAAAATGTTCCCTCACTTTGGTAAAGGCATCCAGGAACAGAGTGGTCGCGCTTCCGTCGATCTCCTGGATGGTATTGAGCAGGCTGTCCTTGGCATTGAGGATATCCTGACGCTGGTTGAATATGGTATCGTAGCGTTCCTTCATTTCCCGGTAAGCTTCCACCGCCATGGGGTTGATCTCGCCATAGTTGTCGATGCGGTCCCTGAGCCTCCTCACTTTTTCTTTCAGGAGGTCCGCGGGTGAAGCGCCTTCGGGAAGGGCATAATCCACTTCCTCCCCGGATTCAGGATCTGCGGGTTCGGGTTGGGGAAGTTCCTCAATATGGAATTCAATCCGCAATCTTTCTTTTACGGTTTCCAGCCGGAATTCCAGTTCCTTAAGCTGGTCTTTCAGTCCGTTGATCAGGGTCTGGGAAAGGGATTGTTCGCGGTGCAGGTCACGCAGCACCTGCTCCTGCTGATGGATCAGGTTCCTTTTCTTGAAATATTCCTGTTCGAAAACATTCAGGCCGGATTCTTTGCTTTTTCTTTCCTCATACAGGTTGATCAGGGACTCATTGAGCCGTTCGAGTTCGAGGGTGATCTGGTCGTGGAGGGATTCCTCCTGTTCCTGGGTCTCGGCAATTTTAAGAACCTGCTGGTCGGCCTCGCGCATTCTCCCTTTTTGGAATTCGATGTCCTGAACCAGGTTGTCCAGCCTGCTCTGATGGCGAATGTTTTCAATCTGTTTCTGATTGATTTTATCGTGGGCCTGGGACAGGGACAGGGCCACGACCTGGTAATTGGAATCGATATGGATCATTTTTTCCACCAGCTCATTCAGGACATTTCTTTTAGACTGAATGCCTTCCCGAAGTTCTTCATTGAGGATTTCGATTTCCAGGATGGTTTTTCCCAGTTGTTCGAGGGAAGCCTCCGAATGGGCCTTCAATTCATTCAGGTTCTCCAGGCGGGTACGGATCTGGATTTCCTCCTTTTGCTTTTTTTCAAAGGCGATCTTGAGGCTTTCCAGTTTCTGGAGGAACCGGGTATGGTCCAGGGTTCTGGCCTGGTCTTCCTGGGCATCCAGCTCAGCGGCGACGAGGTCCAGTTCCCGCTCCAGGTGCCCGAGCTCTTCCTCCAGGATCTCCAGGTTTTTCCGGCGCCCTAGTTTTTTACCTTCAAACAGGCCGACGCTGCCTCCCGAAAGGGTAAATTGTTTTTTGACAAAATTGCCTGAAGCCGAAAGCACGGTGATATTCATCCTGTCGTATTCGGCAAAACGTGCCTTGTCCAACTGATCGGCTTCAATGAAGACGTTGTGGAAAATCCGGCGGAACAGGTCGCTGTATAAGCCGTCGAATTTCAACAGGTCCAGAGCGGGGATCAGGCCTTCCATCCGCATGCTTTCCCCATCCGGAGGGGTGATGGCTTCCAATATAAAAAAATTGGCCTTCCCTTTTTGGGAATCGGACAGCATGTGGATGGCATAACTGGCCTCATCATAGGAATGCACAATATAATGGCTCAGGTAAGGCTCAAGAAATTGTTCGATGGTCGCCCGGTATTCTTCGGGGGCATATAGAAGATCTGCCAGGAGGGGCAGGTCCTCTTTCCAGTTTTTATGGAGAAAACGGATGGAATCAGGATATCCTTCCAGGTTTTCCACCATGCTCTTGAGCAACTGGTGTTCGTTCCGCTTGGCATCCAGTTTGCGTTCGACCGAGGCCTTTTGCTGCCGGATCCCCTCAATGATTTTATGGATCTCTGCCAGGCGGCCTGACCGGCTGGCTTCTTCTTCTTCCTCCTGCCGGATTTCCAGGGACAATTGCTCCAGGGATCGGTTGAGGTTTTCCATTTCGACAGAAAGGGTGGCGCTTAGTTCGTCCCTCAAGCGGTTTTCATCCGAAAGCCGGTTGATGTTTTGTTGAAGATGATCGATCCGGTTGTGGTTGATGGCTTGGGACTTTTCCTTTTCGAACAAGTCTTTTTCAATTTCCTGCTGGTCTCTTTGCAGGGATTCAAAAAAGGTTTTCACTTCACCATGCTGGCCTTCGATGGCATTCCTTTCGGCTTCCATCCCGGCAAGCTCTTTCTCGAGTTCGGCCGCGGTGAGCGTCAGTTGTTCGAGCTGGGCTACTTTGCCCTGGATATCCAGGTCATATTGTTTTTGCCTTTCGTTCCATTCTTCGCGCTGGCGGGCCAGCTTTTCCCGGTTGGCCTGGTAGAATTCGATTTTTTGCTGGGCAATGCGTTTGGCATTTTCATATTCCTGGATATGCTGGATCAGCGCATTGAGTTCCTTCTGGAAAGAACTGAGCGAGTGTTCTTCATCCAGGATGGCTTTTTTGCTCTCTTCCAGGCCGGCTTCAGCCAGGCTGTGGTTTGCTTCAATCCCCCTCAGTTTGTCCATCTCCGTTTCCAGGATTTTTTGAAGGTGATGGTTCTTTGAATAGATTTCCTGGGTTTCGAGTCTGGCCAGTTCCAGGCTCCGGCTTTTATACTGAGCTTTCAGATCCAGGTATTTTTCCGCCCGGCTGGCTTGTTTTTCAAGGGCTTTGAGGTTGTTTTCAATCTCAAACAGGATATCCTCGATCCGCGCAAGGTCTTCGGAGGTGGCCTTCAGTTTGAGCATGGTCTCATGCTTACGCTGCTTGTATTTGGTCACCCCGGCGGCCTGTTCAAACATTTTCCGGCGGGAATGGTCCTTGTCCTGGAGGATTTCGTCCACCATCCCCAAAGCGATGATCGCGTAAGAGTTTGACCCGATTCCGGTGTCCATAAAGAGGCTGTGAATATCCCGGAGGCGGCAGGGCGTGTCGTTGATCCGGTATTCGCTCTCGCCGCTGCGGTACAGGAGCCTGGAGATCGTGACTTGTTGGTATTCCGTGCCCAGCAGGTTTTTTGTATTGTCAAAGCTGAGCGAAACCTGGGCAACCCCTCCCGGCTTTCTTTTCTTGGATCCATTGAAAATGATGTCGCTCATCCTTTCCAGCCTCAGTTCGGTAGGCTTTTGCTCTCCCAGCACCCACCGTATGGCGTCCACCACATTGGACTTGCCGGACCCGTTTGGCCCGACCACTCCGGTCACTTTGTCGTTGAACCGGATGATGGTGTTGTCCGCGAAACTTTTAAAACCTTTTATTTCAATGGAGTTCAATTGCATGGCGGCAAAAATAGGTAAATAATTTATATAAAAATTTTCATTGTGTGCCCGTGAATATTACTATATCTTTTTATATATCAACTATATACATATAAAGAATTACCCGATCCTCGCTAAATTTACTAAAAAGTTGCCGGTTCTGTACCTCCTCCGTTTAAGATTATTTGGAGGCCACTAAAACGCCCGGGCAGGATCATCAGTAAGCCGCTCGCCAGGATTTTATAAACAGGGAAATCCCTCCGGGGATCAGGTCACCGTATTTTTTATGTCCGGACGAATGTTTTACTATTTCCCGATGGATTTTTTCAGCAAATCATTCCATCCGCCGATCAGGCTATTGAATGCCCCGGTGGAATCCTCGTGAAAAAAGGCATCCGGATTGGCGGAGCTATGTATAATAAACGGTTTGAGGCTATCCGGGGAAGCATAAACTTTCAGGTTGACAGAGGAGCCTCCGGTATTGATTTCAAAACCATAGCTGGGCGCTCCGGAAGGGCTGAAGCTGTCCAGGAAGGCCGTGCCATTCAGCCGCTGTATGTTTTGGAGGTAATTTGCCACGCTGGCCGAGTCGGGGCCGGGGCGATCATCCAGCGTCCATTTGGTGGAATCCTTGATCAGGGAATGGAAAAGGCCCTGAAAGTCAGAACGAATGCCGGTCACCTGTTCAGGCTCGATCTCAAGCAGGGTTTTATCCCGGAAAGAGGAAAAAGTGGCATTAAAAGTCATGCTTTGAAATCCGTCGGTTGCATAAACCTCATCTTCTCCAGCAGAACGGATATAACTTATCATGGAATTGCCCTGGGGGTTGAACCCGAATTTACCGCTGTAAAAATCCGCCAGCTTTTTATTTCCGCTGAAAACCTCCACCCTGGAGCCGGTGGAGTCGCCGATTTCATATTCGGCCCAGCGGTCCTTGGAGCGGGTGGCTATGGACTTGACTTTGATGGAAACCAGTTCGTTCAGGATGCCATTCAGGGCACCGGGCGCCACCGGGACCTTTAAGCTTCCCTGTTGGGCAAACCAGCGGCCCCCGGCTTTTTCCAGCTGGATCTCATGATGGCCATCGGCCTGAGGATGGAGGACAATCCTGGAAACGGTTGCCGTATCCAACGACACCAGTTCGCTTTTAAAAGACCTTTCTTTTTTCCGGTTGAACAACTGGCTAAGAAGGAAGAGCCCTCCGAGCGCCAGGAGGACGTAAAGGAGTTTTCTATTGTTCATATCGCATCAGGTTGTGGTCATGCATATCTTTCCTGCATTCGCGCGAGGCGTTTTGCCTTCATTTTCTGCGAGCGGATAAAGCCGTATAAGATCACCAGCAGGACGGGAATGAGGAAGTTGGCATATTTAATCAGGGAGCGCTGGCTTTCATCGATTTCCTTGATGGGACGGGTGGTCGCCCCTTTGGTCCTGAGCTCTACCAGGCCGGTATCATCGCTCAGCCAGTCCACGCTGTTGACGAGCAGATTGATGTTGTCCGGGGCCATGGCCCGGCCTTCCTGGGCATTTACGGCAAAATCGCCATCTCCAAAGACGACCATCTTCCAACCATTGGTTTTTTCGACCACACCCGCCATCGGGATCCTGCTTTTCGTGAAATCGCCTTCCGTCCATTGTTTATTGATATCAAAAAAGGCAGGCGCAGGCAAGGTGTTTGATTTTTCGGAAGAATGCACCAGGGCCGTGAACCTCAGGCTGGAGTCCGCCTGCACGGAAATGCTGCTTGCAAAAGGAAAGATCACCTGTTCCAGACCCTTGGTTACCGGATGTTCGCTGAAATCGGCCGCCATAGGCAGATAGGGAAATTTAACCGGGGTCATCATGGTGAAAAAGCCCTGTTGCTGCTGGACCGTGACCTGGCCGCAACGGGAATCGATGATAAAGTCGTTGTTTACGGTGATGCCTTTGGTTGACAGCCATTCCGGCACGCCGGTGCTGATCACCTTGCCCATGGCATTTTGCAGGTCGCCGTCCACACTGTTTAGGGCAATCACCAGTTTGCCCCCTTTCTCCAGAAACAGGTCGAGGTTTGCCAGGGCTGCGGGCGAAACGGTATCCCTGGGCCGGACAAATAACAGGGTCTGGAATTTAGGGTCCACCGGATTGGAAAGATCCACCGGTTCTATATTGTACAAGGCGGAGAGCGCGGTACTCACCTGGGCCAGTTCCTGCAAGGCCGCCGCACCAAAACCTTGTACCAGGCCGATGCTTTGTTTGTTCAGGTTGCTTATTTTTTTGATGGAGGTGGTCAGGTCATATTCCATGGACGCCCCGGGTTGTATGAAGGGCAGTACTTCCGTTCTCTCGCCCATTTTCAGCAGGGCTCCCAGGTAAGCCTTTTGTTGTTTCGACTGGTCCTTCTCCCTCACATCGATCAGGATGGGCCGGATGCCTTGTTGCATCGCCTGTTGTTCGATTTCTTCGCTTTCGTTGGGATTGATGAACTCGTAATGGATCATGCCCCCGGAGCGGTTGCTGTATTCTACCAGCAGGTCTTTGAAGTCCTGCCTCACCTTGGCGATATTAGCCGGCAGGTCCTTGGAAAAATAGGCGCTGATGGTGATGGGATCATCCAGGTTTTTCAGGATGTTTTTGGTGGAAGGGCTCAGGGTAAATTCTTTGCTGCGGGTAAGGTCAAGGCGTATGAAATAACGCCTCGACAGCAGGTTCACAAACAAGAGGATGCCCGCGATCAAAAGGATGGTGGTCAGGTTCTTTTTCATTTCCCGTTTATCGTTTTGAAATAAAATATTCGGCCAGGAAAATGCCAATGGCCGTGATCGAACCGAAATAGATCAGGTCCTTGGTATCCAGCACCCCGCGCGAGATGGAATCGTAATGGTTGGAAAGGCTAAGGGTATTGAATAGGTCGCTGATCCAGCCTGAACTGCCTGCAGCCAGGAAATCAAACAACAAATGGAAAAAAATGCCGATCAGCAAGGCCAGCAAAAAGGCCACGATCTGATTGTTGGTAATGCTGCTGGCAAACAATCCGATCGCGATGTACGCCGCCGACATCAGCAGGAGGCCGAGGTATCCGGTCAGGGTCGCACCGTGGTCCATTTTGCCCAGCCAGGCCACGCTGATATAGTATGGCAGGGTAAACAGGAGGGCCACGCCAACCAGCATCAGGCAGCCGGTAAACTTCCCGAGCACTACTTCCCGGTCTGTCACGTCCTTGGTCAGCAGCATTTCAATGGTGCCCGTCTTTTTTTCTTCGGCCAGCATTTTCATGGTAAGGGCCGGAATAAAAAAGAAAAGGGTCCAGCGGGCAACGGAAAAGAAAACGTCAAGATCCGCTTCCCGCCGCATAAAAATATCGCTGCCCTGGATCCAGGTAAAAAAACCGGAGAATCCCAGAAAGGCTACCAGGAGGATATAGGCTACGAGGGAATCAAAAAAGGATCCGAATTCTTTTTTCGCGATCACCAGTATTTTATCCATAGGATGTTGGTTTTCTTTTAAGGGTTTTTAATTCATGGTGAGGTCCCGGAAGATGTCCTCCAGTTTGGTTTCGAAGGGGATCAGTTCGGTGATCACCCAATGCTTCTGGACACAGAGCTGGAATACTTCCCGGTTGGAAGGCATATTGGGTTTGCTGATGATCTCAAATTTGTTTTTGCCCGGGTCGAGGACTTCCACTTTCTGGACTGAAGGCAGGGCCCGGACCTGGCTGAGGATTTCCTGGGTGGCTCCGTCCTCAATGCGGATGTGGTGGATTTCATGGCCCTGGGCTTGCTGGCGCAGGGTGCCGGCCGTGCCGTCGGCCACGATTTTGCCTTTGTTGATGATGAGGATCCGGTCACAGGTGGCTTCCACCTCGGGCAGGATATGGGTGCTGAAGAGAACGGTTTTGTGCCGGCCGAGGTTTTTTATCAGTTCGCGGATTTCGATGATCTGGTTGGGGTCCAGGCCGGTGGTCGGTTCGTCCAGGATCAGAATGGCGGGGTCATGGATCATGGCCTGGGCCAGGCCCACCCTTTGTTTATACCCCTTGGACAATTCGCTGATCTGTTTGTGCTTTTCCACATCCAGGCCGCAAACTTTCACCATTTCCCTGACCCTTTCCTTTATTTTTTCTTTGGACAGGCCCTGGAGGGCGGCTACGTATTCCAGGTAGTCGATGACCGGCATTTCATGGTAGAGCGGGTTGCTTTCCGGAAGGTAGCCGATCTGGCTTTTAAGGGTTTGATCTTTTACGGACAGGCCCCCGATAAGGATATCTCCTGTTTCGACCGCGAGGTACTGGGCGATCATTTTCATGGTCGTGGTCTTCCCCGCCCCATTGGGCCCGAGGAAGCCCAGAATTTCACCTGGGTGCACGTCAAAACTGATATCATCCACCGCCTTCTGATGCCCGTAAGTCTTGCTGAGGTGACGCACTTGTATATCCATATGCTGAATGGTTTAAGCGCGGCAAAATTAAAATTTTAACGCAGACCGGGCAAAATGGTGATTTGTGAAGGGAGTGTTAAAATTAGTTGACTAGTTAGACAGTTAGCTAGTTGGCTAGTTAGTTAGTTGGACTCTGCCTCCGATATGAATATAATCAGCCTCCAAACTTGCTAACTGACTAACTAGCCAACTAGCTAACTGGCTAACTAGCTAACTATAAAATAAATATCCGTCCTCCACTTCGCCGGATCCTTCTCCACTTCCGGATCGGAAAAATATTGTTCCAACATCCATTGTTTTTTATAGCCGTGCTCAGCAATGTGTTTTTCCAGTGCGGCATAAGCAGGCGTCATATTTTCATAACCCCCATAGTAGCTGAGGTACAATGCCTTGGACGCCGGTATGGTGACCGGGTGAAATCCGGCGGGGATCATGAAGTCTTCAGGAACCGGAACCGCGGCGGCCAGGTCGGTTTCCATCCTGACCTCATCGATGGCGTAATAAATGGCAAAAGGCTCAGCCATAGGTCGGATGCCCGCATTCTGGATGGCGGTATAAATTTCCCCGTAAGCCTGGGTGAAAAAACCGCTCAGACGGTCAAAGCGAACAGTATCCCTTTTGGTCACAAAAGTTTTTTCAGTCCACTGGACTTCCTGTACTTGATAGATTGTTTCAGTTTCCATCTTTTAATATTTAAGCATTTTCAATTTAATTTCCGCCAGCAGGTTTTGAAATGATGAGAATCAGGGATGGATGATTTTACGGTCAAGGTTTGGCCCTCTACAGATCAAAGGGGCCGGGAAAGAAACCCCATGAAATTTTATAATTTTAATTCCGGATCAAATTCCGCAAAACCTATGTCTCCCGTTCACAAATATTTCCTTGGCGAGCGCCTCCAATGCTCCATGGGCATCGTCCTTGCCCTGTCCTGCATCGCCCTGGCCTTCTGGCTTCGTACGAGCCAGGCGACTGATTTTTACAGGGGATTGTTTTATCCATTTGTCATTATTCCCGTCCTTCTGCTGCTGATCTGCACAGGAGTGGTCCTTCGGACGGGAAGGGATATCAAACGGGTCGATCAATTTATCAGCTCCCAAAGGGAAAAAATCATCTCCCTGGAAACCCCGAGAATAGAAAAAGTGATGCAAAATTTTAAATGGATCAAACTCATTGAGCTTTCCATCCTGGCCACCGGAATCATGATTCTGGTTCTTTATCGAGGGACAGGCTTTATGGGAGGTCTCGGCCTTGGGCTGCTCCTTCAGTCGCTGATCATGTACGGTTTTGACCTCTTTGCGGAAAAAAGGGGTGAGGTCTACCTGGATATTTTAAAACACTTAAACCAATGAGGGGCTTGGATTCAAGCCTGGTTTTTATTTTATTGTCTCTCAATTTCAACTGAGATGACTGCCCCACTCTATTCTTTAAATTGGCCTCAGTTGTTGGCGGCTCCGGCATCGATCCAGCAAAGTATCGCATTTTTCTGGTTTGTGGATAGCGTGGTATTTTTTGGCATGATCCCGCTGGCCACCGCGGCTCGGATCGCCACCCGGTTTGCAAAGATGGAAGTATAATTGGTGAGGGCTCCCGGGCCATTCACACTGCCCGCGTTGTGACAGGCCGGAGCAGCACAGGTGCCCGCGAAAATGGGGCTCACATCGGTGGCAAAAGACTTGGATACCGTGCTGCAATCCACCATATTGTTTCCTCCCCCGCCTCCGCCGCCGTCTCCGTCATCATCGGATTTGCTGCAGGCAAGGAATAGGAATAACATGGAGCTCAGGGCCCAGAATGATCTTTTCATGAATCGGATTTAGTAGTAGAAACGAATGGCAGGGCGGAATTGATGTGCGGGGACTATCAAAAAAGTTTTAAAGTAATCAGTGGTCAGTAATCAGTAGTCAGTAGTCAATAGTCAGTAGTCAATAGTCAATAGTCAGTAGTCAATAGTTAGTAGTCATTAGTCAGCCTTAAGCTATCAGCGGTGTGTTTGCTAAAACTTGCTAACTTACCACAGTTCGATATCGCCTATGACCTCCATGCCCGGATTTTTTTCTTTTAATGTTTGTATCCCTTTATCCGTTATTGCGGTTTCTCCGAGGTAAAGTTCTTTTAGCTTTTTTAAAGCGGCCAGGCTGTTTATGCAGGCATCGCTGATTCCGTTGCCATAGAGATTGAGATATTCCAGGTGGACGAGGCTTTCGAGGTTTTTTATTCCCTGATCACCGATTTGATTTCTTTCCAGGCGCAGTTTGCGGAGATTGGTCATTTGCCCGACATAAGACAAGGACTGGTCATTAAGATGCGTACCGGCCAGATTGAGCCAGGCTACCTGGTCTTTTAAGGCGAGAAGAGCATTCCATTGTTCGGCATTAAGGGCCTCATTTGATTTTTTAGGAACCACATCGAGGAGATGAAGCCCTGAGGAAACGGGTCTTACTGCGAAACCCAATTTATCCAGGGTTTCCAAGGCGGCGGGAGAAGCAGGGTCAACCCTGATGCCTGCCAGGGGATCGATGGATGAAGACCGGAGACCAAATTGATTTTTCAAAAATGCATCCGTTTCAGCGGATTCGGGCAGGTCCGCAATTCGTTTATTCGAGGGCGCGCCAAGGTTTATCCACCATTCCAGCAAACGGATTTCGGAATAGGATAATCCCAGGCCATTGGGAGGCATGAAATTGGGATGATGAGCAGGCAGGGCTACCCTTTTGAACAATTCACTTTTTACTGCATCTCCTGCCTCAATCACCGGATCGCCGGGATTTGAAGAAAGGAAAGATTCTACCGACCGCAGATCAAGGCCGCCATTGCGGGCACTGTCCTGGTGACAACGCAGGCACCTGGCCTGAAGGACCGGAAAGACCAGTTCTTCCAGGATCAAGGTGCTGTCGTTAACCGGATTTTTTTCTCTGCCTTCAGGTTCATCCTTTTGCACCGACAAATAATCCGGGCCATGGGTCATGCTGCCGCCCAGGTGACCGGTGAGGGTAAGGATCATCAAGGTAAGTCCGTTGATCAAACGGAAAAGGGTCTTTGATCCGGAAAGCCGCGATTGCCAGATCAAAAGCAAACATAAGGCCATGATGCTGATGCCAGACCATTTGTGCTGCGAAAGATTGACTTCATCATAGGTTCCCTGCCCTGCCAGATTGAGGCCGCTGAGCACGGCCAGTATGGAAAAAAACAGTCCTGAAAAATAAACGATCCGGAATACGCCCAAATAGGTATTGATTTTTTCCTTCGGTAAAACGAGGCCGGCAAGACAGGCCAGGACCAGGATTCCAACCGGGAGGTGCACCAGGAGGGGGTGAAACCTTCCAAACCAATCCATCATCACTTTCAGCTTAATATATCGTGAACCACCTTGCCATGCACATCGGTCAGCCTGAACCGGCGTCCCTCGTATTTATAATTGAGCTTTTCGTGATCGATGCCCAGTAAATGCATAAGCGTAGCCTGGAAATCGTGGATATGCACCCCGTTTTCCGCCACATTAAAACAGAAATCATCGGTGCTGCCGTACGAAAACCCTTTTTTGAGTCCGCCTCCCGCCATCCAAATCGAATAACAACCGGGATGATGGTCGCGGCCAAAGGTTTCCGCTGTCACCTTTCCCTGGGAATAGGTCGTCCTTCCGAATTCCCCTCCCCAGATCACCAGGGTATCTTCCAGTAATCCCCTTTGTTTGAGATCACGGACCAGGGCCGCGGAGGGCTGGTCAGTGGCCCGGCATACGTCGGGCATGGCCTGGGGCAGACCGCCATGATGGTCCCAGTCCTGGTGGTACAATTGAATGAACCGCACATTGCGTTCGGCAAGGCGCCGGGCCAGCAGGCAATTGGCTGCGAAGGTCCCGGGCTTGCGGCTGTCCGGCCCATAAAGGTCAAAGATGTAATCGGGTTCGCCTTTGAGATCCAGGGCTTCGGGTACGGAGGTCTGCATGCGGAAAGCCATTTCATATTGGGCGATCTTGGCTTCGATCTCCGGGTCCTGCACCTGTTGCTGCTGGACTTTCTGAAGTTCATTGAGGTAATCCAATTGCCTGCGCCGGTCGGTGCCATCCATGCCGGCAGGGTTGTCCAGGTACAGCACGGGATCCTTGCCCGCCCTGAATTTTACCCCCTGGTGTTGTGAAGGAAGGAAGCCGTTGCCCCATAACCGGTCATACAGGGGTTGCCCGCTGGAAGTATTCCTGGATAAAAGGACGATAAAGGCCGGAAGGTTTTCATTCTCCCCTCCCAATCCATAACTCACCCAGGATCCTATGGAAGGCCGCCCGGGTTGTTGGGAGCCGGTTTGTACAAAGGTCGCCGCCGGATCGTGATTGATGGCTTCGGTATACATCGACCGGATGATGGTGAGTTCGTCCGCCACCTGGGCGGTATAAGGCAACATTTCACTGAAGAGGGTTCCGCTCCGGCCGCTGGCTTTAAATGAATAGGGGGAAGGAACCACTGGAAATATTTTCTGCCCGGCGGACATTCCGGTCTGTCTTTGTGTACCACGGATGGATGCCGGAAGGTCCTGCCCCTGGTATTTCATCAGTTGCGGTTTGTGATCAAAAAGGTCCACCTGCGAAGGGGCGCCGCTCTGAAAAAGATAGATCACCCTTTT
>Ga0116142_10003505_pt1 | contig 15703 bp, 10 predicted proteins | sample AD_UKC033_MetaG_FD_89785 | JGI IMG/M metagenome (GOLD analysis project Ga0116142, IMG submission 89785) | Active sludge microbial communities of municipal wastewater-treating anaerobic digesters from USA - AD_UKC033_MetaG | ecosystem: Engineered > Bioreactor > Anaerobic > Digestate | place: USA... | reverse complement strand
TCAGATTGTTCTACAGGTAAAATAACTTGAATTCTTCCTTGTTCAGAAAGTAATCTTAAAGAATGTAAAACCAAATCTTTAATATTTAAATCAATGTTGTGCCTTGCTCTTGCCCTGTTTTTATCAGGAGCTAATACTCCTGCCGAAAAATACGGAGGATTTGATACAATTAAATCAAATTTAACATCGGTACAAAAATTTTGCAAAGATGAATTTATAACCACTATTCTATCAGCATATTCTGAATTTGTAACATTAAACTTCGCTATTGATGCTGATTCTTCATTGATATCAATAGCATAGATAAAAGCTTGAGATTTCTGGGCCATCATCAAAGCAATCAAACCTGTACCAGTTCCAATATCAAGTATGTTTTTCACATTATCGCAGTCTGTTGCTGCTCCCAATAAAACAGCATCTGTACCAATCTTAAAAACTTTATCAGATTGTAAAATATTAAATTTCTTGAATTTGAAAAGCTTCTCCCCCATATTAAAAATCCTCATTAACACCAACGCCAAATAAAGCAAAGTCATATTTTATCGGATCGTGCGGATCAAACTTTCTTAATACTTCTGTAAGTTCGCAAACTGCTTTCCAATCGTTCTGATTTCTTTCTAATATTCCCAACAAACGTGCAATTCGGCCACTATGTACATCAAGCGGGATATAAAGTTCCGCAGGTGAAATGCTCTTCCATAATCCAAAGTCAATACCTCTTTTATCATCTCTAACCATCCACCTTAAAAACATATTCAAACGTTTAGCTGCTGAACCTGTTTCAACATTTGCCACGTGTCTCCGAGTATTGGGATTGCATGGTAGTAAAAAAAACATTCGATAGAAATTTACCAATCCTTCGTACAGGCAATCCTTAGATGTAAAAACATTTTCAAGACCATTGTGATTTAAATAAATATTTTTTAGCGACCTTATAAAATATTTCAAATCCTGAGAATTAAAAGTTCTGTGTACTGATTTGTTAAATCTGTTAAGATCCTTTTCATTATGATTAATAACAAATTCATAAGGTGAATCGTCCATTAAACTCATAAAACTACTAGCATTCTTAATAATAGTTTTTCGTTGTCCCCAAGCAATTGTAGCACTTATAATAGCACTGATTTCAATATCTTCTTTTAAGCTAAACAAATGAGGTATTTGAATAGGATCGGTTTCAATAAATTCAGGATTGGCAAATTTATTGTATTTACTATCGAGATAATCTTTTATTTCGGCAAGGTCGTTTTTTTTGACCATTAATGTAAAAATTTAAGAGTCGAAGTTAAAACATTATTTAAAATTAAAAACAATTTATTTTCTTTGTATTATGTTTTTTAACTATTTATGGAAAGGTATTGTTGTTGGCTTATCGGCTTCTATCCCGTTAGGTCCGATTGGAGTTTTGTGTATTCAACGAACTTTAAATAAAGGAAAAACTTCAGGTTTTATTAGCGGTTTAGGGGCGGCAGCGGCAGATGGATTTTACGCTATTGTAGCAGGGTTCAGCATATCAATAATCATTGACTCTCTTGTCGAATATCAACTTTATTTAAGAATTTTAGGTGGTCTTGTTCTACTATTCTTAGGATATAAACTAATGACAACTAACCCGGGAGTACAATTAAGAAAGCAACTACGAAAAAAACGAACAGGATTATTCGGAGATTTCATATCAATTTTTGCTCTTACAGTATCAAATCCTATAACGGTTTTTGTTTTTGCGGCAGTATTTGCCGGTTTCGGAATTGTAGATAAAGAATCGAATGTTCTGTCTGTGTTAATATTAATATTAGGTGTATTACTCGGAGCTACAGCATGGTGGTTTACCCTGTCATCAGTTGTTAGCATTTTCAGACAAAAATTCAAATTGCGACGCATGTTGATTATTAATCGCATTGCAGGTATTTTAGTGATAATTTTTGGCCTGTTTATTTTCGGAACTTTGTTTTTTGGAAAGTAAAATGATAACAAAACCCGAAATCCGAAATCCGAAACCCGAAACCCGAAATCCGAAACCCGAAATCCGAAATCCTAATCAGATTTAGACAATACCCTCCCTCATCAAATCGTGTAAATGAACTATTCCTAGATATTTGCGATTTTCGGTAACGACAACCTGAGTAATATTATTTTTTCGTATTAATGACAAAGCATTAACAGCCAATTCATCTTTTTGTACAGTTTTGGGACTTACATTCATAATATCTTTTGCTGTTACATCAAAGAAGTCAGACGAAAAATTTTCAAGCATTCTTCTTAAATCACCATCTGTAATTATCCCTAACAAATTACCATCCTTATCAACAACAGCAGTGGCTCCCAATCTTTTGCCTGTAATTTCAGAAATTATTTTTTTAATATCCGCTTCAGGATGTACTGAAGGAGATTCGTTTAATATATAAATATCCTCAACTTTAAGGTACAACTTTTTGCCAATAGACCCACCCGGATGAAATTTCGCAAAATCTTCCTTTGTAAATCCTTTAGCTTCCAGTAAAGCGACCATTAAAGCGTCTCCAATAACTAATTGAGCTGTCGTGCTTGACGTTGGCACAAGATTATTAGAACATGCTTCGTTTGGGACTGTTGCCCTTAAAACGAAATCCGCAGATTTAGCAAGAAAAGAATCCATATCAGAAACAATAGCCACCAATAAATTGCCATTATTTTTAATCAAAGGAATAAGTACCTTTATCTCCGGTGTGTTGCCACTTTTAGATATACATATTACAATATCATCTTTTTGCACAATACCTAAGTCCCCATGGATTGCATCTGCAGCATGCATAAAAATAGCGGGAGTTCCTGTTGAGTTTAGGCTGGCAACTATTTTCATCCCAATATTTGCACTTTTTCCTATTCCTGTCAATATTACTCTTCCTGTAGATTCTGCAATTTTTTGAACAACATTGGCAAAACTATCATCAACATATTCTATCAAGCCACTGATAGCATCGGATTCAGCTTTAACAGCAGCTTTTCCGCTTTTTATAATATTTTCTTTATTAAAAATTTGCATCTTAAAAATTTTTGCTAATTTAGTATATAATTTCAAATGAACTTATTTTTCAAAAGTTTAAAGTTCATTTTAATAAAAATAATTAATCATTTCTTTATTTGAAAAATTATTTTAACTTTGAATTATATGGAATATATATTTTAAGATGAGTGACAAAGAACAAAAAATAGGAGAATTATTAAAGAAATACTTTGGCTTTGATACTTTTAAAGGTTTACAAAAAGAAGTTATATTAAGCCTTTTAGAAGGAAATGACACTTTCGTATTGATGCCAACAGGTGGAGGCAAATCTCTTTGTTATCAACTACCTGCACTAATATTGGAAGGTACGGCAATTATCATATCTCCCCTGATTGCACTTATGAAAAATCAGGTTGATTCGATGAGAGGATTTAGCATGGAAGATGGAATTGCTCATTTTTTAAATTCATCACTGAACAAAACCGAGATTAATCAGGTAAAAGAAGATATTTTAAGCGGTAAAACCAAATTGCTGTATGTTGCTCCGGAATCCTTAACAAAGGAAGAAAATGTCGAATTTATGAAAAAATTTAAAATTTCTTTTTTTGCTATTGATGAAGCACATTGTATTAGTGAATGGGGACATGATTTCAGACCGGAATACAGGAGAATACGTCCAATTGTAAATGAATTAGGAGAAAGAGTTCCGATCATGGCATTAACAGCCACAGCTACACCTAAAGTACAGCATGACATTCAGAAAAATCTTGACATGGTTGATGCTGATGTATTTAAATCATCATTCCGAAGACATAATTTATATTACGAAGTAAGACCAAAAATAAAAGCTTCTAAGGAAATTATCAGATATATTAAAAACAACCCTGGCAAATCGGGTATAATATATTGTCTTAGTCGCAAAAAGGTTGAAGAACTTGCAGAAATGCTTGTCGTAAATGACATAAAAGCATTGGCATATCATGCGGGAATGGATTCGGCAACTCGTTCAAGAAATCAGGATATGTTTCTCAATGAAGATGTTGATGTTATTGTTGCAACAATTGCTTTTGGAATGGGTATTGATAAACCTGACGTAAGGTTTGTCATACATTACAACATTCCCAAAAGCCTTGAAGGTTATTATCAGGAAACAGGACGTGCTGGAAGAGATGGCGGAGAAGGTAAGTGCATAACTTTTTACAGCTATGACGATATCCAGAAGCTCGAAAAATTTATGCAAAATAAACCTGTAAACGAACAGGAAATCGGAAAACAATTATTGTTCGAAACAGTTTCTTATGCAGAATCAAGCGTTTGCAGAGTAAGACAATTATTAAACTATTTCGGCGAAGAAATGCTCGAAGATTGCGGGAATTGTGATAATTGCCTTAATCCTAAACCTAAATTTGAAGGCAAAGAAGACATTCTTACGGTACTCGAAACAATAATTACTGTTAAAGAAAGATTCAAATCAGAGCATATTGTTAATATTCTTACCGGTAAAAAAACGGCAGAAGTTTCAACATACAAACATCAGGAACTACAGATTTTTGGAACCGGTGGTGAAGAAAATGCAAGACATTGGAAAGCTGTTATCAGACAAATGCTTATTGCTCAATTTATTGAAAAAGAAATTGTTAATTACGGTTTATTAAAAGTAACACCCAGAGGTAGAGAATTTCTTGAAAATCCGCATTCTTTTATGTTGACAAAAGACCATAATTACGAAGATGGGGACAATGACAATGAAGGTAATTTTAGTGGAGGTTCTGCAACAGATATGGAATTATTTGCAATGTTAAAGGACCTAAGAAAAGATATAGCTAAAAAGCACAATCTTCCTCCATTTGTAATTTTTGGTGATCCATCCTTGCAAGACATGGCTATACAATATCCGATTACTATGGAAGAATTAACAATGGTATCGGGTGTAGGACAAGGTAAGGCACAAAAATACGGGAAAGAATTCGTTGAACTTATAAAAAAACATGTCGAAGAAAATGAAATTGAAAGACCACAGGATTTTGTCATAAAATCTGTTGTAAATAAATCTACAAACAAGGTTTTTATTATTAAAAATATTGATAAAAAAATGCCTCTTAATGAAATTTGCAATGCTACTGGTCTTGAAATGATTGAACTTATCGAAGAAATTGAAGCAATTGTCTATTCAGGAACCAGAATTAATATAGGCTATTATATCAGCTCTGTCCTCGACGAAGATGCTATTGATGATATTTACTCTTACTTTAAGGAAGATGCAGAATCTGATTCTATCGAAGAAGCTATGGCAGAATTATCTGATACAGGCTACAGCGAAGAAGAGGTAAGACTCGTTAGGATAAAATTTATTTCTGAAATAGGTAACTGATTTTAGGATATTTTTCTCCCCTTCCACTTTGGTTTGAAAAACAGCGATAAAAAAGCGGTTAAGACAATATAAACCGGATGAAATACAGATAAAGGCACTAAACCAAAAATCAGATTTTGTTTTTTATAAAAATTACAAACCGGAATCATAAAGACTAATTCTGCAATAAATTTTGTAATAATGATAATTGCGAATATTTTTAAAAAGTGTGCATTAAAAATTGATACAGCACTGCTGACCAGAACTGTTAATGAGGCTAAAAAAGTAATAACAGCAACAAATATTGCAAAACTGTTTCGATAACCTGAAGTTTTTGATGCCCAGCGTACTCTTTGACTAATGAAATCTGAAAGTGATTGAGGTGCCTTGGTTTTAACATTTGCTTCCAAATATTTTACAAATCCTACTTTTTGCTTCATAGATAAATAATGCAATAAAAACACATCATCCCCTGAAGAATACTTATCGTTTACATGCTCCAATGCTTCTATCATAGATTCTCTATAAACAGCATAATTAGCTCCGTTACACATAAAAGCTTTGTTTATAAAAAACCCTGCCGCACCACTTCCTGTCAGACTCAAAAACTCAAGCTGAAACAAAGAAGAAAATACAGATTGACTTTTTAAGAACTCGACCGGGCCACAAATCATTTGATAGTCTCCGGACTCCATCTCTGATATCATTATCCTCAACCAGCTCTCATTTACTTTGCAATCTGCATCAGTAAAAACAAGTATTTCTCCTTTAGCCTTTGACACTGCATAACGTATTGCACTTTTCTTTCCCTGCAACGAATCAGGCAAATCAAACAAATAAATTCGTTTATCTGAAAATTTCGAAATTTCATTATAAAAATTGTCTTCACTGTGATCATTTACCAAAATTATTTCAAAATCTCCTTTAAAATTTTGATTAAAAACTCCTTCGATAAGCGAAGCAAGATTAGATTCCTCGTTGCGGAAAGCAACAATAATACTAACAAATTTTTCAGAATTCCCATTTACCTCTTTCACAGTTTTCCTCATAATAAAAGCAATAGCAAAAACAATAATAAGTATCGAATAAATACTTACTATCACTAAGGAAACTATTGTAAGAGTCAAACTCATTGTAAACTTATTTCCACAAAAATAAAAAAGCCTGAAAATTTCGGAGAACTTTCAGGCTAAATTATTTAATTTACTTACTAATCCAATTTATGAATTACCAAACCCGATCTGAGTTTAGGCTCAAACCATGTTGTTTTTGGAGGCATAATATTTCCTGAATCTGCAATATTTATAAGCTGATCCATTGAAACAGGATATAAAGCAAAAGCTGCTTTCATCTCACCACTATCAACTCTCTTTTTAAGTTCTCCCAAACCACGAATACCACCTACAAAATCAATTCTTGTACTTCTTCTTAAATCTGCAATTCCTAAAATATCATTGAGAATATATTTAGAAAGCACATTTACATCAAGAATATCAATCGGGTCATTATCATTATAGGTATTCGGTTTTGCATTAAGCTTATACCAATGACCATCAATATACATACTGAATTCGTGCAAAGAGGCTGGTTTATAAATTTCTGTTCCCATATCCTGCATATAGAAATTTTCTATAATCTTATTCATAAATTCTTCCTTGCTCAATCCGTTCAAATCTTTAATAACACGGTTATAATCAATAATTTTCAATTGATTATCAGGGAATATTACTGCCATAAAATAACAATATTCCTCGTCTCCTGTTGCATTAGGATTATTTTCCGATCTCTCTTTTCCTATCCTACTTGCTGCAGCAGTTCTATGATGTCCATCTGCAACATACATAAAAGGAATTTGTGTTGCAAATATTTCTTCAATTCTATTATTGACAGCAGCATCGTAAATTGGCCAAAAATGATGACCAAAACCATCTTCTGCAACAAAGTCATACTCGGCAGGTTGGTTCTTTACTATAGATTCGACCATTCTGTCAATCTCAGGAACAGCTTTATACGAAAAGAAAACCGGTTCAATGTTAGCATTTGTATATTTTGTCAGAATCATTCTATCTTCTTCCTTATCGGGACGAGTTAATTCATGTTTTTTGATTTTTCCTTCAAAATAATCTTTATACCATGCACAACCGACTATACCGTATTGCGTACGACCATCCATAGTTTGAGCATAAATATAATATTTTGCTTCTTCATCCTCAATAAGCCAGCCTTGAGCCTGCATATTTTTAAAATTCTCAACAGCTTTCTCATAAACTATATTACTATGCACATCTGTACCTGCAGGCAAATCTATTTCTGCTTTTGTTACATGCAATAAAGATTCCTTTTTACCGGCTGCCATCTGAGCAGCTTCTTCACTGTTCATAACATCATAAGGTAAACATGTTACCTTCTCTACTAATTCTTTTGGAGGACGTAATCCTCTGAAAGGTCTAACTACTACCATTTTGAGAATATTTTAATTATTTATTTTCCGACAAATATATAAGATTTAATATAAATTACAAATGAGAAAGTTGTTTCTATCAATAATTTTAGACAAGCATACAAAGTTGTAATATTATTGTCAAAAAAAACAATTAATCTAGCAATACAAAACGGGTTGAATAAGCTTTTTCATTTATTTTCAACGAAATAAAATATATACCGGTATCGGCAGATATCAAAATTTTCGAAATCGGTATTGAATTCTGTCCTGACACTAACTCACATGACTTGGTTGAAACCATTTCGCCTAAAATATTATAGACAATAATTTCACAGGTACAGTTCGTCTCCTGGTTGATAATAATATTTGAATTTATATAGCCCGGATTTGGAAAAATCATCAAGTCATCAGCAAGTTTAACATCTTGACTTTCGCTTAATAAAGAGGTATAATTAATTCTCCATCCGCTTCCCAAACTACTTGTTGATGATGAAAAGAATTGAACAATTGCAGTATCTGCTTCAACAGTCAAAGCTTGTTCCGGGATATTATTTAAATCGTACAATTCAATTAGATTTGCTGAATTTATGGAATTCTTATAGACTCTTACAAAATCAATTTGCCCTCCCAAATCAAAATAATCAAAATTTATTTCAATTCTGTTTACATCAGGGGGTTGAATATGCCATGAGCATAGTGTAGATTTACTGTAATCACAATCTTTGCTGCCATCATCAAAACTACCGGCAGGTTGGGTTAAATAACTGTTTGACTGACAAGTTCTGGTTCTATAATTAACTGCCCATCCATCAGAAGTATTTGCTGCATCTGTTGTAAAGCTTAAGGTCATTTTACCCGATAATGCTACACATTCTTCATCCTGAGGGGGATTATCAGCATCAAAACTTGCCACAAGAATATTATCCATAATATCTCCATCCCAAACATTTATAACATCCCCACTAGCCAAATTGAATTTAGTAAATTTCAGAAAAACAATCTGTCTGCATTCGGGTTCAATTATGTAGGTACAATTTGAATTATTCTGATAATTGTAAAATGAACTCCCGTCATCAAAATAGCCTTCGTTTCCATCAATATTTAATTCAGTATTACAATATACTGGATATGATCCTGCTGGAAAAATATTAATTAATGCATGTTGCCAATAGCAATAATTACCCTCTCCACTACCCGGAGTTGCCTGTGTTCCCAAGGCATCTAAAGTATAAAACCCATTTCCATAACCTCCCCAACCCCAATTCATGTGAAAATGATCTTCTCCCTGATATCCGTCACAATTCCATGCATGACCTGCTTCGTCAGAATAGCCTACATAAAATATTGGTTTTTTCGCATCAATCTGAGCTCTCAACAATTCTTTCCATTCTTCTTCATAATAATCATCTTTTTCAACGAGGTCAATGCTATTCTGATATTTAAAATAATTAACAAGAGCATAAGCAACATCCTCTGGTCCGGCTGCAGAGCCTTCGGGACTCCACCACATTCTGATAGCAACTCCGGCATGAAAACACATTTTTGCAAGTTCTTCATTATACTGCTGTCCTTCAGCAGGCATAGAGTACCAATTATAAGTATTTTGTCCGAAATTTACTGTAAAATCGCCAAAGCCTCCGTTTTCGTCCGAAGTATGAGTATATGATCCTACTCCTGCAGACGGCCAGTTATAATATTTCATTATTTGTAGCATTGCAATTGCTGAACAACCGACAGGACATCGTCCACCATAACCTGTGTATGTACCGGAGGCTTCAGGACACATTGCATTATACGGATAACTCTGATTCCAAATAATAGGATCCAACAATCCTTCCACAGTTGTTCTGTTTTTAAAACCATTTTCCGGTTTAAACTCTGCAAGTTCTAACCATTCATTTCGTATATCTTCTTTGATTATCAATCTATCTTCAATTGCAGCCTTATTCATTTCTGAATAATAATCAAGCAAAGATTGTTGTGAGGGAGAAACATTCCCAATATTAAAACCTGATTGCATCGAATAAGCTAAAATAGGTTTGATATTATCATCGGCAGAAACAATTATGAATCCCTCATCTTCATTTACATTAAAAATATAATAAAATTCTTGTTTAATATTTGAAGGTTCGTAAATACAAGTCAGTTTAATGTCATCATACTTAACCATTACCTGATAATCAAGACTATTTACACATTGAAAATAGTGATTTAAAGCAATTTTTTCTGCAAGCTCCTTAGGAACTCTTGAACCATAAAGGAAATTGACAACAAACAGTGTAATTATTATCGCAAAAAATTTTCTCATAAAAACATTTTTACATCAAAGACAAAGATAATCAATTAACAGTTGTATGCAGTTTATAATTTAAAAAATTGTCTTATTTAACCGACATCTATTAATCGCTTTTGTCATAGTATTTGTGCCCTACCCATACTCCCACAATTTAACAAATACATATTCCAAAAGCTACTATTCCAGTTTGTGAACCCCCGACTTAAAAGTCGGGGTTACAGATATTGAGCCCTACGGGCTCAGAGTATTGAACCAGGTAAATAATTACCGAAAATTTTTGAAACAAAAAAGGCTGTTTTATGCAGCCTTTTATATTAATAGAGTTTTTACCTGCTTTTGCACTCCAGCGCGAGTTACTCGCGTTGGAGTATTCGATCATCCATGACTGGCACTGAAGCGAGGGGCACTCAGATTGCAGTGTTGGACAAATATCAAATCTAGTTAAGCCCGTTGGGTTCAAAAATTTAAACCAGCTAAATAATTACAAAAAACACTTTCACAGCCAATGTTTAGGTACGGACTTTGACGAAGGAAACGTAAACAAACAATAGTGTGTATTTATAAAGGATTTCTCACTACGTTCGAAATGACTGGTGCGTATAGGTGTAAGAGTCGGTGACAAGAACAAAGCAGGAATAAAACCGAAATTTCAGTCGCCGACTGTTATTACTATCTAAAAAAGTCATTTCGATGCCTGACGTAGTATGGCTGAGAAATCTTTAGCCTTCAATAATTAACATCATCGCTTACTCAGATTTTGCTCCTCCGGGCTCAGAGTATTGAACCAACTAAAAAAATACAAAAAGGCCACATAAAGCAGCCTTTTGTAGTGTATTACATTAGTTTTATTAAAAATCAAAAACGGTAACCCAGCCAAACGGGTCTTCTACATCACCAAATTGCATTCCAACAAGGGTCTCATACAATTTAACAGATACCGGTCCCGGTTTGCCATCCGGACAATATTTATAAATTTTACCTGTATCAAGATCGTTAATTTCTCCAATTGGTGAAATAATTGCTGCTGTTCCGCAAGCCCCGACTTCTTCGAAGCCCGGCAATTCTGTAAATTCGACAGGTCTTCTTTCTACTTTATAGCCTAAAAACTCAGCAAGTTCTTCAAGACTCTTGTTAGTTATTGACGGTAAAATTGATGATGATTCTGGAGTAATGTATGTATTGTTCTTAATTGCGAAAAAATTAGCAGCACCAATTTCGTCAATATATTTTTTCTCTCTGCAGTCGAGATACATTGGAGCTCCGTATCCGGCATCATGTGCTTTAATAACGCCTCTTAAACTTGCAGCATAATTACCTCCGACTTTAAATGTACCAGTTCCCAAAGGAGCAGCTCTATCAGAATCTCTAACAACAGCAATTTTTATTGGTTTGAAACCTTCTTTAAAATATGGACCAACGGGAGTAACAAAAATCATAAAAGTATATTCGTCAGCAGGTTGAACACCAACTTTTGGTCCCGATCCAAACAAAAATGGTCTTATATAAAGCGTTGCTCCAGAGCCATAAGGAGGAACAAAATCTTTATTTATCTCAACAACTTTACTTACCATTTTGTAAAAAAGATCATCATCTACCTGAGCCATGTATATCCCCTCGCAGGAATGTCTCATTCTCTTTGCGTTTTCTTTCCACCTGAACAGACGAATTTTACCGTCTTTGCCACGATAAGCTTTCATCCCTTCAAAACAAGCCTGTCCATAGTGCAAAACAGTTGCTGCCATGTGAATATTTACACATTCATTATCCGTTACCTCAATTTCTCCCCATTTTCCATCCTTATATACACTACGTACATTGTAATAGGTTTTTACATAACCAAAAGGGAGTTTCGACCAATTTAAATCTTGCATAATAATAAATTTTTGTTCGTTCAAAATTATAAATTTGAAAATAAATATCCTAAAAAAAAACTATGTTGTTAAATATATTGATTAATATTATTGGGAATTATGTTTGAATAATCTTTTTACAACCCTACGGAATTGCCGTTGTTTTAACATTGTGATTTTGGGATTTGGTTTCTTGGAATTTCCCCTACCATTTCATTATTTCATCGAGAATGGACTTAAAGTTGGTATTATCCATATCTTCATTAAAGTAAACCGAGTGTAGGCCTGAAGTGTAAACGGGTACCATTGCATCTGTATGATCCCATGTTGTAAATGCTACCCCTGCTCTATCGGAGAGTATTTTCGAAAAAACCACAGCTAATGGATTCAAACCACCGTATTTAATCTCAATCTCATCATTTGATAATGTTGATTTATTATAAAAATACAGGTCATAAGCTTCGACAATTGCTTGATTTTCATTATCTGTAAACACTAAAGGATGACTGTAAAAGTGCAAATTTGCCAGATATATTACATCCGGCAATGAATAAATTTTATTCGAATTTTTATACTCCGATAAAACATCAGAAAAATAATCAACTGAAGAAATCTGGAGATTTAAATATCCTTTGTTGTTCAGACTGTCAATATTTTGTTCGGTAAAGTAAATCCCTCCTGTTTCGTGATCTGCCGTTACAATAATGAGAGTTTCGTTAGGATGATATGAAAAAAATGAAAATGCTTCTAAAATCGCATTGTTAAAATCAATTACTTCTTGTGCAATTGCAGCAGCGTCATTATTATGAGAAGCCCAATCTATTTTTCCTCCTTCAACCATAATAAAAAACCCTTTTTCATTAAATAAATAGCCAATAGCCTCCCTTACAATATCTTTTAGCTCATACCCACCATGTTCTTCTCTGTCAATACCATAAGGCATTTCTCCTTTTTCAAGTAATACGGGATTTACAAACATAACTCCTTTGGCAGTAGTGTCTATCGAACTAATTTCAAATATATCGTTAGTTATAACATAGCCATAATCTTTTACTCGTTGATATAAATCTTCTTTATCAATATTTTTCCCTTTTGGGTATTTAAATCCTCCCCCTCCGAAAAATTCAAAACCTGAAGTGGGAAGCTGATACCCTATTTCATAATAATTATCTCTGCTCTCGCTAACAGCATAAAAAGCTGCAGGTGTGGCATGATCAATACTTACGCTGGTTATAATCCCAACTTTATACCCTATTTCATGGGCTTTTTTTGCCATTGACACAGGCATAGATGCTTTTGGATATTCGGGATAATATGAAATTACCCCATTATTTGCTTTTACTCCACAAGCAATTGCCGAACCGGCAGCCCCCGAATCAGTAATTATATTATCATTACTTCCTGTAGTACATTCAGCATAGGCATGAAATCCAGTAAAAGTGAGTTTACCCTTTCTGATTTTACCTTTAGCCGAAGAAATGTATGCGTGAGTTAAATCAACATGATTTTTACCCATTCCGTCACCAATAAATAAAAAAACATATTTTGGTCTTAAAGCTTCCCTTATCTGTTGACCCTGAGCCAGGCAGGTAAATGAGAATAATATTATACACCCAACCAGCAAAAAACCATATCTAAATTTTTGTATCATACTTCCAATAATAATTTCAAACTACAATTTTATTAAATTATTTCTTATTTCTGATTAAGAGTAGTATTTTTGATGCAAATTTTAATAAAAAATATTTATTTATGCAAAATAAATTGTTTTTATACAACTCATTAAGCAGAAAAAAAGAAGAGTTTATTCCTCTTAATTTTCCTTTTGTCGGAATGTATGTTTGTGGTCCTACAGTATATGGTGACGCTCATTTAGGACATGCAAGACCGGCTATAACTTTTGATTTACTTTTCAGATATTTTAAACATCTTAATTATAAAGTCAGATATGTTCGCAACATAACTGATGTAGGGCATTTGGAAAACGACGCCGATCAGGGTGAGGATAAAATCGGTAAAAAAGCACGTCTCGAAAAACTGGAGCCAATGGAAGTTGTTCAGTATTTTTCGGATCGCTATCATGTAGAAATGAATAAGCTTAATGTTCTCACTCCCAGCATTGAACCACGTGCGTCAGGTCATATTATCGAACAGATAGAAATGACTAAAAAAATTCTTGAAGCTGGATATGCTTATGAAATTAACGGTTCTGTATATTTTGATGTAGAAAAATATAATAAAAAATATAATTATGGCAAATTATCAGGACGTGTTCTTGAAGATTTGATTGCCAACACCAGAGAACTGGACGGACAATCGGAAAAAAGGAGCAGCTTTGATTTTGCATTATGGAAAAAAGCTAGTCCTGAGCATATAATGAAATGGCCATCGCCCTGGAGTTTGGGATTTCCGGGCTGGCATCTCGAATGTTCTGCGATGGGACATAAATATCTGGGCGAAAAATTTGATATTCACGGGGGTGGAATGGATCTCTTATTTCCACACCACGAATGTGAAATTGCACAAAATACAGTTGCTGTTGGCGAAAATTCTGTTAAATACTGGATACACAATAACATGATTACCATTAATGGGCAGAAGATGGGAAAATCACTCGGCAATTTTATTACTCTGGATGATTTATTTAATGGCACTAACAAAGTCCTTGAAAAAGACTATACACCAATGACAATAAGGTTTTTCATTCTTCAGGCTCATTATAGGAGTACACTTGATTTTTCGAACGAAGCACTGCAGGCTGCCGAAAAAGGTCTTACAAGACTTATGAAAGGAGTTAGTACTCTTAATAAAATTAAACCATCAGCCAATGGAACTTTCAACCCCGCAGAGCTGAAAAAGAATTGTTATGATGCAATGAATGACGATATGAATTCGCCAATAGTCATCGCACATTTATTTGATGCTCTTAAAACAATAAATGCTATTGATGCAGGAACAGAAAACATTGACGAAAAGAATCTCGAAATATTAAAGGATATTTATAATACCTTTTTGTTCGACATACTTGGACTTAAAAATGATAATCAGGTTACCGGAAACAACGAAATATTAAAAGATGTAGTAGATATGGTGCTTAATTTAAGATTGCAGGCAAAAGCAAATAAAGATTATGCTACTTCTGATTATATTCGTAACGAACTGACTAAAATCGGGATTACTGTTAAAGATAAAAAAGACGGCTTTGAATGGGAGTTGTAGTTTTTAATTTGATATTAAAATTTTAGCAAAGCTTCTAACTCCTGACTTGCGATTTGAACCCTATTGCGATTATAAGTGCTTAGATATCAGCACCATTTGGTTTTTTATCGCAATAAAACAGTTATATAGAAATTTTTCAAAGTGATTATTTTTTTCAATAAAATTGGATAATCATTATTTTTCTTCCTTAAATTCAAACTTTTTTCCTTGATGAAAAAAGTTACAAAAAAATCAAGGCAACCTTTAGCTCACGAGCTTGCGAGTAAAACGATGCTACCCAACGCCCCTCGAGACGAAACAATAGAATTGTATGTCGACCTTTGCCTAAAACAAATGCCATACACCTTTTGCCACTTCAAAAAAAATTGTTTTAGGAAACGACACCGATTGTAAATTTGTAAAAGTCTAATCTTCGCAATTATATTGCTCGATTATACTTAACAAATTTATCATCGGCACTTTACATGTCGGCTCGACACAATTCTAATTGTTTCGCTCTCACCGCTTGAGCTGCCCGCCGTTTTGCCAGGCCATCCCGCGGAGCATTGAATACTGTTTTGTC
>Ga0116142_10003504_pt1 | contig 15705 bp, 12 predicted proteins | sample AD_UKC033_MetaG_FD_89785 | JGI IMG/M metagenome (GOLD analysis project Ga0116142, IMG submission 89785) | Active sludge microbial communities of municipal wastewater-treating anaerobic digesters from USA - AD_UKC033_MetaG | ecosystem: Engineered > Bioreactor > Anaerobic > Digestate | place: USA... | reverse complement strand
GGCCTTCTTCGGAGCGGCCTTCTTCGCGACCTTCTTGGCGGCTTTCTTCGGTGCGGCCTTCTTCGCGGCAACCTTGGCCTTGACCTTCTTGACCGCCTTCTTCACGGCCTTCTGCGCCGACTTCGCAGCGGCGACGACCTTCTTCTCGGCCTTTTCCTCGGTCTTCTTGACCTTGGCGACGACGGTCTTGACCGTGCGCGCCGCCTGCTTCTTCGCCTTCTGCACGCCGGTGGCGACCTTCTTGCCGGTGGCGACGACGGCATCCTTGGCGTCGCTGGCGACGTTGCTGACGAAAGCGGCTGCGCTGCTGGCCGCGTCCGCGATCGCGCTGCCCATTTGGCTGGCGCCTTCCTTGATCTCGTCGATGGTGCTTTCGTTGCTCATGTTCCCCTCTCCGCTACTGGTTGGTACCCGTGGTTTGACGACGTTTCCGGTGGCGACGCGGCGCGTGCGCCACGTCTGCCGCCGCTTCAGAACTTGCCGTAATAGCCTTCCTTCAAGGCGTCGAACAGGTTGGCCGCGGTGTGCACTTCGCCGTCGTACTCGATCTGTTCGTTGCCCTTGACCTCCACCGTCGTGCCGTCTTCGAGTTCGAAGCGGTAGAGGGTGTTCTCCAGATCATGCTCCTTCACGAGCACTCCTTGGAAGGCCGCCGGGTTGAACCGGAACGTGGTGCACCCTTTCAGCCCCTGCTCGTGGGCATAGCGATAGATGTCCTTGAAGTCCTCGTAGGGGTACGAGGTGGGGACGTTGGCGGTCTTGGAAATCGAGGAATCGACCCATTTCTGCGCTGCGGCCTGGATATCGACGTGCTCGACCGGGCTGATGTCGTCGGCGGCGACGAAGTAATCCGGCAGCTTCTCCTCGGGCTTGTCCGAGAACGGCATCGCCCGGCCGTTGATCAGCTCGCGATAGGCCAGCAGCTCGTAGCTGTAGACCTCGACCTTCTCCTTGGACTTCTTGCCCTCGCGGATGACGTTGCGGCTGTAGTGGTGGGCGAAGCTCGGCTCGATGCCGTTGGAGGCGTTGTTGGCCAGGGACAGGCTGATCGTGCCGGTCGGGGCGATCGAGGAATGGTGGGTGAAGCGTGCGCCGACCTCGGCCAGCTCGGCGACCAGTTCCGGGGCGACCTCGGCCACGCGCTGCATGTAGCGGCTGTACTTCGCGTGCAGGATGCGGCCGGGGATCATGTCGCCGACCTTCCAGCCATCGCCGGCCATCTCCGGACGCTTGCGCAGCATCTCGCCGGTTACGGCGAACTCGCGGGAGAGGATCGGCGCCGGGCCCTTCTCCTTGGCCAGGCCGAGGGCAACCTCCCAGCCGGCCACGGCCATTTCGCGGGCGACATCCTCGGTGAACGCGCAGGCTTCCTTCGAACCGTAGCGCATCTTCAGCATCGTCAGGGTCGAGCCGAGGCCGAGGAAGCCCATGCCGTGGCGGCGCTTGCCGAGGATTTCGTCACGCTGCTGCTCGAGCGGCAGGCCGTTGATCTCGACGACGTTGTCGAGCATGCGCGTGAACACGCGCACGACTTCCTTGTATTCCTCCCAGTCGAAGCGCGCCTTCGGTCCGAACGGATCGCGCACGAAGGTGGTCAGGTTGACCGAACCGAGCAGACAGGAGCCATAGGGTGGCAGTGGCTGCTCGCCACAGGGGTTGGTCGCGCGGATGTGCTCGCACCACCAGTTGTTGTTCATCTCGTTGACGCGGTCGATCAGGATGAAACCGGGCTCGGCGTAGTCGTACGTCGAGACCATGATCATGTCCCAAAGGTGGCGTGCGCGAATGTGGCCGTAGATCTTGCAGGCGACCAGGCCGTCGTCGCGCACGACGTAGTTCTTCGTGGTCGGCCATTCGCGCCAGGTCACCTTGCCGGCGTCGGCGAAGTCGATCTCGTGCTGCTCCTTGACGTGCACCGGGAACACCAGCGGCCAGTCGGCATCGTCCTTGACCGCCTGCATGAAGCCGTCGGTGATCAGCAGTGAGAGGTTGAACTGGCGCAGGCGCCCGTCCTCGCGCTTGGCGCGGATGAATTCCTTCACGTCCGGGTGCGAGACGTCGAACGTGCCCATCTGCGCGCCGCGGCGGCCGCCGGCGGAGGACACGGTGAAACACATCTTGTCGTAGATGTCCATGAAAGACAGCGGGCCCGAGGTGTAGGCGCCGGCGCCGGACACGTACGCGCCGCGCGGGCGCAGCGTGGAGAATTCATAGCCGATGCCGCAGCCGGCCTTCAGCGTGAGCCCGGCCTCGTGGACCTTGTCGAGGATGTTGTGCATCGAATCCTCGATCGTGCCCGACACGGTGCAATTGATCGTCGAGGTCTTCGGCTTGTGCTCGGCGGCGCCCGCGTTCGAGGTGATGCGCCCGGCCGGGATCGCGCCGCGCCGCAACGCCCACAGGAAGCGTTCGTACCAGTAGGCCTGCTTTTCTGCATCGGCTTCGACGTCGGCCAGCGCTCGTGCAACGCGCTGGTAGGTGTGGTCGATGCTGGCGTCGACTGGGGTCCCTTGCTTGGACTTCAGCCGGTACTTCTTGTCCCAGATGTCGTGTGAGGCGGGTTGCAGTGGAATCGCGACCGCGCCGCGCGCGAGTCCTTCAAGACGCACCGTACTCATTGCCTGGGTGTCCTCCCGCTGGTTCTTGTTCCGGGCGGATCGCCCGGTGTCGTGTTGCTGAGCCATGTCGTTGGCCACTCGCACATGGACGGATGCAAGCACCCCGAGCGGACGCGGATACCGATCCGTCGATCGACTGCTGCCCCCAAACTCTTGTTTCCATCCTGTTGCGGGACCACAACATCTTGTGGTTCTGGCATGGCTACCCGTACCGTACGCCGGTGCCCGGTGACTTGTAAAGGGATGCGACGGAAAGTTGCCCTGTCGAGGGGGATGGAGCCGGACGAGAGGTCGCTCCACCGGAACCCCCGCGCCCCGCCGTGGTCACAACGCCGTCCGTCCGCCGGAGTCCCGCATGCGTCCGTCCCTGGTCTCGCTCATCGTCGCCACCGTCGCTGTGCTCGCCGCCAGCGGCGTGCAGGCAAGCCTGCCGCAGTCCGTCGAGGGACAGCCGCTGCCGTCGCTGGCGCCGATGATCGACCGGGTGACGCCGGCGGTGGTCAACATCAACACGAAGACGCGCGTGCAGGTGCGCGACCCGTTCTTCGATTTCTTCAACATGCCGAACGTGCCGCGCGAACGCGTGCAGCAGTCACTGGGTTCGGGCGTCATCGTCGATGCGGCCAAGGGCTACGTGCTGACCAACAACCACGTGGTGCAGGGGGCCGACGACATCGACGTGACCCTGCACGACGAACGCACGCTGAAGGCGAAGGTGATCGGTTCGGATCCGGACACCGACTTGACCGTGCTGCAGATCCCGGCCGAACGCCTTGAGGCGGTGCCCATGGCGGCATCGAGGAACCTGCGCGTCGGCGACTTCGTCGTTGCCATCGGCAATCCGTTCGGGCTTGGCCAGACCGTGACTTCGGGCATCGTTTCGGCACTCGAGCGCACTGGCGTCGGCCGTGGCTACCAGAGCTTCATCCAGACCGATGCCTCGATCAACCCGGGCAACTCCGGCGGTGCACTGGTCAATCTGCGCGGCGAACTGGTCGGCATCAACTCGATGATCTTCTCGCCGTCGGGCGGCAACGTCGGCATCGGCTTTGCGATCCCGAGTGACCTTGCCGCCGAGGTGATGCGCCAGCTGGTCGCCTTCGGTGAAGTCAAGCGCGGCGCGCTCGGCATCGATACCCAGGACATCACCCCGGAACTGCTGCGCATGCTCGCGCTCGACACCGCGCGTGGCGCGGTGGTGACGCGGGTACGCAACGGCTCGCCGGCAGCCGAGGCGGGCCTCCGGCCCGGCGACGTCGTCACCAGCGTCAACGGCAAGACCATTGCCTCGCGCCAGGACCTGCACAATATCGAGGGGCTGAGCCCGATCGGCAGCGTGTTGACCCTCGGCGTGCGTCGTGACGGCCAGCCTTTGACGATGGCGGTGGCGCTGAAGGCGGCGCAAGTCAACACTGCACGCGGCGCCGATCTCGATCCGCGCCTGGCCGGCGTCCAGCTTGCCGACCTCGCAGCCAACCAGCGCCGGCGTGGCCTGGCCGGTGGCATCGCGGTGAAGAACGTTGCCCAGGACAGCCGTGCCTGGAGCAGCGGCCTGCGCCCGGGCGACATCATCGTCGGCGTCAACCAGCGCGATGTCGAGGACACGGACAATCTCGCCGATGCGCTTGCGCGTCGTCCGCGCCAGCTTCTACTGACCGTGGTGCGCGGGCAGAGCGCGTTCTATCTGCTGCTGCAGTAGCCCCGGCGAACGCAATGTGAGCCCCTGTAGGAGCCCGTTCACGGGCGATGCTCGTTGCCGCTTTCGTACTGAAAAGCATCGCCCCTGAAGGGGCTTCTGCGAAAATGGCGAGAGGGGTATGGGCCTTCGTGTTGCCGACTCCGCTGCTCTGCGCCACGCCGGCCGCGTGGTAAGGTTGCGCCTTCGTTTTCGAGCCGGTTTTTCCATCCATCCATGCATGTTTTCCGCTTGCAATCGTTGTTCACGTTCCTTGTAGCAACCACGCTCGTGATCGCGGGCTCCGCCTTGGCGCAGGGGTCTGCTGCCAGGCCCGTCGCGAAGAAGCCCACGGCCTTCGTGCCGGCGACGACGATCGTCTGGCGTGGCGACATCGTCTCGGCGCGCGGTTTCACCAACGACCTCGTCAACGAGTTCCGCAAGGAGAAAAGAGGGCTGCTGACCGTACAGACGTTCAGCACGATCTCCGGCATCGACGGCGTGCGTGCCGGCACCGCGGACATTGCCGGCGTGGCGCGGCCGATGCACGAGAAACGCGAGGAGGAGCGGGAGCTCGTGTTCCAGCCGGTGGCGCTCGACGCGATCGTGCCACTCACCCACCCGCGCAACCCGGTTTCGAACCTCACGCTTGCACAGTTGCGCCAGATCTACCTCGGTCGCATCAACAACTGGAAGGAGCTCGGTGGTGCCGACGCTGCGATAAACCTCTATGCCGTGGCGGCGCCGCTCGATGGCGTCGAGTTCAGTTTCCGTCGCCTGATGTACAAGCGTGGCGAGCAGAAGGTGGCCGCACCGCGCCTCTACCTCAATACCAGCAAGCTCGAGGAGGCGATTGCGATCGACCCCGCCGGCCTCGGTCTGTCGACATTGTCGAGCAGCTACGCCAACAAGGGCGTGAAGTTGATGACGGTCGAGGGGCGCACGGCCAGCACGCCGACCATCGCCGACGGCAGCTATCCGCTGTTCACCACGCTCTACGTGACCCATCGTGCCGACGCACCGAACATTGCGGCGATCGAGGACTTCGTGCTGTTCCTCGACTCGCCGACCGCGCATGCGGCGATGCGCCGCCATCAGCTCGTGCCGTATGCCGAGGCTGGCGACATCCATGCGCGCGACGGCGAGCGTCTGGCCTTCATCGACGCGGCCATCGTCGATGTGACGCCGGCCGACGTCGCGGCAATGCCGCGCACGCGCGATCCGATCATGTCGGCACCGCGAGCCACGCTCGAATCACGCATGCGTGCCGCCCCGACCGCCGAGTCGACCCAGGCCGCACGCGAGAATCTTGCGCGTGCCGAGGCGGAGAAGGCTGCCCGCGAAGCCGAGCGCGCCGCCAAGTCCAAGCCGAAGCCCTGAGCAGGCGGCGCGATGGACATCCGCGCGATCTCACTCGATCTCGACGACACCCTGTGGCCGATCGCGCCGGTCATGCAGCACGTCGAGCGCAGCGTCGATGCGTGGCTGCGCGAACACTGCCCCGAGGTCGCCGCAGCCTGGCCGATCGAGGCCTTGCGCGCCCTGCGCGACGAGGTCGCGCGCGATCATCCAGAGCACGCCCACGACTTCCGTGCCCAGCGCAAGCTGACCCTGCGCCGCGCATTCGCTCCGTTCGGGCTCGGCGAGGACTGGGTCGAACGCAGCTATGCGATCTACGTGCGTGCACGCAACGAGGTCGACTGTTACGCCGATACCGTGCCGGCACTCGCCGCCCTGGCCGCACGCCTGCCGCTGGTCAGCATCAGCAACGGCACAGCGGAACTCGAGCGCATCGGTCTGGGAGAACACTTCCGCTTCAGCGTCGCCGCCTGTGACGTCGGCGTGGCCAAGCCGGCGCCGGCGATCTTTCACCATGCCTGCGCACGCCTCGGTCTCGCGCCGTCACAGGTGCTGCATGTCGGCGACGATCCACACACCGATGTGGCGGGCGCGCACGCCGCCGGCCTGCATACGGTCTGGATCAACCGCAACGAGGCGACGTGGAGCGGCGATGTGGCACCCGACCTGGTCGTGCACGACCTCGGTGAACTGGCCGCCTGGCTCGCCATGCGCACCTGAACCCTGTTGACGAGGATATCGATGGATGCCCTGATTCCAGTCGCCGCCGCGAACCATCCGGTTCCGCTCATCGCCGTCGATGCGATCGGCTTCGATGCCATCGTCGCCAAGCTGGGCGAAGCGGCACGTGCAGCGTGCACGGCCAACGGCTTTTCCGGCGAGGACGGGAGGTTTCTTGCCGTCAGCGCGGCCGATGGCACCACCGTCATGCTGGCTGGCTGCAGCGAGCGCAACGGCATGTACGCGCTGGCCAGCCTGCCGCAGGTGCTGCCGGTGGGCGACTACCTGCCCGACGCGCGCGGCCTCGCCCTCGATCCTGTCCGGGCCGCACTTGGCTGGGCACTGGGCGCATATCGGTTCACGCGCTACCGCGTGCCGACGCGTGCGGTGGCACGCCTGGCCGTCGATGCGGACGTGCGCGCCACGGTGGCGCCGTTCGTCGAGGCGGTGTATCAGGTACGCGACCTCGTCAACACGCCGACCCAGGACATGGGTCCGGCCGATCTCGCCGGCGCCGTGCGCGCCCTCGCCGAGCGGTATGGCGCAACCTATCGGGAATGGAGCGGCGGCGAGCTGCTCGAACAGTTTCCGACCATCCACGCGGTCGGCCGCGCCGCCAGTGCCGAGCGCCAGCCACGTTTCGCCACGCTGACGCATGGGCCGGCCGACGCGCCGCATGTCGTCATCATCGGCAAGGGCGTGTGCTTCGACACCGGCGGCCTCGACCTCAAGGCGGCCGATGGCATGCGCTGGATGAAGAAGGACATGGGCGGCGCCGCGCACGCGATCGCATTGGCCGGGCTCGTCCTGGCGGAACAACTGCCGGTCCGCTTGACCCTGGCCATTCCGGCGGTCGAGAACGCGGTCTCCGGCGATGCCTTCCGGCCTGGCGAGGTGATCCGCACACGGGCCGGCTACATGATCGAGATCGACAACACTGATGCGGAGGGCCGCTTGGTACTCTGCGATGCGCTGGCCTGGGCCGGCGAGCAGAAGCCCGACCTCGTCGTCGATTTCGCCACCTTGACCGGAGCCGCGCGCGTCGCTCTGGGGCCGGAGCTGCCGGCGCTGTTCTGCAACCGCGACGAGATCGCCGAAGCCATGCTTGAGGCAGCGCGCGCGACCCAGGATCCGCTGTGGCGCCTGCCGCTGTGGCGGCCGTACCTGAGCATGCTCGATTCGCATGTCGCCGATCTCGCCAATTCCGGCGCCTCGCGCCATGCAGGTGCGATCACCGCCGCGCTCTACCTCGAACGCTTCGTGCCGGAAGCGACTGCCTGGACGCATCTCGACGTGTACGCCTGGAACGATGCGAACAAGCCCGGCCGGCCGCGCGGCGGCGAGGCCCAGGGCCTGCGCGCGCACTTCGAATTCCTGAGGCGGCGTTACCGGAGCCCCTTGTCGGAGCCCGTTTAGGGATTGATCGGAACATCCTTTACGGGCGATGCAGTTGTCGATCGCGTCGGAATGCATCACCCGTGAACGGGTTGCTACGAAAGATCACCGCTGTGCGGAGCCCCGTAGCCCCTTCAGCGGCGATGCTCCTCAATTCGTCGCATCGACCTTCGGCACCGGGATGCGTGCGGCGAGTTGGGTATCGTTGCGGATCAGGTCGACCTGATCGATGAGGATATTGGCCGCTTCGTTGAGCACGACGTCGCGGCGTGCCTTGCGCTCCTGCTCGCGCTTGAGGTCGCTGCTGATGCTGCGCTCGTCCGCCTGCAGGCCGTCGTCCTCGGTGGCGGCGACGGCGTGCTCGCCCTCGGTGACGGCGTCGGCTGCCTTCTGTTCGGGTGTGGTGGTTGCCCTGGTCACCGGGTTTTCCGCCGGGATGGCGGTGCCGGCCAGCGCCGCCTCGCGCGCCTTGCGCCGGGCCTCCTGTTCGTTGCGCTCCTTGATCCGCGCATCCTCGTTGAGCGAGATCGTCTTCTTCTCGCGCAGCTTCTTCGCGTCGGCGATCTCCTCGGCGAGGTTCCTCCAGCCCGTGTCCTTCGAGGTGCGCGCATCGTGGCGTGCGACCAGCATCGGCACCAGCGGCTTGAGGTTGGCAACCGGGGAGTAGTCGGCCTTGGCGATCGAGGTCCACGGCAGGGCGTTGTCGTAGCTCGACTCGCCATAGTCCTCGGCGCCGACGCTCGACGGGAAGTTGATGTCAGGAGTGACGCCACGCAGTTGGGTCGAGCCGCCATCGATGCGGAAGAACTGCTGCACGGTCATCTTGAGGTTGCCGTAGGTCTGCTTCTCGTTGCGCGCCATGTCGTCCATGCTGAGCAGGTTCTGCACGGTGCCCTTGCCGAAGGTCGGCTCACCGATGACGATGCCACGGCCATAGTCCTGGATCGCGGCAGCAAAGATCTCCGAAGCCGAGGCTGAGGCACGATTGACGAGCACGGCGAGCGGGCCGTTCCAGGCCGATCCTGCCCTGCTGTCCGCCTTCACTTCGACACGTCCGCCGGTCTCGCGGATCTGCACGACCGGGCCCTTGTCGATGAACAGGCCGGTGAGGTCGGTGGCTTCGTCGAGCGAGCCGCCGCCGTTGTTGCGCAGGTCGACGATCACGCCATCGACCTTCTCCTCGCGCAGTTCGCCGAGCAGGCGCTCGACGTCGCGCGTGGCGCTGCGGTAGTTGGCTTCGCCGCGGCGGCGTGCGTCAAAGTCCTGGTAGAAGGTCGGCAGCGAGATCACGCCAACGCGGCGCGTGGCGTCGCCCTGTTTGACGTCGATGACCGACTTCTTCGCCGCCTGCTCTTCGACATTGACCTTGTTGCGGGTCAAGGTGAGTGTCTCGTGCTTGCCATCGGGACCCGCCGTCTCGGGCAGGATCTCGAGGCGCACCACGGTACCCTTGGCACCGCGGATCTTGTCGACGACGTCGTCAAGGCGCCAGCCGATCACGTCCACCAGCGGTCCGGACGTACCCTGGCCAACCGCGAGCACGCGGTCGCCGGGCTTGAGGCGGCCGTCGATCGCGGCCGGTCCACCCGGAATGATCTCGCGGATCGCGGTGTATTCGTCCTGGCGCTGCAGCACCGCGCCGATGCCCTCGAGCGAGAGGCGCATGGCGATGTCGAAATTCTGCGAGGCACGTGGGCTGAGGTAGTTGGTGTGCGGCTCGATGGACATCGCGTAGGCGTTCATGAACGTCTGGAAGACGTCTTCGCCGTTGAGCTGGTGGGTGCGGTCGAGGTAGTTCGAATAGCGCTTGTCGAGCGTCTCGCGGATGTCCTTGTCGGCCTTGCCGGCGAGCTTCAGGCGCAGCCAGTCGTTCTTGACGCGCAGGCGCCACAGTTCGTCGAGTTCGGCGCGATCCTTCGGCCAGGGCGCCTTCGCGCGGTCATAGGCGTAGCTTTCGTCCTTGCTGAAGTCGAACGGTTTGGCCAGCAGCTCGCGCGCATGGGTCAGGCGTTCGGCAGCGCGTTGCTGGTAGATCGCGAACATCGCGAACGGTGCGCCGAGGTCGCGCTCGTAGATCGCATCGTCGAGCTTGTCGCGCGTCGCGGCGAAGCCGTCGATGTCGGCCTGGGTGAAGAACAGATGCTCGCCGTCGAGCGAATCGAGGTAGGCGTCGAAGATCTTTTCCGACATCGCATCGTCGAGCGGCACCGGCTTGTAGTGGAAGCGCGACAGGAAGCGCATCGCCCAGATCGCGGCCTCGGCCTGGTCGGAGGTCGGCTTGAGGGCAACCGCCGAGGCGGTCTCGGCGGGCTTGGCCACGGCCGTACCGAGAGCGGTGACGAGGGCCAGGCTCAGAACGATGCGACGCATGCAACTCTCCAGGTCGATCAGGGCGGGCACGGCCCGCCGGTAACGGAATCAGGCGACGTCGACGAAACCGGCCGCGTGGGCCATCTCGTCGGCATGGTAGGACGAACGCACCATCGGGCCGGAGGCGACGTGCTCGAAGCCGAGCGCGTGGCCGTGGTCGGCGAGGGCGGCGAACTCCTCGGGCGTCCAGTAGCGCAGGACCGGGTGATGGTGTGCGGTGGGCTGCAGGTACTGGCCGATCGTGACCATGTCGACATCATGCTGGCGCAGATCGTTCAACGTGCGATGAACCTGGTCGAGGTTCTCGCCGAGGCCGAGCATGATGCCGGACTTGGTCGGGATGTGCGGGTGTTGCGCCTTGAAGCGGCGCAGCAGGTCGAGCGACCACGCGTAGTCGGCGCCGGGCCGCACTTCGCGATAGAGCTCCGGCACCGTCTCGATGTTGTGGTTGAACACGTCCGGCGGATGCGCGGCGAGTGCCTCAAGGGCGCGTTCCATGCGGCCCTTGCCGCGGAAATCCGGAGTGAGGATCTCGATGCGGATGCCCGGGTTCTCGAAGCGCACCGCGCGGATGCAGGCGGCGAAATGCGCGGCGCCGCCGTCGGCGAGGTCGTCACGATCGACCGAAGTGATGACCACGTAGCGCAGGCGCATGTCGCGGATCGTGCCGGCGAGCTTGGCCGGCTCGAGCGGATCGGGCGCCTTCGGTCGGCCATGGGCGACGTCACAGAACGAGCAGCGCCGTGTGCAGACCTCGCCGAGGATCATGAAGGTGGCCGTGCCCTTGCCGAAGCACTCGTGGATGTTCGGGCACGAGGCTTCCTCGCATACGGTGACGAGGCGGTTCTCGCGCAGTTTCGACTTGAGCTGGGCGACGGCGTTGCCCGGCGGGATGCGCACGCGGATCCACGATGGCTTGCGCAGGGTCGGTGCATCGACGAAGGTCGCGCGGTTGCGCGCGATCTTGTCCTCGCCGAGTTGCTTTTCGCCGACCACGGTCAGCGGGATGGTGCGGGTCTCGTTCATGCGGCGTCGACCGCGCCGGTAGCGGTATCGCACCTGCGCATGGGGAGTTCCGCAGCGGCCGGCTGCGGCCGGAAACCGAACTGCCTGGCGAACGCCTCGACGAGGGCATCCTCGACGGCCGCCAGCGAGCCCGGGCCGCCCAAGTCTAGCACCTGGGTCACGGCGAGGCCGCGGAACCCACAAGGGTTGATGCGCCGGAACGGTTCGAGGTCCATGGCCACATTGAGGGCGAGGCCGTGGAAGGTGCAGCCGCGACGCACGCGCAGGCCGAGCGCGCCGACCTTGGCCTCACCGACGTAGACACCGGGCGCGCCTTCACGGCGCATCGCGACGATGTTCCAGTCGGCCAATGCGTCGATGATCGCCTGCTCGATGCGGCAGACCAGTTCGCGCACGCCCAGGCCGAGGCGACGCAGGTCGAGCAGCGGGTAGCCGACGATCTGACCGGGGCCGTGGTAGGTGACCTGGCCGCCGCGCTCGACCTTGACCACCGGGATATCGCCCGGCGCGAGCACGTGTTCGCTGCGCCCGGCCTGGCCGAGGGTGAACACGGGGTCGTGTTCGAGCAGCCAGAACTCGTCGACGGTGTCGGCATCGCGCGCATCGGTGAATGCGCGCATCGCCTCGAGCACGCGTTCGTACGGCTGGCGGCCGAGGCGGCGGACGACGAGCGGACGGGTCATCGCCGCGGTGTGGGGGTCGGAACAGGCATTCACAACGGCATCCTCGCGCGAACGTCCGGGTTTTGCATCCATGCCGGAAGCCATTGCCGGCGCTCCGCTTCGTCGCCGGCGCCTGCACCCAGCGCGCGCCATCGCGGCTGAAGCCGCTCCCACGGAGTGGGCCTCGCCCGTGAACGACGCCTACAAGGTCCAGCGCACCGCCGGGTCGGCGCGCAGGGCGGCGTGGACGGCATCGTAGTGCGCGCGGTCGGGACAGGCGAAGCTGGCCGACACCGACACGTAGTTGCCGGCGCTCGACGGTTTGGTGCGCACGCTGCCCTCGGTGACAGGCAGGCCGAGGCTGCCCAGCACGCCGCGCAGCTTCGCCTCGAGGCCGGCGTCGGCACGGCCGAGCACGGTGACTTCGAATTCACCCGGGAACTGGAAACCCTGGTCGGGATTGCGTGCAGCGAGGTCGCCGAGGTCGCGCATCACGGCTCCTGCGGCGGCACGCTGGTTGCCGCACTGTCGTCACTCTTGAACCAGAGCATGACGCCATGGCCGAGGCGGGTGAAGAAGCCGCCTTCGGGTGCATCGGCGAGGGTGATGATGGGGCGCTCCACGAGCACCTTGCCGTCGAGCTCGACTTTCAGGGAACCGATCGCCTGGCCCTTGGCGAGCGGCGCGATGATCCGCGCGGGCAGGTCCATGCGCGCCTTGAGATCGCCATAGCGTCCGCGCGGCAGCACGATGTTGACGTCCTCGGCGACGCCAACGGCGACCGTGTCAGACTCGCCCTTCCACAATTCCGGTGTGGCCAGCGGTTTCGCCGCTTCGTAGAGGCGGTGCGATTCGAAGAAGCGGAAGCCGTAGTTCAGCAACTCCTGGTTGGCGTCGGCGCGCGCCTTCTCGCTGTCCGCGCCCATGACCACGGCGATCAGGCGCTGGCCGTTGCGCAGGGCCGAGGTGGCGAGGCAGAAGCCCGCTGCGCGGGTGTGGCCGGTCTTGATGCCATCGACGCTGGAGTCACGCCACAGCAGGGTGTTGCGGTTGTGCTGCTTGATGCCGTTCCACTCGAAGTCCTTGATCTTGTAAATCTCGTATTCGGCCGGATAGTCGCGGATCAGTGCGCGCGACAGGATGGCGACGTCGCGCGCAGTCGTGTAGTGGTTCTCGTTCGGCAGGCCGCTGGCGTCGACGTAATGCGTGCCGGTCATGCCGAGCTGCCGCGCGTACTGGTTCATCAGGTCGGCGAACAGCGGCTCGGAACCAGCGGTGTGTTCGGCCAGCGCGATCGCGGCATCGTTGCCGGACTGGATGATCATGCCGTACAGCAACTGCCGCAGCGGCACCTGGCTCCCGAGGGCGAGAAAACTGGTTGAACCATCGGTGCCGGCGCCACCGGAGCGCCAGGCGTTTTCGCTGATCGTGACCATGTCGTCCAGGCTGATCTTGCCGTGCGCGGTTTCGGCCGAAACGACGTACGAAGTCATGATCTTGGTGATCGAGGCCGGCTCGACGCGCAGGTCCGCATTGCCCTCGACGAGGATCTGGCCGGTCGCATGGTCCATCAGCACGAAGCTTTTCGCCGGTGGATTCGGCGGCGGCGGCGCCGGCGCGGGTGTGGCGGCAGGCGCGACCGGCTGTGGCACCGGCTGTGGCGCCTGTGCCTGGGCGAGGCTGGTGGCGACCAGGGTGGTGCCGGCGAGGGCAAGGCTGAACAGCTTCATCTGGGGAAAGGATCCTCGGTTCATTTGGCCGGAAGCGGGCATTGTCGCCCGATCAGTCGTCGATCGCCACGCGCGGTGTACCGAAGCCGAGCCGTTCGAGGCGCTTGCCTGTCGTGTCGGCGGCGTCGATGTCGGCGAGCGGACCGAGACGCACGCGATGGATCGTGCGTCCATCCACGTCGATGGTAACGATACGCACATTGCCGAAGCGTTGTGCGCGCAGCTCGCGTTCGATGCGCTCGGCGTTGGCACGCTCGGCGAACGCGCCGAGCTGCAGGTAGATGTGCGGTTCGCCGGGTGCGACCGGCTGGGGTGCCGGCAGCGGCGTCGCCTCGGGATGCGCAGGATCGATTGCGCGCACCTCGACCAGGCCGGTGCCCTTGGGCCAGATGCCGATGCGCACCGCGGCGGCATAGGACAGGTCGATCAGGCGGTTGTCATGGAACGGGCCACGGTCGTTGACGCGCACGATCACGCTCTTGCCGTTCTCAAGATTGGTAACGCGAGCCCAGCTCGGCAGCGGCAGCGACTTGTGCGCGGCGCTGAACTGGTACATGTCGTAGGGTTCGAGGCTCGAGGTCATGTAACCGTGGAACTTCGCGCCATACCATGAGGAGATGCCGCGTTCGACGTAGCCGCGTGCATCGGGCAGCACGACATAGCTCTTGCCGAGCACGCTGTAGGGCGATTTGTTGCCGTAACGCGAACGCGGCTCTGGCTTGGGCACCGGCTCGACCAGGCTGGCGATATCGACGCGAACGCCGTCCGGTTCGCTGTCCCGGGTTTTGCGGTAGCGCTGCGATTGCGGCAGCTGCGTCTCGTGGACCGGTGCAGCGGGTGTTGCCGGTGATGATGTGCTTGGCGGCTGCGGGCGCGGCTTGCGCGCGACGCATGCGGCCAGCGTGAGTGCGAGCAGCGCAAGGGCGCAGGCACGCAGTGCGGTCATGGCACTGGTCCGGCAATGCCTTTGGCGATTTCCTGCGACAACTGCCAGACCGCCATCGCGTACAGCGGACTGCGGTTGTAACGCGTGATCACGTAGAAGTTGCGGAACGTGATCCAGTGTTCGGCGCCTTCGGCGCCTTCGAGCACGAGCAGGGTTGCAGTGCGTGTGGCATCGTCGACGGCGTCGGCTGGTGCGTAGCCCCATTCCCCGAGTTGCTGGAGCGGGTAGGCTGGCTCGAGGCCCTTTGGCTCGAGCGGGCGCGCCTCTGCCGTCGGCGTCGTGCGCGTGGCCACCGGCGCGCCGGTTTCCCAGCCATGGGCGGCGAAGTAGTTGGCGACGCTGCCGACGATGTCCGGCACCGAGTTCCACAGGTCGATACGGCCATCACCATCGTAGTCGCGCGCCCAGTTGGCGATGCTGGTCGGGATGAACTGGCCCCAGCCCATCGCGCCGGCATACGAGCCGACCAGTTCATCGAGCGGATAGGCGAGGTGACCGTTGCCGAGCAGGAACAGCTGGCGCAACTCGCCACGGAAGAACTTCGCACGTGGGGGATAGTGGAAGCCGAGCGTGACCAGGGCGTCGAGCACCCGCCATTTGCCAACGATCTGACCGTAACTGGTCTCGACGCCGATGATGGCGACGACGATTTCGGGGGCGACGCCGAACTCCGCCCCGGCACGTTCGATGAGTTCGCGGTTGGCGCGGTAGAAGGTGATGCCGTCGTCGATGCGCTTGCGGGTAAGGAAAATCGGTCGGTAGTCCTTCCACGGCTTGGCCTCGGCCGGGCGCGCGATCGCCTCCAGGATCGCCGGCTGCACCTTGGCTTTCGCCAGCATGGCAAGCACGTCGGCTTCGACCAGGCCGTCGTTGACGGCCAGTTCGCGCGCGAATTCGACGTGGGCCGGGTCGGGTGCGGGCCGGGCGGTGGCGGTGGAGCTGCATGCAGCGACGAGGCCGCCGGTGAGGATGAGACCGTACAACGACACGAATGGCTTCAAGATCGACGCGCCCACGCGGAAAACCGCGCCTACTGTAGCTTGCGCGATGCTCACCCCGCCACCCGCTTGCGATGCGCGTGGATCGACATCAGCACGCCGAAACCAGCCAGCAGGGACACTGCCGAGGTGCCGCCATAGCTCACCAGCGGCAGCGGCACGCCGACCACGGGCAGCATGCCGGTGATCATGCCGCCGTTGACGAT
>Ga0116142_10003499_pt1 | contig 15717 bp, 28 predicted proteins | sample AD_UKC033_MetaG_FD_89785 | JGI IMG/M metagenome (GOLD analysis project Ga0116142, IMG submission 89785) | Active sludge microbial communities of municipal wastewater-treating anaerobic digesters from USA - AD_UKC033_MetaG | ecosystem: Engineered > Bioreactor > Anaerobic > Digestate | place: USA... | reverse complement strand
TGAGTTGCCTTATTACCTTCGATCTTACTCTCGAACGGGAATGCAATCAGGTCAAGGTATACACCCTTGTTACCTCTGAAGAGACTGTTACCCTCTATTGGAATGATGAGGCAGTCAATCAGATCGCCTTTTTGCGTTTTCTCAGCTCTTACCACACACTGCAGGTTAGCCAAGTTCAGTTTCATGGAAATGTTGTTCATTGTTTTTCAGTATTAGATTCTTCATTAAATAGGTCTTCGTGTTTCTTCTCTTTCTCCGGGATATTGGCGAGATCGTCATAGACGAGCTTGTCGGCCCGGTTCATGTCTTTGCCGAATATCTTTCCGATCTTCTCGGCAGCGTCTTTTACCGCATACGACTCTGCAGCCGGGGCGGCCTTCATAACCGCATCAGTCAGCACCTCATTCCAATCGGTGGCAGCGGCCTTTGATTTGGTCTGAATAGGTGCGGCGCCAATGCCGTCTTGCCATAGCATCTCATCGCTCAGGATGTCCTGATAATGCAGCCTGACGGTCACCACGACCGAATTAGCAATTACCTGAGTGCTTTTGATCTCGACATTCCACTTTAAGAAGAGCCGGGTAAGCAGCCATTCCACGATCTCGATAGGCATGTACCTGACCTTTGCGGCCAAGGGGTGTTTTTTCAGCCACTTCTCGGAAGGATCACGATTCAGTAACACATTCAGTTTGTTCTGCTCAGTCTTTGCCGGCAGGTTGCCGCTCACCAACTCTTCATAGGTTGGGATAGGGCGGGCGGGAAGATTTTTCTTTTCTTCGCTCATTTTGGTTTTAGTTTAAGTTTTATGTATGTAGTATTCCAACGGCCTAATCATATAGGCCGGTAGGTTTAATTCCACTATTCCGAACTTATTCTGACAATAAGCCTGATACCCGGGCCATGTATCGTTGTCTTTGCAGTATTTCCAAAGACTGATCAGCAGTTCATATTCATATCGGCCCTGAGCCACAAACTGACCCGAAGGCTCAAAGATGTTGTAAGCATACGGAGGATACTTTTCCTGCGCAATATAAAAGAACGACCATGATGCCCCGGAGTATATCTCCATCATGTCAGAGTAAAACGCTGACTGTATCTGCAGCCCGGTATCAGCGGCTGACTTTGCAAACATAGGCGCATCAGCATTCCGGGTCGTCTTCAGGTCTGCAATGAGGCGTTTCTCTTCATTGAGAATGTCCAATTTCATCTTTATTGGAACAGACCCAGCAGTGGTCTCGAGTGTGCCGGTAAAGGCCACCTCATGCTCGCTTTTAGTGAGCATCATCCGGGCATAAGGGTTTTTCATCAAAACCCCTCTCATGGCCTGAATGGTATTGTAGTCTTCAATTCCTATGGTCTTGCGATCACCGGCAGAGATGAGAGTGCTCTCCAACCATAACTTATAGTCTTTAGTTGACTTGATGGCCTTATACCCCTTCTCAATGAGTTCTTTCGTGATCTCCGTATCGTCGAGCACAAAATAGTTCTGAGCAAAAACCTCAGGCTCTAAGACGTAGCAATGGTACGCTGATCCAAACTCCAAGGCTTCGGTTGTCTCGTCCTCTTCTCTGAGCTTGGCGTCCAAGTATTCCCTGTAGTGAGCCGGTGATCTCTTCAGCACCTTCATATGAGAGGCTGAGATCATGTCATTCAGGGAATGATACTGCTCGTCAGGCATCTCGCCCTTGACGAGATTTCCCGACAGAATGAAATTACTTTCCATACTTTGATTTATTTATTAAGTAAATATTTCTTAATCCATGCGACTCCGTAACCCTTAACCCAATAATTATTTTGATGAATCAAAAGGCTATTGGCCTTAGGGTAATAGGTAATCTTTCCACGCTGCTCCGTAAAAATAACAACCGAGGTATAATAATCCTCAATCCTGTATTTTTGAGCAAGCTTAGGTAGGATGCCCTCCCGAAAAGATTCTAATTTTTCTGCCCTTGCGAGTTTTCTCAAATAGTTGCAATCCCGATAATCATTATCAGAATCGTCTTCCTCCATTTCTTTTCTGATCCGATCACTTTCTTTCATTTCTATTCATTGTTTAACAAAAAGTTATAGTCAACCCCGCAGTATTCTGCGATCCTGCGAATGAGGTCGAGATTGGGAAACATGTATTTCCCGGCCTGCATCCTGTTTAAGACTGTAATTTTCGCCATGGTCGACCCTTTGTAGTCATCCATAACTGCCTCGGCCAATTCGCGCTGAGTAAGCTTTACGCCGGTCTTCTCCCGGTAGTGGCGGCGGGCCTCTTTAATTCTGATCTTTATCATCTTTGATAGGTGTTAATTTGTGTCCTGACAATAAGCAATAGGCCTCCGCAATAATCCGCATCTCTGAGAGCTGCATGATCAGCCGGTGAGCTATCTCATTTCTCTCGAGCTCTTCCTTGATCGAAACGATCCCTGTTTCGGTCTTGAGCTTCTCGAATTTCATTTCGTAGTGCAGGACTCTTGCCCGGAAGACTTTATCGAATGTCATTATGTTTTGCACCGTCTTTTTTGCATGAAGGACGGTCGCATGGTCTCGCCCGAAGGGCGCCCCGATAGCAGCCAATGTCATTGAGTGTTTCAGGAACATGTGCCCAAAATACATACATAGCTGTCGGGTCTGCACTAATTCCCGCTTGCGACTGCGAGAGACAAGATCATCGTACGCGATCCCCTCTCCCTCGCAAATCGACAAGCATATTTCTTTATATGTCATACCTTAATTTGTTTGATTAAACATGATTTAAGGGAAAGGCAGGGCGATCTCTCGCCCCACCTGTAACCAAAAACAAAAGTCAGTATTGGAACCCTAAAATCAACGCTAAGATATATGTGAAATATCTATTCTGCAAATTTTTCGTCAAAATTTCGTCAAAATTCTTTGCAGGATATGTGATAGCTTTCAAAGCAGGCACTTACGTTAAATGCCGGGTCAAGGACGATCACAACCTTCTTGCGCTGATTAATGAGGCTGACAATTTTCTCAGTCTCTTCTTTGCAGGTCTGACAACCCCACTCGCTTAGGGAGAGGTTACGGCCTAATACTCTGATTAATAAATTGATAAACTTTGTTTCCATGATCTTTGATTGTTGGTTAAGACAACCCGGAACTAACCGGGATGTTTCGTCGATCAACGACTCGTCAGTTAACCTAATTGAGTTGGTAATTACTGATCTTCAGCAACATCGGGAACTCTACCGGATACGGTATCTCAGCGAGCCCCTCTTCATCGTCGAACTGATAGAAATGCCCCCTAACGGAGATTTTCTTCGCATTGGGCCTTGCCCTCTTTTTCTTTGCGACCTCTTCATCAAAAAGAGTCTTGTCGAACCGACGGAACCCCATACGAAACGGGATTTCAGTCTCGACCTCTTCACAAAGAGGAAGGGTAAAGAACTCGCCCCCGACCATAACGCGGCCAATGTCGGCGTCTTTGGTGTTGCGGATTAAGTCAAAAATCGCATTGCGGTCTTTGATCTTGCACTCTGCACCCACCACATAAGAGCCGCACCCTCTCTCCACTTTGTAAGGATCAACGGTCTGCACCTCGATGAGGTTCTGCCGGGTCATCTCTTGGATCAGGTCTTCGCTCAGGCCTATCAGCCGGTCAATGATGAACATTCCGAATATGACGCTCGACTTGGCATCACCTTGCGCCAAAAAGACCGCATCGCCCATTTGCATCTTTTTAAGGATGTTGGGGGCAACGGCCCGGCTGACGCCATGGGCTTTTGATTCGAAAATGAACTCTTCGCGTGAGTAATAGGATTTACCCACAAAATGTAACCATGCTCTTCTGTTCATGACTTATTTGTATTGGTTAAGACGAGAAGGAGCTAACCCTCTCGTTTCGGCCATTCAGGCCTCGTCAGTTAACCTTAGAGAGTATCCGCATCTGCTTTGGGAAATCCGCAGTCGGGCGTCCAACAGTCTTTACAGGCTACCGGATGGCCATGCTCGTAGCTTTCATATGTATGGTCTGCCTCATCTTTTGTCAAAAAGAAATAGCAACCACAAAGGGAACAGCAAGCCCCTTTGATCATATCATCTGCAATTTCGCCCATAATCAGCGCCTGTATTTAGCCACAACCTCAGGAGAACAAGGGAGAAGGTACTGAATTTTCTTTGGATTCTGAACCTTCTCGCCGTACCTGCAGATATAATCAAGGGAGCGGTCAGTCCAATGGGCGTAAATAGCCCAATCGTCACCGTGCCCTTTGACCGCTACCCACCGAAGGAGGCGCCCCAAGTTGTCATTGGTCATATACAGCCCCTCAGGAGAGTTAGGGATTACCCCCATGGCGAAAACGTCGCCGGCAGGAATTTTGTTGAATGTTTCAATGGTCATCATAACTTTGATTTTTAATTGGTTAATACAGGGCGAACCCGTCGCCCCGTTTCGGGGAGTTACCCCTCGTCAGTTAACCTTTTGACCAAAGTAATTTGCCGAGATAAATGACCCACTGCTTGTGGTGAGGATCACCACCCCAATCGGGTACACCTTTGGCTTTTTTGATGCCGGTGACCTGCAGGCACATGCGCCGGGCCCCCGGATGATAGCCATTGATAAATACTACCTCGTCATAGGATCGACCCTCGAACCGGCTATTAAAAAACGGCTTGATCTCGCGGTACTCTTCTTTTTTGTAACCGCATTCGATCAGGTCATACCAATATTTGGTAAGGGTCAGGGTAAGGATACGTTTCTTCGTCATTTCGTTTCGATTTTTTGGTTTAGCCATTCAGTAACATAGCCCGACGCGTCGAGCTCGCAGACCAACGGATTGCCGTGATCTTTTTTTATCTCTTCGCGCAGTTCGTTCCACCTTTCGATGGAGCGCGGGCCACGATGCCTGCTCAGGGCCACGATGACGCCCTCGAGGAGAACGCTCGGCTTGGCGGTCGAAACAGGACGAACCTCACCTTTCTCATTCTGATACTCATACACATTCATAACTTTGAAATTTAATTGGTTAAGACAGGGGATGAACCCCTGTTTCGGTCATTCAGACCTCGTCAGTTAACCTCTCTTCGTGCTCGTCTTCACCGTCTACACGGAACCACCCCAAGCAGTAGCCGCAATAGAACCATTCGACACCATTTTCGTCGACATAAAAGGATTTACTCGCACTCTCAGAAATCTCTGTTTTTAACGTTTTACTCATGACTATTAGTTTAACCGCAACCGGAATTGGCTGCATTTTGGTTAATAGCAGACCGTCTTGCGACGGTCGCTTTCGAGGATTAACCTCTCGTCAGTTAACCTTTGCCCAATCGTTTTTCTCGGAGAGGGCTTTACAATACCCGGTGAGCACCGGCACCTTCTGCATTTTGCGCTTATAGGTGATCTCGCATTTTTCTGCGTTGTGGGATTGTATCTCTACACACAACCCCGACCCCCATGAGCGAGAGTGATCGCCAATGTGCTCGCGGGGATAGATGTAGAACCTCGAGAGCATCTTTCGTTCGTCGATATACACCGAGGGCTCTTCGCCGAAGGCCTTGGCAAGCTTGGATGTCAGCTTCTTGAAATCTTCAATCGTCACCGTTTCTGAATCGCGGGCAATGATGTCGATCTCAGGATAGGCCTGCATCGGGTTTAGATACCACGTTTCAGGCACGAGATCAGCGATATTATCGGCCACCATTTTAAGGAAACGCATGGCGGTTACGAATTTCTTCACCTCTTCTTTTTTGCTCACATAAGCACTTAAATAATCGGATGTTTTCATGACTTTTGATTTTTAATTGGTTAAGACCCCGGGCAACTCGTACCGGGAGGTTTCGCCGCATAACGGCTCTTCAGTTAACCTTTGAAAACGTAATGAACTGACCCCGCATAGGAGATTTTTCTCAGCGTCTTCAGGTTTACAAACCTGTAACCTCTGTGTTTCAGGTCGTATACCGGCAGCAGCCTGTACTTTGCAGGATCAAAGGCGAGCTTGCCGCCCTTGAGATGTTTTTTGACGCCCGTACGGCAATTCATAACGCGGACGGTGCCGTCTTTCTTAATGAACTCAGCCGTAAATATTTGGCCGGTTGAACTCAGAATTTTGATGAGGCCATTGACCTCGGGAATAGTTAATATGCTCATGACTTTGTATTTAATTGGTTAAGACGCCCACGGATGGGCGTTTCGTCGATTAACGACTCATCGGTTAACCTCAAATTTCGTCGCGATACATGTCAGGATCAGGCTCTTCATCGGGATCAGGAACCTTGCCCGTGCCGTCACACTCATCGCATATCGCGCGCCCGCAGTGTTCACCACAATCTGAGCAGACATCGGAGAACTTAATAGGGGCACCGCAACAATCGCTTTCATTGAAGCAGCCGACGCCGTTACAGGCTTCGCAGACCTTCATTTTGACCTCTGTTTCATGCCACGGGGCACGGGGGTCTTCATTTGCACCTAAAGGATAATTACTCATGACTTTTTGTTTTAATTGGTTACTACCGCCCGGACGCGCCGGGTGGTTTCGGGGATCAACCCCTCGTCAGGTAACCTAATGCATCTCAACGAAGATCATTTTTTTGTCAGCCCGGTGGCACATGCCACACTTGGAACAATTCTTCGGGCAAACCGCCGCGCTATAGCCGGCCCGGAGGGCCTGAGCCACATGCGCTTCAGCGTCTTTGACCGCATAGAACCCATTGTCGATTATGCAATTCGACCCGGAGACGATAAGGTTTTTAGCATTGTCAAAATCAAGATCATCACGGCAGGTAAACAGATGAGTAACAATACCAACTGATTTCAGGATTTTGGCAATAGTTTCAGCCTTATCAACGCAGGCCTGAGAGTGAAAATCACCGGATTCATTAAAGCGGAGAAAGTCGATCTTTGTTTTCTTTGAAGCAATAGCCGCAATAAATTCACAGGCAAACCGCTCAGGGGAGACCCTCAGCCAATATTCTTGCTGACGGCGCCTGAAGGGCAAAGCCTCAGGATAAAGCCGCTCTGCCTTTTTTGCATAGCACTTATCGGGTATCTTGCACATACCTAACCTTTCGGATGGGCACTCAAATGCCGGGGCCATGTTAAAAATTGCAACGTTTTTTGGCATTTTGCGGTTGCCGAAACGGATCAACTTAGATAACTCATTCATGACTTTGTGTTTGGTTCTGTGGCAAAATTGACCACTAACCCCCGGTGCACGACCGGGCGTTTTCGAGGATTAACCTCTCTTCAGGTGGACTTTACATTGCGCCGTTGTCTGCAAAACTGTAATAATCACGGCCCGTAACGATAATGTGATCAAGGAGCTGAATGTCGAGTAACGCCCCGGCCTCTTTGATCTTTTGGGTGATACGAATGTCAGAATCTGAAGGGGATGTGTTGCCTGACGGGTGATTATGTGAAATAATCATGCCGCTCGCAAGCAACTCAATGGCCGTCTTCAGGATAAGCCTAACATCTGTTACCGTACCCGAGACGCCGCCCTGACTGATACGCTCAGACTTAATTACCCTGTTCGCACGATTGAGGAACATAACATGAAACTCTTCATGCGGCAGGTCTGAAAGCAGGGATGAGAAATACTCGAACACGGATGCACTGCTGCGTATCTGAATCGCATCAAGGGCTGAGAGGGCCTGCCGACGACGAGATGCCTCAAAAGCGGATGCAACAATTTGCGCCTCTCTTTTGGTCAGCCCGGCGGCAATTAATTCAGTGATACTCATCTTTGCAAGATCGCGGAGATCGAGATTTTTGAATTTCTCGGGGTCGTTGGTATCGGCCATAAGACTTAATACCTCACGATCTGACAGGGAGTCGAAACCCCTCTGCTCAAGTTTGTAAACTAACTCTTTGTTTTTCATGACTTTGTGTTTATTTGGTTACTACAGGACGTGCACGACGCCCCGTTTCGGCCATTAGGCCTCATCAGGTAACCTGATTAGTCAATGACGGCCATATAGACCTCATTGTCGAGTTTAAGGATCAGATACCGTGCCCGGTCAAACATCTGCTGAGCGCGCCCGGCAGGCACACCCCACTTTTTAAGTATGAAAGGAGCGCATGAATAATCGCCCAACTCATACACAAAATCGGTGAGGGTTGCCACCTCAGGGGTTGTAACTTTCGAGACACCTGAGAGAGGATTGACCACGGTGACGTTGTCGGCCCTCATTTTCGGCCTGATAATTGTGTCAAAGAATTTGACGTCTGCGGGAGTTACCCCTTTAATTTCTGCAATGTTCATGACTTTGTTTTTAATTGGTTAATAGCCCCCGGTGCACGACCGGGCGCTTTCGGGGATTGACCCTTCATCAGTTAACCTTGATAACAACATGAAGATGCGGCTCTGTGTTGCCCGGAGCGTCTGCCATTGTGTGCCCGTATCTGACAAAATACGTGGTGCGGTAACGAAACGCGGCCGCAATAGCCATGATCTCGTCAGCCCGGAACATACAGTTGGTACCGTGATCGGGTTCAACTACGATCAAATGAAGAGTCGCGGGGTCGCCGTTGCGATATTCGCATACAACGCCGTTCACGCCGTCTTCAATCATGCTACGGATTTGCTTGATCATCTTCAATTTTTCTGTTTGTGTTAATTTTTTCAATGTGCTCATGACTTTTGTTTTAATTGGTTACATTAATCTGAGGGAAACCACCCCCTCAGACACTCTGTATTTAGCCGACTTGAAACGGCCATAACATTGTTCAAAGTCATAAAGTCATGTTAACCATACTGACATTCGGATCGTCTTAATTCTTCACCTGCCCTGCGCGCCACGCTTCAGCTCATGGCTTACCGATACTATATGAACATGCTATTTAGTTGTAACTCAGCGAGTTACCGGCCACCATACAGACAAACGGTCTGTAAGGATTATGCCCCTTACCCTTTCGGCCATGCGCGCCTTTCGACTGCCGCCCGGGGTCACCCGGTCGACTTGCATCTAAATGTCAGAATTTCAAAGAATTGCCCTGTATTTTATCGGTTGCGGCCTTTACAACCCGCCGGGCCTTGTCTCTTTTGGCGCCCGGCCTGACCACTGCCGGCCCTGTTTAGGGGTCGCCCGGCTTGTGTGGTTGCCTGCATGACGCTGCCCGCCCTTGCCCGGTGTCGTCGGTCAGGTGCCCTGCCGGGTGCCTGCCTATCGTTACCTTAAGACTTTTTGCTAAGTCTCTGTTTTTCAGCCAATTACTTTACCCGGTTATGCCTGCAGTCGCTGCAGTCGCGCCCGGTGGCGCCTTATAGCACCCTCACGGGTACACTAAGTAATTGAAAATCAACTGTTTAGCTTGATTTTTCGGGGGTCAGACTGTCAAAGAACGATAAACAAATATAGCTTAAAAATATCTATTTGCAAATTTTTTTGCAATTATTTTTCAACCGACTGAAAATCAGTCAGTTACAAGGGTCTGAAATGTTAAAAAATGTTAAAATATAGCCTTATGATATATGTATTATGTATAACATATAGGGTTATTTGGCCGGGCGCCCTGTTTAGGCCTGTTTTAGGCCGTTTAAGGCCCTGAGGCGCCCCGGTGGCATGAAGACCCGGCCCCGGCACCCGGCGGTCACCTGAGGCAAAAAACCGGGTACCTGAGGCAGATTACAGGCCCCGTTACCCGTTTGCGTGCGGGTGCTCACCCCGGCGGCCCTTATTATGTCATACATATAAAAAGAGGGCACCCGGCCCGGGCACCCTCAAAGATGACAAATGTATGTTTGACTAATTTAACGGTCTGTTAAAATTATACGTTACTCCCAAGAGAATAACGGGCGCCCTCAGGCCAAAATTATACCCGGCGCCAAAAGATATCGACTCAAACGCGGTAACGCCCGCGACAACAGAGCTGCCGATCGGCTCTACGTTAATGCGAGTGTCAAACAGGTACAATAGGTTAAACCCATAATCAGACCTGTATACTCCCTCGTGGTTTCTGAAATGAGCTATAGAAAACCCAACGCCGGCAGACGCCAATAGGCCTGAGCTCGTAAATGTCTTGGCCTCCTTATCCCACGCGAGCTGCACCGCGCTGACGGTAGCCGCCGGGCGAAAGGCCCATGACATCATCGACCCGTCGCTACGGAGGTGGGAGTCGGGTGCGGTTGGTACATAACTAAAAAAGCCCTGAGCACTCAGCCCCACAGGGATGAGTAGCATGAATAGAATGATCAGTTTTTTCATTGTTCGATTTTTATTTCACCTTGTTTTATAACGACCTTCCCCGTGGTTAGGGGTACGGTTAACGAATCGCCCTCAATCAGCCGGCCACCCCGGTAAAAGATGACAATATCTCCCTCATACACCCGGGCGCCCTGTTGCCAATAGCCGTCTTGCCTGACGAGATTCATGTCATAGCCCTCCTTCCAATAGTCACTCGCCGCTATGCCCATGTCAAACTCTGTAGGGGTACCCCATTGGAGCCTGAAGGTGGGCACGAAATCAACAAGATTCCGAAAATAGGGGTTCATAACTGAGGAATGCAGGTCATACCCGCGCTCTCGCCACTGTGTCAGGGTCAGGCGCTGACCGTCAATAGCAAACATCGGCTCTCCTTCTTCGCACCAAAACACATTGTAGTCAGACTCAAAACCCTCAAGGCATTCGACATCCATAATGTTGATATTCGTGATGCGTCTTTTGGTGTAAAAAATATTGTTCTTGATCTTCACGCCCTTCGCGCTTCCCACAGGGTTATCGTTCTCGTAAACGTCGATCAGCCCGCGCCATGTACCAATACCGGGCCCTACATACAGGGAGTCCTCACTATAGAACGTGTTGTTGTATATTCTGACGCCGTTCATGCCTTTCACAACCACTCCGACTGCGGGAGGGCTGACGATAATGTTATATGCCACCACGCCGGCAGTATCTGTCAAGCCGTTGGACTTGCGTATGATACTCATCGGAACATGGTCAACATAGTTATACATGATCTTCACGTCAGCATTGTACCCGGTGAAAATACCGTGGGTTATTGTGTTTGAATCCTGACATCCGACCCATGTGAATTTATTACCAATGATCTCAGCGCCCCGAAGGTTGTTGGTGTATTGTGTGACTACCTCCTGTCCTGCTTCGAGCATGTAGCCATGCACATTACAGCCGGTAACCGAATTGTTTCGGAATATGAACTTTGCCGGGTTGCTTCGGGGCACCGTGACGCCGTACGACACGTCGCAGAGGGTATCCACATAAGTGCGACCCTCATAGAGTATCGTATCTTGCGCCACGGCCACGCCGAAAAGCAACAGAAAGAAGAAAGAGAGGACAGTCCTCATTTTGCTATGTACGAATCGTTATTGCTTAGAAACGTAAACGTACGCCCGCCGTACCCTGTAAGGGCATGGCCGGGAGAGGTCAGTATGTTAAGAACCTTAGTGTTGTATTGACTTGCCGGTCGCTTGTCTTCAGGTATCCCCGCCGCATCCCAATCAAAGTTGGCATCGAAGAAGGCCTCCTGCTCAGCAAGCATCTGATCAGCTTTGTCATACATGTTATTTATCTTCAGCCAATTATCGGTAAGTAAATCTCCTGTAGGCGTAATGACCGGCGGCGTTTCGTCTTTGGCCGTAACCATAAAGCTCACCTCAGAGAAATTCCCGAACGCATCGGTCGCTCGTATCTTTACCTCGACCGACTGATTGGCCGCGTCAAGAACATACCCCGGCTCAGGAGTCTGCACCACGCTTGCTATAGCACAGTTGTCTGTCACGGTAACCTGAGGTATGTAATCAGGCAGAAGGGCCTGACAGTTTTCATCCACAATAATGTATTGTGGCGGAATCTGCGAAAGCAAACAGGTACAACTGCTCGCAAGCAGCATGACGGAGAAAAGAATAAGTGCTTTTTTCATAATATTATGAGTGTTGATTTGGTTGGCAGGATAGCCCGCAAAAGGTTCATAGCATCAGTGCTTTCGGCCACGTCGAGAATGCCATCGTCGTTCAGGTCGGAATAATACAACCCCGGCATGATGCAGCCAAGGGTGTCAACCTTTCGATCTTTCATTATCGCTCGCTCAAGCTTCTCCCGCTCTGCAGCGAAATTGCCTGAGTGAATGATGATACCCGATCTGCCGGGAACATTCTCTACGAGAAAGCAAATGCCGAATTTGCGGTGATGAATGCGGGTAAGAGGATACTCTCCCGGCGGTATGCAGCTAATGTTCTGATGGTTCTCGAGGTACGGCAGCTCCAAGGTTTTTACGCTGAGCAGCAGCCGGTCTTCGTCGAAAACAAACAGACCCCCAAAAGTTTCTTTGGTGTCATACCGCCGGGGAAGGATCACCCTCATCGGACTTACCGTTTAAAGAATATTCCGATGAGCTGAATGATACTGACAATGGCAGTCGATATCGCCCCGAATAGCGTTCCCACTATTGGGGTAGCATCGGCAGAGTCAGTGGGTGAAATGACCCCAAAAGAAGCCAAAATGGTGAAGAGAAGAGCCACGATCAAGGATGCGGTCTGAATCCATGTGTCTTTGTACTCCTTCAATGATCTTTTAAGTTGCATAATCTTGATTGTTAGTGAACACTATGTTATTGAAAAGGGTTTCATCTCCGTCGATTGTGGGTCGTTGGTCGAAATTTTTGTTAGGTAAATATAAACGTAATTTTTCAAACCACTTGATATATGTAAGGGAAATTTCAAAAGTATGCATCAGATAGAAGGTGAACGCCCCCTGCCAAACGTCGTTTATGCAGGCATCTGCGCTTGTCTGATATTCCTCACAACCACTGATAACAATCACCCCTTTCAGGCTCGCAACAGCAGGAGAAATGACCGGCTTGACCCTGATCTGCCTGATCTTATCAATGTTCTTAGGCGGCACAAATCTCGGAGTACATGCCACGCACCGGGTGGCCGTGCCGCTGAAGCAGCAGTCAAGCCCAACGAAGACATGAACCCCAACGGGAATGGTTTTCAGGAGGGCGTTGAACTCGTCGTCAGTGAATACGCCATCAGTGAGGTACAGGGCCTCATCATACCCGTCGATCTCATCCCCATTTTTATCTCTTACCTGAGTGCCATGGCCCGAGAAATGAAGGTAGATAACATCACCCGGCAGCGCATGAGCAAAAGCAAAGGCTATCTCCGCTTTTAGTCTCTTTCGGGTAACCGCATTATTGGTAATTTTGCGTATCTGAAACCCTAACGGCTCGAGCTTGCGCTGAATGTTTGCGAGATCATTGAGGCATCCGTTGAGCTCATGATCGGTGCCCGGGTAATTCGACCCGAACAACAGGGCAACTCTGCTGCTATACTCCCACGATATCGGTTTACTTTTAAAGCACATGGTACATTATTTTTACGGCCTCATGGAAAGATTCTACGAGTTCTTGGGTGTCAATCTTGAAATTGCGAATGTTATGAGTGTTCACAATGAACATCCCGAGCATAAAAAGAACGGCCCCTACGAGTATTGCCACAAATAACTTGGGGTGACGCACAAAAAACATAGCATCCTCAAGCTTGTCTTCAAGCTTATCAACACGCTCTGCGACTTTGTTTATGCTTTCAAAACTTGGGCATCCCGAGGGGCGAGTATCTACAACGTGATGCGCCCACTCAAGAGCCCCATCAACCCGCTCATTAAGTTCCTCTATCTCAGAGTCGTGCTTATTCACCTGCCCGTTAGTCCTCTCGACATGATCCTCTATCCTGCTGAGCTTAACGTCAACGGCCAAAAACTGAGCGTTAATTAGCGTTGGAATCGCCTTTATCTGATCCTCGACTCCCCTGAATTTCTGCTCAAGATATTTGTCCCTATAGGTCTCTCGTCTTCGTGTCTCTTCCCCCGACATGACTCAATTTATCAAATGTAATTCATCAATATACCCCACACGACCATGGGAACAATCGCCCCCATCCATGTAGCAGTAACGTCTGCGGCCTCAACCGTGCCACCATGCTTTTTATCGTACCATTCCTTCGCAAGCCCGGCCCCAAAAGCCGACAAGAACGCTAATCCAATAGCCCAATCAGACGCGGTTTTGTCAGTGCCGAGAATCAGCAATGTAACGGCGCATACAGCGGAGCTTATAATTACCCCGGCAATGAAATGCTTCATCAGGTCACTCATGGCTTATTCCTCCACCGACGCAACCTCTCCCGAGCCCCAATAGATATCGTACCCCGAAGCTTCACCTGCGGTGGCATTGATAGCCTTGATCAGCACGGGGCTCCACTCTTCCACGACGAACGGGAAATCACAAGGCTCTGATGCTCCTGCGAGAGTTACGCTCAGCACCTGCGACGTCTCACTGCTGCCGTCAGGCTTCAGGAATATAGAGAACGGCCTGTCATTCTCTAACGCAAAAGCAGACGTGAGAGAGGCGACCTTGCCTCCCGAGACGATCCTGCTCATCCTCATTTCTTCTGATACAAACATTGTCTTATATTTTAAAGTTTAAAATTCATTGTGTTATTTATTTGCTACTACTCATTATTTTTACTATCTTTGTCCTAATCCCATTATTGGGAGTTGGACATCCTTGAGGTGTTGCCCCGTCACTTTGGCGGGGTTTTCTTTTATTCCTATCTTCTTGGATATTTTCATTTAGTTATATTGAACGCTACTACACTAAATTTTCTTCCATCCTGCGGGGTAGGTTATTGGTGACCACGAGTTATTGTCAATCAAACTCTCATACACCGGATCGGTGATTGTCGGGAAGTGCACTTTTGCACCAAGACGGTAAGCATCATGCGCTCCCGTCGGTTGAACCCACACAGGTATCTCTTCTCCCATATCCTCTTTCCATAAAGCAGGGGTCTTGTCAGGTTCCCACCCGTTTAATGTCATGTGTGCCTGTAACACAATATAGGTCTTCCCGTTATAAGTTCTCTTCCACCCCTTTTCTACTTTTTCGCCTGTCATCCATGCTATCGTAGCAGAGGCATTGTCACGATAAAAACTGAACAGGGCAGGTGTCTGCTCGGGTGTGTAAATAGTCCTTTCATGTGATTGACGAACCATTACCGCACCACTGCCATAGGAGTATATTTCCCCCACTTTTAATGTGCCGGATGACGGCAATGGCGGAAAGATTGTTGACGAAACTTTTGTCGGGTAATCCTTTTTTATGTCAATAGCCAGTGTGCCATTTATCTCAATATTGTCAACCACCAACTGATCCTGCACCGGGTCGATTGTCATGCGGGTAAACGCCTCAATCGCTCCCGTGATGTCATCTGTATCTTTTACAATGGTAAAATCAGCCTCATAACGTTTGCCTTCTTCTCCAGCAGGCTGAACGCCATTGTCTTTGTGGTTGACATAGATGACCGTCTCTCCGTCTTTCCACCTTGCGGTTTTTGGGAATTGTATGTTACTGTTTGTTTTCATCATTTATATATTAAATTACGCACCCAATTCAAAGCGAAGCCGAGACCCGACATGCGCAAGCGCACCCGACGGGGCGACATCCGAAAGCGAGCAGACGAACCCGCCATTCGCACCAGAATGCGCAGCGCCGCCGACAAGGAGCATCCTTAAGCTCGTACCACTTGCAGGTATAGATGTGTAGAAGTAGTCACAATAGTAAGTACCCGTCCCGGATCCCGAGATCCCGGCCTCAGATGGAACAAACTCAGCACCGGCACCGGCAAGGGCTTTATTCATGTAGCCGTTGGCTCGATGCATCAGTCCGCGGTTGGTATAGCCAGTGTAATTGGCATCATTCCAGGAGGCGGGGTTATCTGCCACCCACACCTGGGATTCTCCTCCGGAGTCAGCTGCCTGGAT